>Ga0098036_1000202_pt1 | contig 28198 bp, 18 predicted proteins | sample 4_EtaG_FD_77064 | JGI IMG/M metagenome (GOLD analysis project Ga0098036, IMG submission 77064) | Marine viral communities from the Subarctic Pacific Ocean - 4_ETSP_OMZ_AT15127 metaG | ecosystem: Environmental > Aquatic > Marine > Oceanic | place: Pacific Ocean | collected 2015-01-07 | reverse complement strand
TGTAAAGACTCCTTCAACATTGAGACAAAAACCTTCTCACCAAGAACTTGCTTGTAGGCACTCTTAATTTTCTTCTCAGCTTGAACACTCTCAGTAAGACCAGGGAAAGCTCCCTTGACTGAAGGATCTGCAACCAAGTCGTATGTTCTCATGTCCAGATCATCATTGACCTTACTTGCGCCCTCGTTCTCGTCACAGGGGCTGAGAGAGCCCAGGGCTCTGCTGGAGATCCCCAATTGCACTCCATCCTTCAGGAGGCACTCCGCTACTTTGCCAGCAGGAGTTGACAATAATTCCATCTCTCCAATGAGGTTATTGCCTTCCCAAGATAATTTAGTAATCCTATGAGAAGCATTTTGCAACTTAACTACGTCATAAGTAGGATGGTCAAGTTCGCCAACTAATCTGTTCTCATCAATTAAACCTTGTAGTTTATTAGTTTCTCTCTCAAGAAGTTCTTTAGAGTAAATTCTCTTGTTTTTGTTGAGTTGGTTAGCTTCTTGGAATTTACCGCGAAGACAGGTTTTAGAGTTACCACCTCTACCTTCTGAGATGACAGTTAATTTAAATACTGGATTGAATTCTTGTAATAACATTATTTTCCTCTATACCCACTCTTGTAGTGTCTTTTGTTTATGAGAGTTTTATCAGTTTTCTTGCCGTGCTTAACCATGGTTCTAGCGGCATAGTTTTTAACATCTTTAAATGAAGCTCCTGGAGTAGCACTGCCTGGGGTAAACCCTTTTGCAGTTCTCCCACCAACTCTTTGATCCTTGTCCTTGCCCCAACCTTTATCAGTAATAACATAAAGGCGATCAGCATTCTTTGTAGAGAATATTTGACCAGGGTAGCCTTTCTTGAGAGCTTTTACTATACTAGGATAAATTTTGACTCTAGACTTTTCAGAAGTAGTTTTGCCTTTTTTGTCACCTTTCATTTTAGATCTGCCCTTCTCTGATCCTCTACCACTCTCAGACCTAGATTCAGTAATCGCTTCAATAATATCCATTAGTTTTCCAGATACTCCTTTAGGGCATCAGCAATTATTGAATTTTCAGAAGTAACTGCTTTCTTCTTTTTCTTCTTCTTGGATACTTTCTTTTTGCTATATCCATAAGAACTTTTTTTCATTGGATCTGAAGTTGGTCCAGATAAGTTAGTACCAATCATTCCAACTGTGGTCATTTCAATGAGAAGATGTTGAGCCTCTACAACTGCTTCTTGCAACTTCTTTACAACAGACGAGAATTTGTCCATTGGAATCTTTGAAGCGGTTGGAGTCTCTTCTACTTTTTTAGTCTCAACTATGGGCTCTTTTTTAGTTTCTAAAGGAGCTTCATAATTAATAGCCTTCTTACCAGTCCACATCTCCATCAAGGTATCTGGCACCTCGACATTGGATATGTCGGGAACTGGGGCACCTTTGGAGGTTGGTTGATTTGCAGTATCCCTGGTAAGATCTGGTGGTGCCTCTTTGCCTTCGATAACACGATCAGCTTGCTCCGTGAGCATGTCCTCTACGAAGTCTGCGATACAAATATCTGGTAATTCGTTGTTAGCCATTATTTCTTCTTAGGTTTAGGTGCCTTCTTCTTGTTCGCAGCAATTCTAGCATTTATTGCGTTTCGCTCTGGGGAGTTATCTGGTTTCTTGACCTTCTTCTGCCCCTGTTCTATTTGCTCAGGAGTCACCTCTGAATAATCTCCCCACCTCTTACTTATCTCACTAAGCTTAGCATTAGAATTATCTAAAAGCTCAGGATCAATTGAGGGGACTGGTTGGTTTGCGCCGTGATATCCTTTTGATTCTTTCATATTATTTCCTATTCACATGAGACATACAGTCCACGAATTTACTTCCCTGGTCACGTAGGACCACTTTTTAGCTTAACTAAAATCTTAGAAGACTTCTTCTTGTTAGCCTTCTTCTCGGAAAGTAAGCTATCGTGGATTCTAGTCTTTGTCTTCTTCGGTGTCGGTGTCTTCATCTTCAACGTCCTCTGAGATAGCATCTTCGTTAAGCTCATCAATGACATCACAGATTCTGTTGACAGACTCCATAATTTGCTCATCGCTAAGAGCTTCCTCTAAAGTACTCTCGCACATAGGACATGAGAAGCACTCCTCAGTCTCGGAATCCTCGGAAATAACTTCCTGATCTTCGTTGCCAAACATGTTAGCCTCGTCAACCTTTTCTGCACCCTCGACAGCACCATCCTCAACGATGATCTTCTTACCAATTTGATGCCACGCGGCGTTTTCCAGTAACTCCTGGACCAGTGCATCTTCTACGCTAATATGATTCATAATAATTATTACTCCAGTTTGGTATATCTTATACCTATCAGATATTTAGACATAAAGTCCATTTAAATGATGATAAAATTAAATTCCGATTCATTATTCTTGTATTGGAGGGTCTACCGAAGAGTCATACCCCCTATCATAGTTTGTAATGTAAATTGGATCATCTATTGATGCATCTTTATCAGTCCCTAGACCAGTGATTATTAATGGCGATCTACTTAGTACTTTTGTAATCTTAACACCACGACCACCTGCGATGAGCCATTCAGTGAATCCAGCACTTACTGAAACATTTTGAATATTATAAAATTCAGTAGCATCAAACCTTTTCCAAATATCAAACCAAGTTATCTTACCTGTAGGTATCTCATACTTACTAACTAGAGTATCTACTTTCCTGACGAGAGTTGCTACACCAGACCTAGTTCTCGTAGGCATTGTTGATGACTCAGAACCATCAGAGTAGTAAGTATTTTGGAACTTAGCAGAGCTAGTTTCATATCTAAAACCAGCACTATTAGTGTCTATAGGCTCCATCAATCCAATCCTATAAGTCCCGTCCTCTACTCCTGTAAAATATTTTTCTAATACAGTATCGAGAGTACCATCTTCTGTCATGTCTATGTCGGGTATAAAATAAATATTTCTAGTTATTGAACCTTCCCATGATTCTAACTCGGATTCACCAGCCAGAGGGTTATGTTTACTTCCCTTTCCTGGATTTAAAATAACGGCAAATGGAGGTCTCCTGAGTATAACTTTATCTTCCCTAGGACCACCTTTTTTAACCATAAAATCGTTAAAGGAAATATCCTTTGATGTCATGTCTATTGAAGATGTTCCACTAGCATATACTAAAAATGGATCATTGTAATCAACGTTAAGAACTCTTACATTGTACCCATTAGATCTGGCGTGGTCATTAATAGTATCGACACTAGTAACCATGGTATATGTCCCAGTTGTATCAGTAACTATGGGATTAACATTAGGCCTTTCCCCGACTGTTGACAAATCTAATATAAAATACATTGGAGACAATTCTGATGTAAGATCATAATCATCTCCAAATTCAGAATTAACGTAGGAGGCTGATGCGGTAAATTTAATACTATCATCTTCCTCTACTATATTAAGGGAATTAGCTCTGACCTCTGGGGGAACGTTTAGTGCTATAGATAAGTTACTAGAAGCGTCCACAGCAACAGCGGAAGATACGTCAGAATTATCACATATGGATGCTGACAAGTAATACCCACCACCTTCTGCTAACTCTATAAGGGAAGATACCTGCTCATTAGCATTATTACTATTTTTAAGCCTAACAACTTGTAAACCTTCGTTATACAAATCAGCACCACTAGTTGCACCATCACAACCTAGAACAGGCATACCAACTCCAAGATCCTCGTTTAAATACTTAAGCTTTCTGAGATACGGTCTAAATCCATCAGGAGCTTCTTCTGGATCTGCTGAATTAGCATCACTAGCAACTAACCCCAACGCAGCTTGAGTTTTAACTTTAGAGTCTGCGTTGGTACCTTCATATTGTACCTTGTAGTGAGAAGAATGCTCATCTGCTAATTCTATGTAATACCCAGGATCAAACTCATCTATCCTGTTTGAAAATAGTAGGTATTTTATAACCTCTAACATGTCTTCCAAGGATATTGGGATACCCCCAACATACTTTATAGATGCTAATGAATTTAATAATATAGGATCAATGCTATTAGCTATATCTTTTATAGTTAGATTTGCATACGCTGATTCATCCCAAGATGAGCTAGGACTTAGGCTGTAGAGACACCAGTAAATATGAGGAGATACTTCATCTTTAAATATATCTAAATATTTATTATTTGATTCTAAAGGAAGACTTTCTAAGAATGGATTTGGAGTTAGAGATAAGTTAAATTTAGGATCATATATGGAATTTCCCCTCTCAGCATTAGGGTCATTTTCTAAAGACTTAAGCATTTCTTCATATAGATCAACCTTCTCTGTTTCTTTTACTAATCTATTTCCAACACCACCAAATTTTCTAGATTCTTCGGTTAACTCAGAGATATTCCTAAAATCATTACGAACCTCCATATTAGGGCCAACATCTGTCTTTAGACAAGTTGGCTTCACATCAACACACTTTATTTTACAGACAGATAAAGGAATACATCCAGTATGAGTTTTGTCACATGGAATACACTTTCTACGGTATCCCTCTACTACAGTCTGCTCATTTTCAGAGCATCGTATAGGCTCATTTACTAAAGCATGACAAAAGGATAAAGGGTCAGATGGCCCACCCCCCGCAGGAGGGGCTGGAGGGGCTGGAGTTGGCGGTATCGGTGGAGGCGCTATAGGACCTCCAGGAACAGTAAGAGGGCCACACTCTGGTTCTTTATCTACACACTCTTTTTCACATTTCGACTTTTTACTATAGTTGCATTTCCTTTTATTTTTAGGTAACAATAAATCATCTTGCATCTCTTTTAGAGTACACATATGACATTTTCGTATGATTCCTTTTTTTATAGTTATATATTCTGGGCCACAGTAAATGACCTCTTCTTCTTCACATTTCCACCAAGGATCAGCGGGTTGGGGATTCCCTGGGGTAGGAGGTCCATTCCCACCCGAGTCCTGTATAGGCCCTGATGGTCCACCCTTTTTGGTTTTAGTTATCCACTTAGGGCCTCCAGTTCTAGGCCCCCTTCCACCACCCGTACCTCCACTTATAAAAGGTTTCTTTCCTGGACGGTATTCACCACAATTAAAGGTATCTCCAGACATTGCATCCTAGTAAAGCCTTATGGCAGTCTGCTCTGGAACGCCAGAATGATGTCCTGCGAACCCCTTTGGTATCCCAGTTACAGTGAATGACACTGTCGGATATAAAGCAACGCCAGCCTGAGTCGCTCCTCTAAAAGCAACGGATTGCCCAGATCCAATCCAACGAGTTCCTTGGTTTATAACAGCAAATCCAGCATACTGATCTCCTCTATCTCTATTATTTCTAGGAACAGTCCATTGATCGGAACTAAGATTCCCACTATTATAAGTCGAAGACCCACTAAGCTGAATATGCTGCTCTTCATTGTGGGTATCCTTCCTGTGTATAAAATCATTAGCTACCCATGCAACATAGAGCATAAAAAACTTATCATGTTTCTCTATCCAAACACCGTTCACGCCAGCGGCCATATTCTTCCACCCTGTAGGTCTACAAGACAGTGGAACACAATTCCATAACTCAACGTCAACATTGTAGTCACCCATCCAAGGCACAGAACCCTTGTTTAACCAAATCTTCTTTGAAACATAGTGAATACATGTAGGATAGGATCCAAGAGTATTATCAACACCAAAATGAGATGCTCTACCAGTTAAGCTCTGACTAGTAAATGATCCAAACGTAGTATCCATTGCCCCCGCACCAGTAGACACATGGGTATTTATCCAATCACATGGGAAAGACCCTGGACTAGCTATAGTAGGGTCATTTGCAGCCCAATCAGCTACGTCCCATTGTGGGAAAGAGGGTAACTCAGTGTCCGATGGTAAACTAGACTCCGAAATTAAGTGGGCTTGCAATTCAGCATCTGTGGTTCCATACTTACCTATCGTTCTATAAGCATCTATGAGGGCTGATTCAACTCCAAATAAAGTACCACCAAAGACATAGCCAGTTGCAACTTGCCTAGGCCATTTTTCAGTTTCTCTGTTGGTTAGTCTCTTGTCTAATTCTTTAACTTCAAAATTGTGTTCATCCCTGATTCGACGCATCTCCTCGTCCAACTGCCCTTTACCTACGACTGGGTTTGCATTTGATAACTGCGGTACTGCGGCAGCGATACCAGCACGTTCATTGTAAGAAAGCTCAGTTGTTCTAAGGAAGGGTCTAATATCTACAATAGAAGTCTCTTCAAGAACATTAGTCCCAGCAAAATTTACAGAATCAGAGGATCTTGTAACAATATAGGCGATAGGTAAAATTGACTGACCTAAAAGCATGGGATTATCAGATTCAACTTGTTCGGCAAGAAGAGGTGAAATATTCATTAAATCATCGGGAGCAGGAAATGATCCATGTACCCCAGTCCCAATCTTCGTAAACCCAGCATCAGTCATTAGTTGATCAGAAGCATTGGGAACAATCATACTTTTCCCATCAGTATTCTGTAAGGGTATTTCTGTGTATTCTACAGAGGGATCCCTTGCTTCAAAATTGAGACCAATACCAGCGCCGTGAACTAATCCTAATTCTGCCTTAGTGATTTTAGTTGGAGTGTTAGTAGTATATTCCCCAATGTAAACGCAACTAGTGTCTACTGGCTTTGAGTAGACAAACAATAAATCAATTCTATTACTAACTCCTTCAATTAGTTGTTTTACCCCATCCTCATCTTCATAAAAATAATCTTCCTTATTAAAAGGTGGAATTTCTATAGAAAGCTCTTCTGGAACATCGACAACAGCAGTCCTAGCAACCCCTCTCCACCTTCTAATAAGGTGGCTCGACAATAAGGCATTGTTATAAAAACCATAAATAGATTCTGCTGGGAAATCCATTTCAAACTCAGTTTCCCCAATTACGCCATCGGCTATTTGGTGTCCATCGGTTAGGGGAAAAGCTCTTCTGTGTATCTTACTCGTAGGTCCCTCACCCATAGTAACACTAAGGTGTGGACCAGTAGAAGCAGTAACCCACTCACCGATATAATCCCAATCTAAAGTTGGATAATTAAAAACTCTCTCAGCTAAACCATTCATACCAAGATAGTTGTCTAAAGTTCTTGTTTTAACCTTAGCTATTACTGTCTGTAAATCAGAACTATTAAGTAGCTTCAATTTCCATCTATCCAAATGACCAAGCTCAGTCCCAGCGATTAACTCTACTACTTGGAATTGGTCATCTAGTCTATATGCATTATTTATCCTAGCGGTATAGCGGCCAGCCATAACCTTAACTACGTTATCTTCTCCATTTACGTATGGTTTTAATTCAGCTAAGTCCCTTCTCCCTACATTAGCAAAATTTCTTTCTTGTGGTCCAATCTGATCTTTAAGCCATAAAACATTTTCATGAATCTGCTTAAGAGGTATATTTTCAACCTCCCAATAATAAGGATCATTTGCTTTAAAATACCTAATTGGGTCAGTAAATCTATAGATACTGTCTTTAAATACGTTCTCTGCCATTAGTTTTCTTTACCTAAATCAAATTGACTAGACGATTTATATCCTCGCCCGTAGTGTTTATTACCATTTTCCGCAGAATCCCCTTCTTGGGTTGTATAGGGTTGATAAATGTGAACTTTCTTAGCTAATCCAGATTTACCAACAGATAAATGTTTAGCATTAGCAAATATATTAGCAGCAGACTCTTCCAGATATATAGTCGGATTAGCTTCCTTAAGCATATCTGAAGCATAGTAGAATCCGTTTGTTTGAAGAGTAGAATTAGATCCAGCAGCCAATCCTCCTGGGGTAGCTAAGTCTCTCCTAATAACATCATTCATTGGCATATCCCACTTAGTAAGCTCCCCATGTAACGCGCTAACAGCACCAGAAGCATACAAAGTACCAGAATATTGGTAACCCTGAGAGAATAATTGTTGTGGTAAGCCAAACTGATCACCATCTTGATTTGACATGTGATTCACAACTGGGTCTGGGGATAAGAACAGCCTGAATGGTCCTTGGTTCTGAGATGATCCTGGACCAAATGGGAAACTTAAAGCTCCTCCGCTAGGAGTCGGCAATATATTACCAGTAGGTCCAATTCCAAAATAATCCAGCACACTAAGAGAACTAGTATCTGGGGTTGCACTTGGGGCCGCGTATGAGGCTAACCCATTACCGATACCCCAAACCGAGCTTGGACCAAAGTATCCAATATCTGATGGATAAGATCCACTAACTGAAGTGTATGCAGCAAACAGTTTAGAGCTATCTGCAATATTCCATATGAATAATCTGTCACATAAATTAGCGGAAGATGAGTCATAATATGTGGAAGATGCGTTAGCCCACCCAGCAGGGAAGTGTACGTTATTAACATTAACCTCACTACCATGCAAAGCCCTGACGCAGACACCACCACCAGTAATGGTAGGTAGCCCTTCCGCTTCCGCTGAATCAGCATCCCATAATGATTTAACTGAATGAAGATATCTATAATAAGTTTCGGACCCTAGACCAGCTACTGTCTTTGCGGTGAAAGCAGCCAAGCCACCGAATCCACCCGTGGCTGTATTCGAATTAAGTTTACCAGTGGTTCCAGAAACCTCCTCAACACCATTGGAGACTGCCTCATAATCCCCATCATCATTTGGATTGGGGTAAAACTGCATAGACCCAGCACTAACATAGGTATTAATGTCGTAATATGGAGTTCCTGCTGTAGCAGTACTTAGACTAAAATCAGTGTTAGCTACAGCAACACTGCCATTGGTACCCCTATTCCACTGCTTTTGGAAATCACCCAAATGCTCCATGTTGATAATGGATCCATTATCAGCCACTAGACAAGCCCTGGTGCTATGCAGTTCAACCATTGTATGGTTAGCGCCATCTGCTAAGTTAAACGAACTAGTATCAACACCACCTTTCTGTTTTTCTCTAGGAGGATTAAAAGACATTGTAGAGTTATTATCAGCAAGAACATCTACACCAAATTGAGCAATAACAGTAGGACCAGTAAATTCTACTTTAGATCCATTGTTGGCATACACACCAGCAGTAAATCTTTGCTTCTCCTGCTCCTCTGGTCCAATTAGCTTAGTTGCATAAGTTTTTGTGCCTCTAACTATTGCTTCAGATCCCCCATCTAGACACATTAAAGATCCATAAGATGGCTTATAATCTAAAGCAAAGTTCTTCTCTCTCTGCATTACAGGATGTATAAACTCAGCCTTCGATCCGTTAGTAAGTTTAACTGAAGGAACTATATTATAATAACTATCAATTGACTTATTATTAATTCCATGAGGCTTATACATTACTAAAGCACCGTAATTAGTATCCATAGAATCCCCATAAACAGGAAGGAATTTAGAATTATTTAACTCTAAATGTTGACCATTTCCTGATAATGCAAATTGATTTGTTACAGTGAGGTCTGAACCTTCAACACTTTGAAAACTTGAATTATATTTAATATCAGAATTATCAGCCCTAATAGCTTGCCTTTGATTTGCTTGGAATCCAAACTCATCTAAAGTTGCATTAGTATCCCAAAGATCCATACCACGAAGATTGTTAAACGAACTTAGCCTACCTTTAAGATCAATAGTAGATCCCTTAGAAACTAATCCATTATGAGTATTATGGTCAACAGTAAGGTAAGTCTTTGTGTATAGCTGATTAGCAGTACCAGTGGTTGCCATGTTAGTTGTTTGTTCTAAACCACCATCAAATACAGAATTTATTAACGATATACCATTAGTATTTCTAGCACACTGGTTCATATCATTAACGGGATATATGCCAGACACAGAATCTCTAATACTAAATTCAAATGCCGAAGTAGAACTCAAAGTTACGTGACTATTAAATGCTTTAATACCGGCAGTGTCATCTTTAAAGTTAGAGTCTTCAAGAGCAAGAGCAGACCAATTACCATCAAGTCTAGCTGAGCCCTTTTGTAAATAATTTCTATAGGCTATAACGCCCCTAGTAAGAGTTACTTCTGAATTATCAAATAAGAATCCATTTCCATTATTTAACACAGAAGCACACCCTTCTAAAACAACATTAGAATTCTTTACAACAACTCCATCTTGTACAGATCTTTTACCGTTTACTAAAAATCCTCTTACATAGACTGGTCCGTTACAATTTGTAATTGTAATAGAATCCAAATAGTTTCCATAAACTCTAGAGTTAGTTGATAAGGTATCCAAAGCTACTTTTTTAATTTCGCTGGCGGCTCCGAAGCCTAGCAAGCTATTATAAGAGCTTGAATCGTATAATAATACTTCTGATGAATTAGCCTCCTCATAAGGAATACAAGACACTTGCTGCTCGCTACCCGCGAGCCTAGGGCCATTACCGTCAACTCCAACGGTCAAACCCCAGTTCCCCGAGTTCTTACCAGGACCAGCGATAAATACGTTAGTATTCCCAGCAAGTCTAGTGTCTGTAGTAGCGGACAATACTGTAGTAGCTATTGAAAGCGCAGAAGCCCCCACCATTTGCTGCTTCAGAGCCCAAGAAGAGGATTCTCTATAACTTTCATTAATAGCAGAAACACCACTAAAGAGGAAATACCTATCAAACTTACCCCCAGAGTAAGCCCGACCCTGGTTGTATGGGTGCCCTAAGCCATCAGTACCAATCTCCTCAAACCCACCAGAACCATTACCAGATAAAACATAACTCAGTCCTCTGTAAGAGTTTCTATTAATAATTTCTATGGATCCTTCGCTACCTATATTAATATTTTTTAGATCCATACTCCCTAGAGATCCAAAATTAGCAACCTCAATCAAAACTGGGAAGTCTACAAATTTAGGTATGGCAGCTATGCAAGAGGATAGAGTATTGAAGACACTTCTATTACATCCCGTAGCGGTGGAGTCTGCGGAAACAACAAGAGCTAATCCAGGAACAGAGGAAGTTGGAAAACCAAGTTTCTCCCAATTAAGGTAAGTTCTTTCCTCTAAATCATAAAGAGGTTCGTTATCTTGCTCCCAATTATAAAAACTAGAAGTATCATGCTTGTCAACAGCATCAGTCCAGCAGTTTAACAGGGATACAGACCCAGAGCCAGTATAAATATCATTTTGATAAATGTCTTCGAATTTTCCCATTAGAAATTAATTGTCCATCTAAAGACTAAAGCAAAATCAGATGCTTTAGTAATATCACTAAATTTTCTATACGCTACCAAGAGAGATCCATCAGAAGATCTCCCTTGTGGATTCTTCATAAATAAACCAATCTCATTCAAAGGCCTATCAACACTACTTCTTTGAATATTATTAGCTGAATCCTCATCCAATACAATCGTATACCTTACAGAGGTATCGTTAACTCTAGTGACATGACTAAAAGGTATCATACCAAATACTTGATTAGATTTATCAGATCCATTAGCTATCTGAGTGGAGGATACCGTGATAAGCCCTCCCGCTGTGCCCGCATACTCTTCTGAAGTAACCAGAGGACCACTTAGCTCGTATACAGAACTAGCCTCAGTAACACCAGCCCCTGAGATTCCAATTTGAAATCTATCAAATTGAAAATCTGTAATATTACTAGAACCAGATAATGAATATAAGATACTCAATCCCACGCCCATGCCAGAGACGATAATGTTGTGATCATCAAACACAATCTCCTCTTGCCCACCATGTTTTGGTATCCTAGCAATTTGGAGATGTCCAGTTATATTACGTTGTTCTACAAAATTAAGGCTCATTAGAAACTAATTCTCCATTGTATTTTACTTTTAAATGTTTTACCGCTACCCGATCCAAAAGGATTTCCGTACGGAGTTGAAAAAGTATTAATCAACCCAGCCTTATCAGAAGCATTATCCTGAGTAAACGTTAGATCCTTTGTGAAGACTTTCTTGGCAAATAGCTTATAAAGTCTGTTATTATTTAGAGCAGTGAAAGAAAAAGGTGGAGTAATACCAGCAGCTAACATAGCTTTTGTATCAATACACCAAAGACCTAATGTATAAATACCACCATACGCATTAGGCAATGCAAAATCTCCACCAGATAAAACAACATTATACCCAATCTGGCCTTTTCCATCTGTTCCTGAGAATCCAGTTACATCTATCGAAGATAACCCCATCTTATGGGATGTCATGTAGAGTCCTTGATTATGTGGGAAGTCTGCTAAACTACCTCCCTCGGATATACTAGTAACCGTCATAGTAAGAATACCGCTAGGATCCATTAGATGATTTTTATTGAAATTGCTTTCAAAAGTAGCTGACATTACAAAATCATTAGAAGTTCCAGTAACGTAGTATAAATGAATACCACCACTAGGAGGGAAACAACCAACGCCTAAGCTGCTTATACCCAAACCATTGGTTGCTGAAAATTCTATAGCATTCATATTATGACCCACATCTGAAATAGTCGCTGATGCTATCGGAGACCTTGTAGACGCTGCCTGGAGTCTTCTATCGTCTGGGTGGGGGAACGTGGGTATGAGAACGCCTTCTACTGCGGTTGGATTAAAGCCACTCACCACATTAACGGTGTTTACAAAGGTAGCCCCAGTGACTGACCATGAGGATGACACGCTAGAGGCGTGGGCATACGAGTCATAGCCGTCATACCCTTTTCCAAAACTAATTCCATGTATGGTATAGTTTGATGTGTCTAAAACAGCAGAAGCCGTAGCAATCCCAGATAAACTAGGGGATACTGTGAGACCGTCTACCAAAACTTCAGCACCGCCAACACATACCATATTGGTGCCTTCAATGCTATTTATTGCATTGTCATCTTCGTCGTATAGAGTTACTAATAGTTCCCCTCTCATTATAAATCTATAATTAACCTCTCATTACTCAATATATTATGATCTGCTGCTGCATCTTCTTCTGTGGTAGCGTAGTTATTAGGCCACTCATAACTTTGTCTGTAATTTATTCTAGAACCTCCATTAGCTTCTAAGAATCCAGCCGTGTCACCAGCGACCCTTCCAGCGGAAGCCCTTCTAAAGGTAGCCCCAGATATCTTGTTGAAATACTTTATAATACTTAGAACCTCTTCCTTAGTAAGTTCAATTCTCTTAATATTACATAAAGGATCTATATCCTTTGGTAATCCTGTAGAATCTCCATACACAGGTATCATAGTTCTTAAATTTTGAGTTACATCAATTAGATTAACATTATCTAGAAGAGCAAATTTGTAAGGACTACGGTAATTACTAAGCATGAACACTTCTATAATGTAATCTTGATCTTCTCTGTGTACTTGTTGATAGTTTTTATAGTAACGCTCTGGAACAGATATTGGTTGATTTCTTGTTGAGAAGCTAACAGAGAAAGTTTTAAAGTCACCCTCTGAGAAACTCATGACAACATTCTTCTCATTCTCTATTCCAATAGAATCTAAACATTGAACATAAGGCTCATTTCCTGGCTCAAAAATTCTATTGCTGGGGTCCATTGTATTAGTGTAGACATGGTTGTCATATAACACTTTAGTATCAATAGAAGTAACATTAAGATATTCCCAATTACCCTTATTATTCAAAGACCACACATGACCATCTTCCTCACCAGTATGGACCCACACACCCATACCAATACCTCCGACTTCCTTGCCATCTGGGGTTCCTCCTGAGTATTTTACATCAAATCTGAAGTCATGGTCCTTTATTAGCAAGTTCTTACTTACGGAAAGGTTAGATTCAATTGGTATATCAGAGCCTTTAGTTGAATACCTAATTCTTGGAAATCCGTTTACAGACGTTAATTTTAATAACGGATTATCTATGGCGAAGTTATGGTGCTCTGTTTTGGCATGAGACTTATCAATATTATAAAATGTGAAACTACTATTAACAGATCCACCAGATGTCTGAACAAGATCAACGCCGCTTATTACTGTGTTATTTCTAAACTCTGCTATAACATCTCTTCCGACAAATTGTGGTGGAACTACTATACTATTTGTTGCAGTAGTGTGGAGTGTAGTCCCATATAAACCAGTAGCTGCTAAATTGAATAACTTCTCTCCGTTATTGAGAGGTAAGGCTGAAACGGTAGACGAAGCAACTATATTTGGAAAATGATTAACAGCACTGCCATATTCATCAAAATTAGAATTATTAAACACAGACCCGAAAGCATGTGCTACTATGTTAGGTCCATGAGAATCTAATATAGACGGTCTAGTGTGGTGTCTATTAAAGTACTTAGTGTAATCCTTGTATAGTTGATGTATACCTCTAGAGAATTTGAAATTAGTATAATCTTGATGGGAGTTAGGGAATGCCCCACTTAGTTCTGTTGAACTATTAGCCCAACTTTGGGAATTATTTTTCCAATCAAAAGTTCCTACATAATCTGCATACAAAGAACTGACGGAAGAAGCGCCAATAAGAGTTTTTCTTTTTTCCTCAATAGAATGAATAGTTGCCACTATAGGATCTAGCTGACCCCTATCCACATACCTATCAGAACTAACTAAATATTGCGTATTCTTAGCATCAGACCCTAAAGCACTAAGACCTCTACACGGGAAGCAACTGCTAACGTAAACACCAGAGAATAGATTACCAATACCCACTGTCTGACAGCTATTGTATACTTCTGGGACGTTATTGTAATCATCAATAGCTAGAAAAGCCCCAGCAGAGGGTATGTATCCTAATGGCAAAAACCCTAACGAAGACAGAGGATTCAATGAATATTCAACCGTCGATGCCTGCCAGGATATTGGACCATTAAATCCAGTTCTATCGTAGAACCCGTCTCTAGGAAGTATATTCTTTAAATCTCTTCTTCTAAATGCATTTCTAGGGTAAGATAATCCAACACTGTTGTGAGATGATACATCAGATAAGTGATTTGCATCACCCCTCCCAAACACAGTACCAGAAGGCATATTCATTCCATAAATAGCTCTATTATTGAATAAAGAACTTACACATCCACTGGTAGTTGTGAAGCTATCCTGTTTGCCTAAATCAAGATAATTTAATCTAGAAGAACTTGTAGTATAGTCATCATTAGCACTAGCCTGTAATCTAATATCTCCAATGGCATGTGCTGGTGCAAAGTCGTTGGCGGCTCTACCTATAATTCCAATTGAACCCTTAGAATCCGATCTGACTGTATTTTTAGCAAAGTTGAAAGAATCAGATTCTAATATAAGCTTATAGTGAGAAGACTTACCACTCCAAAGGCTTAAAAATTCTGCCCTATTTGTTGATATGTCATTTAGTGTTTGTGTCCAGTTACTAGGGTAGCTTACCCCAGAGGTAAACATCAACCATGAATTGCCCTCACGAATATCATCGTAAGCACGCATGGTATTATCTCTAATATAGTTTACAATCTCTAATGCAAATTCTTGCCTAACACCAAAGCAAGCTAATTGATCTTCTAGTTTTTTTAGAAATTTCTCAGTTACTTGACAATTAGAATAGTATGGTATTTCTTCCCAAGGAGGTAAGTAAGTAGTTCTACCTCTATAATTAAATCTAAACCACTCCTCATCAGTAGGGAATTCTTTATTTCCCATTATAAAAACATCAGGAAAGTATTTGTGTAAAACATACAAAATCCTATCCACTGATAGCCTTATATTTTCATCCATACTACTGAATGAGTATTCTTCAACTCCCATAGAGAATGCTTTCTCAGGAGTCCAGGTAGAGAAATCACTAAATGAAGAAGAATCTGTAGCTAAAGAATAATAAATTAAATGTGGAATATATGATTCCCACAATTCATGAATGTTACTAGAGACATCAAATTCTTCTCTAGAAAATATGGTGTTGATAGCAATTTGTATAGATTGCTTAGTACCTGCACGCTTATAGATATCTACAGCATTAAATAGTTGTACTCTCCAGCTATTAGGCTCATGACCATAAAGTCTCCATCCAATTAGCTCAGCTACCTCTGGCAGAAGTTCATCTGGGCACTGCTCTAAATCGTAAAGAACACTAAGCTTTTCAACATCTTCCTCCACATCCATCATGGCGTAGGAGAAAGCTCTCAATAAATTATAAAATGGACCTTGAGATGTGGTATCATCTAACACAGTGCCCAAAGTCAGATAGTTATAAATTGCATCCTGAACCGTAGTATCCCCTTGATCTATGATGGCTGGGGAGTATACTACATCAATCATGGTCTTTAGCTTGTCGAGTTGCTGCGTGCCACTAGTATATTGACTACTTGGAGTTAGGTACCCAGATGGGAGGTAGTCATCTGGGATGATTCCCATACTTCGCCAACTAGATTGATTCTCATAGTTATGGAAGATATACTCAGAAAATGCTTTTAGACAATCGTTAAGATTTATCCTCTTCCCAATGAATGTATTAGCTACCAATAAATCTTTTACCGAGCTAGATGGAGCATACGTACACCCAGCAGTTCCAGTAGTGTTTAGGAAATAAAGCCACGAAAGGTTAGATATGAGATATTCGTGTCTAGCTGAAGCGTCAGTACCGAAAGCCGTTTCTGTTGGAGAGTTTAGCTGTATAGTGGGGAGAAATGTTTCAAGATAACTAGAAAACTCAGAACTAGTCTGAAAATTAGATAAAGACCTCCCAAGAACAGACAGTATATCGTTCTCAAAATCTAAAGTATCAACTCTAGTTAATCCATTTTGTTTTACAAAATACTGAGACATGCCAGAAGCATTGTCCATTGCTGAAAATTGATTATAACTAGAGAGGGAACTTACTGATAATATATTAGAGATATTACCAAGAGTATACAGATGAGAGTTTATTATCTGAGATACTGGATTGGTGCCTGTACCACTAATAGTAATATCTTCATCAATATAAATATTAGGAGTAATATCCTCTAATGCTTTGACGAAATTTACCTTAGTATAATTTCTCTGTTTTTGTGAAAACTTATCAAACATTTTAAACTAAATTTAAAGTAATAGTTAAGTTGTTTAGCTGGATGATTTCATTGAAATCAACAGTTACATCATTGCTGAGATTGTCTATCGTAGAAAATCTAACGTCATCGAGTTCAAATATTTTTCTATTCAAATCTTGAAGAACTAATGTTTTACCAAAATCATTATTATCTACTAAGAAAAAAGTTTGTATGGCATCCCTAACTTGAGCTTTTATAACTTCCGCTCTACCCTTAAGTTCTTTATCAATATTTACAGAAACAATCAAATCAAGAGTTCGTATTAGGCCATCTAGGATAACAAACTCACTAGTTAGCATTTTCTTTAAATTCATCTGCTCTAACAGATCTAATTTAAATTGTGGAGTTCCTCTTCTTAATTGAAAATCATTAGCCTTCTCCAACAGAAACACATCAATGATATTACCAGAGCTATAGGCTCTTCTCACAGACGCAGTAACCTTACCAACATTTCCAAAATTTCCTACGTATGAATTTCCAAAAGACTTTATATCCTCTAAGGTTACAAGCCTGTCCTGTCTTCTGAATGTTAGTGGAGCATACCTCTTAGCATGAGCAACTGACTCAGCATCTGCACCTCCAGTACCGACTGAAGTGTTTTCCAGAATTCCAACACCTGCAAAATCGGTATTTATGAGACTCTGCTTTACATTGCCTCTAGACCCACCCCCAACTCTATAAACAACAGAATAGGAATCACCATCTCTAGGAGATTGTCCAATTTTATTGTCACCAAAAACAACAGTGCCTGTAAAATCATCATCTGAAACCATTTGATAAACCTTATCTGTGGCTCCAGAAGCAAAGAAAACATTATCTACCTGAGTATAGGAACCACTGGTAGTAGAGTCACCATTTATTATAACCTCAACACTGCCTTCAATAATTGGAGATTGGGATAAGGGAATTGTCTTTACAGACTCAGTAGAGTCGAATGTTCCTGTTTCCCTAACGAACGCTCCTTCCTGAACAGCTAAGTTAGTAAAAATTTCTCCATCAGAACTATCAGCTTCTGATGGAGACAAAGTAAACCCACCAGAGTTATTGGAAGGATCTACTCTACCATTCACAGTTTTATATAAAGTAAAAGTTAAATTCCCCCCATCCTCTGGGGATGTTATGTTAAATACTCTATTACTAGGGGTTACAGAGTAATCTGATGATATTGGTGTGCTGAAAGTTATTTTAGCATCAGCAGCCGAAGAGATAGGCCCCTTCATACGTACTCCAACTAGCTGTAATAAGTTCTTAACAGATCTCCTACTACTAGCCAAACGCAAGTAGTTCTCATGTGCATTATAATCAGCTTGAAAAGTATTAACTGATCCGACATAAGCGAACAACTCCAGTAGCATAACACCTAAATCTGATTCAGTGAAATTATGAAAGTCTAAAGGGTATACCGCTTTAATATACTTCATTAAAGATTCTTTAATAGAAATATAATCTTGTGATGTATAGTTTATTACAGATGATTTTTTACTATCCTCTACTCTAGCTAACTTTAGAAAATCTGACTGAACATTTCCTGAAAAAATCATTACCCAATCCTCACTGGAACATTAATTTGAGAGTCTACTGTGTCTTTAACTCTAACGGTAACGATTGCTGCTATAGCCTGTAATCCTTCTAAAGTATAGTCATTAAGATGGTAGACCCTAACATTTGTCACCTCCACACGACCCTCCCATTTAGAAACCGCATCCCGCACTTCCCTCTCGATGTTTCCAACAGTTATCTCATCCAGAGGTTCAAATAAAAATCTTTGTAAAGAAACACCGTAGGTAGGCATTTTTACCCTCTCACCTTTGCCAGTTCCAAGTAACTGTCTTAAATTATTCAAAATTAGCTTTCTGCCTGAAGACCTGGGAAAATAGCCACCACCAGTACTTTCTCCCATTGGGTGATTAAAGCCGTAAGACTTGGAGGTTTTACCCTCTACTGATCTTTTAGCAGGAATATCTATATCATTTCCGTAAACAGTAATTGTTTCATTAATAGCCATTATAATGTATCTAGGTAAGTATTACACAAAGCATCTCCTAGAACTATACAAGAAGATGCATCTAAATCTCTAGAATTAGATTGAAGAGTTAGAGAACTTAAGTCATAATTAGTTAGCATACCAACGGTACCAGTTACAGCTAACTGGGCAGATCGGACAGTCGATTTAGCAGCCCCCGTAGTATCATCATGAATTACTGTCTGTATAAATGGTATTGCTGATGTGTTAACCCAATCTAAAGATGATAAATCACTTCTTAGACCATCGGCAAAATCTTTAATATTAGTCTGGTAATCGGACGCAGCGGCAGCCACAGCAGCATCAGATTCACCATTAACATAGAAAATACCACAAACTTCGAATACCTCATTTCCTCTAGCTTTCACGAAAGGTTGTGCCTCGCTAGACACTGATAAACCTTTAATAGTAGTAGTTGCAGAGGACAAAATAAGATTGAACAAATTTCTATCAGCAGACGTTTGTACACTAGTAGTTGACCAATCAGCCCTAGTAACTCCACCATAATTTGCTGAGGACTCTAAGAACGACCCGCTGGGTGCCATTTTAGCTATATAAATATTCTCATTTGGATAAGCTAAAGATAAAGAACTAGCTAAGGATAGTTCTGGGCCAAATGTAGTTTGTGATCCCCAAGCAGAATCATACCCAACGCTATTATGCCCTGCCTCTAAATTATCCCAAACCCTTTCTGGTGTAGATCTTAAATTCCAGACATAAACATTGTCGAATTTCTGAGACGATAGACTACCACTAGCAGATGGTATATCGGAAAGAAGTGCTTGCCCCTTGGCATTTTCTCCACCCAACAAGAAGAATAGTTTACCCTTAAGAGTATTAATTGTTCTTACATTCTTAAAGAATGATTTTTGAGCATTATAGTTCTGAGATACGCCCGATTCGGTAAGGGGTTTTTCATAGAATTTCATACCCCCCAAATGTCCTCGTAAACCACTTCTCACTCCACCATAGTCCCCACCTAGGAAGTTACCACCAGAGAAGTTACCATCAGTATACCCACCTCCAATAATCCAGGGAGTGAAATAGGTGTTGAGCAGAGGACCCCCACTAAGGTAAGAATCAGCACTAGCTCCCACAGAAACACCTGAGTATTCAAAACTATTATACTTTCGGAATGATGGAAGCTTTGGAGGATGTTTACTAGGTGTTGCAAATACATCAGTTAGCGTAGAAGTACCCATTAAATTGGAATCAAGATATACCCTAACTTCATCCTTTTCTGGATCTACTGTTAAGCAAATGTTGACATACTCCTTAGCAGCATTCCTAAATTTAACCCCATTAGGGCCAGCCGACGCAGCATTCATAGACCATTTGTGCCATCCAACAGTAGACACGCAATCCTCCCCCACACTAGAACTTATAAAACCAGCACTTGAAGAATCCCTAGATTGAGTGGGAGCTACGTAAAAACTTACGTCGGAACTTGTGTTCACCGTAAAGTTATTACTAGGATCAGTATTAGACACCATTCTATTGTCTCTAGTAAAGCCCATCACAAAACCTCTAACAACAGACTCACCGAAATCTGGATTAAGTCTTAGGATATTACTTTGAGAGGTAGCTCCACTGACTAGACCAACATTATCACACGCTAAAACCAATCTATGCTGGGATGATACACCATTATCAGCCCATCCCTTTTCAGGATCCAGAAGAGATGGTATGTGAGTCCAGAAATCAATACTAAATCCAGATCTGTTATACATCAAATCCCTAAAATCTCTAGAATCAGGTAGTCTAGCGTAGCTACCAAGTGCCGATGGTTGAGTGCTTACTAAGGTAGAAGGTTGGTGTTCTGTAATTCCTTCAAAGTAAGGCACACCTAATCCTTTTGTAAATACAGAAGAGGCATCTTTTGCAACTAGTTGGCAATTGTTCTTACTATAAACATCAGCAGAATTATTAACAACAAATTCTGTAGATGACGGAGCAACAACCTCAGTGTCTAAGAAGTTATATAAAGCTATAAGACCATCATCTACAACTGTATCCGTTATAGAGTAAGCAATTCCCTCGGTGCCAGATACGTTAGAAGTATCATAAATAATCTCACCTAAACCAACTTCTGGCACAAGGATCTCTGGAAAGCTGGTATGCTCCGTGTTTTCTGGGGCGACTACAAACTCGGGTTCAATAGGTAACACTACACCCGAAACATCATCCTGATCTAACACTAGTTTTCTCTGAGTAGATAGTGCTACAGTTATCTTAAGATCTTTGAGGTAAGAGAAATCGTTAATGGGGATGTTACCTCTTCCAAATTTAGGACCATCACCAAAGATAGAAGGAGCCTTTACAGCAACCTCAATCTGTTTCTTTCTCCTATTTAATTTATCGTCCATTAAGGCAGCTTCGGAAATAAGAGATTGTCTAGTGTTATCAATAATAGCTTCCCCCGCCTTGGACTTTGATAGTTCACTTAGTTGCTGTTCTATATCTGAAATTCTCTTGTCTCTTTGTTCTGTAAGAACTCTTAGAAAATTATCTTGATAATAGTAGTCATTCATAAAGGGAGAATTATCAACTATAGTAGAATCAAAAATAGTATTTGAATACTGTTTAAGATCTTTGGATGTAATAGAAACACCTTTACCACCCAAGTTAGGATCGTGTTCAAATCTCCATCTATCTTCATTATTTACTAATTTATTTTTTTCCTTTACTTCACCTAACGCTAAACTTAAACCAGTTGACTGGGAATCATAGTATAGCCCATCTTTGGATAATAAAAATCTACCTTGAGTGGATTCTGGGGGTCCGAACACTAATCTAAATACTGGACCTTTAAGCTCCTCTAGTGCATCTCCATCACTAGGCTCCAAGGATGGATCTATAGCTCTGGTTAGGAGGACCCCATCTATTCTTTCTAGGAGATCGTTAGCATCGTCTATAAATGATTCAAATACATTAATCTTGTCTAGAGCACTTTTCCATTTTTTGCTACTTATGAGGCTTATATCCGTGTCAATTCTATGCTGACCATAAAATAGCCCCCCTCCCCCTCCTGCATCGATCATATCTTTAAATTGATCAATACACTCTTTAATTTTCTCAATCTCTTCATACGTAGCCACTACATTAGCATAAAGCTCTCCAGCATAGTTCAAGTATCCATCAGCCTTAGCAAGCCAACCACCAATACCATCTAAGCCCGCCTGATTAGCCCAATGAAAATTATTCAATGCGTCTACTGTCCAGGGCTCATCTCCTGAACCATCTTCATTCTTCAGGAAACCCATTTCGAATAATATCTTATTTTTCCAAGCTTTTACTTTATTTTCAGCAGCTTGACGAGCTTTTTTAACCTCATCGGAAACAGAGGTCAGAGCATTAGCAGTTAGAAAAGATAATGCCTTAGCACCTAAGTCCATCATGCACCCAGGAACACCAAAGGATGATCCTATGTTTTGTAATAGCTGCCCCCCGCCCTGGCCTTGTAGTTCGGCAAATCTTTTTAAATCAAATGGTAGTGTCATGATTAAATTCCTGGATCGGGTATGTAAGGATCTCCATTAGCATCGGGTTCTATGATAGACGGTGTAGCGGGTAGCGCGGGAGTCGTAGGAAGAGGCTTAACCAATAAGGCCCCACTCTTTGGAATGGGAGTCCACATACCTTCCGCTGCTGCGTTATTTAATGCTATAATTTCAGAATGAATTTGTGCCATAAGAGTGCCTTCTAGGTTTAGATTCTTCCCAGCCTTTATATTTACATCACCAAGCACAGCATGAAGGTTTATATTACCCGTAGCTGATTGCATATCAATATCACCCTCACTAGCTATACTTATTTTTTTAGCTGAATGGATGATAACTTCTCCCTCAGTACACTCTAATTGAAGTCCTTTACCTGCATGAATCATAACCCTTCCAGGCTTCACTACTCTATTTTCAACAAAATCGAAGAAGGCTTTATTAGTAATATTAATATCTCTATATTTGCTTGCTATATTAATACAACCAGAATTAAGAAAAAAAGGAGCTAAGTAATTAGTTCCATTTGAATCATTCTCTATGTTCAACTCACCCCCATTACTAACCACTATATCTATAGATCCCTTGGCAGATTGATAAAGTTGATCAGATTTAGACTGTAACATAATACCTCTGGTAGGGTAATCAGACGATTCCATGCCTCCCACGGTTAGACCATCTCCACCCTCATTCTTAAGAAGTATAGCACCAACCTCTGGTCCATCATGCATCATTAAGGATTTACCTAATTTGGTTTTCAAATTAACATGCATATTGTTTTTATTCTTATCCCACTCATCCGACATTGTGAGACTGTGACCTTTTGGTGTTTTTACAACTAGTTTCTCAGGGGTAAAATTATCTGAATAAGATGCTTCCTCTGGAAGAACTTTATCACCACTTATAGGCACTGGGTCTCCAGCATCTAGGTTACTAGTAGACTTTTTATCAACTATGGATCCAGCGTAGTAATAACTATCAGAATTTTCTATCCCCATAATTAAAATTTCAGCACCATGTCCAGGTACAGCAATTAACCCCCCTTGACTGTTTGTATAATAAGGAGATACATAAACAACATCAACAGGGTTATTTGCCCACCCCTCTACTTCGACAGAAAGAGTTCCTTTTTTATTAACATCAAAATTACTCTTGACTGTAGCTTTCCATACTTTAGTATTTGTTCTTTGCGATTCCATTTTTTATTCTCAAATTACGCAGATGAAGGCAATCTAGTTAGATTAAACTTAGAAGAAACTTCAGATGCTGATATAATATGTTCATAACCAAATATAATATAAACCCCGTCATGCACTTGATCTCTTCTGAACTTAACTTCTTTCTTCAATACTCCATGAATATCAAAATCGTTACTAAGTAAGAGACATGATTTAAATTTAGAATGCGATCCAGCCAAATGAAACATCGGGGTAGTTTCTATAGTAACTTCATAGGCCATTGTAGCAAGTTTTTCAAGAACATGCATTTGGATAGATATTGGATTTGCAGTATTATTAGAAGGTAGTGTCATGGTTGAAGCAACCTTATTCATAGACATGAACATTGCTGTAAATACAAATAACGGATAATTTTTAGATTCTTGACCAAATTTAGTTTTAAACCTTTTCTGAAGTTCTTTGTCTTTCATAAGGTATTCCGCAACATCATGTTCATTTGCTTGTATAAGGCATTCAATTACAGCCGTAGCATCCCCTATCAAGTCTCCGTAAAGTTCTTTAACTTTATCCTCATCCTTAGCTAAAGCTGCTGCGAGTCTGGGGACCGTTGACGCTTTGTATCCAGAAGATAATGATGCCCAATAAAACTTGTGAAGGTTTAAATCAATACTTTTGATGTTATCACTAACTGATGCAGTATTAGACCTAAAGATAGGGAATCCGTAAGTATCAGCCAAATCTAAAATTGCATTAGTAATATTTCTCTCTTTTAAAGTTCTTGGGTCTGCCTGTTCTCTTAAATGATTCTTATTAAAATCTATCATAGATTTTTTAATTACATCATACTTTTCTTTATCTGATGCTCTTATTATATTCTTGGGAAATCCAGGTGTATCACCTGCTTTAAGTTTATCTAATTTTTCCTTTAAGCTATTAATTATTGTTTTGTCAGCACCCCTACTTTCGGCTTCATGCAATAAGAAATCAATAGCAGCTTTTTTCTGTGCGTGCGTTAGATCAGATAAAGTTACTTCCTCATATGGTTCGTCCTTCATTTCATACTTTGATACCGCGACTCCCTGACCCCCTGCTGTCCCAGCACTGATCCATTCTTCACCAACCTTTGTTTTTACTGATCTAGTTTTAGTTTGCACAAATGAATTGAGAACTTCATCCCCAATAGCACCATCTTCCTTGTACTTATTAGAGAAATACAAGTATTGATCGATAAGTCTTCTATCCCCGTAAACTACAATAGGGTCCACGCCATTTCCAATTGCAAGCTCCTCATGCCATATTTTTAGAATCTTCATATTATTTTGAACATGAAGATCCCATCTAGGATGATAGTCTGTAGCATTGTATGGTGATTCAAATGTACGTAGTACCTTTCTATACGCTTCGTTTAATGTATCAGAATTAACAGTAGTATTAATTCTAGGAAACCAGCTAGTATCAATAGTTTCAGATACTTTATCTGCTATAACGTAAGCATTACTTAGAAATTTATCAGAAGCCTTATCATTAAGATAAATACCAAATCTGTTAAGAAAAGCATTATACTTTTCTTTATTCTTAAGATAGCCTACAGCACCATCAGAAAGTCCCATATCCCTTACTTTTAGTTCATCACTTGGTTTCCATTCTACTTTAGTCGTACTTTCTATTATTTTTAAATGATTAGAAAATACAACATCAGCATCAGGGAGGAATACTAAAGCTTTCAAATTAGTAACCGTTTCTAAGTAATTTGTCATAATATCAACAAATAATTCATGATACCCATACTGGCCTGTGATTTTAAAATATTCTACTAATTGTTTATCAGTTTTAGCTGTAATATTTCTAGTGACCCCCTTAACATTAAGGGGAGGGTTTTCTATTTTGTTATCCTCCATGAGTTGTTCAATTGTTAATGAATCAAACGATGGAATAAACTTTAACGTTATTTCTCTAGACCCTTTTGCCACAGACATGGTAGCATCTATAAGTTTACCAGATTGAACAGTCCACTTACTAGTATCAACACCATCCCCATAAGCAATGTAAACATTTTCCGTAAGTGGAGCATCTGCCCCTATTAAATCATCTATAGCTTTATCTTTAGGTCCTTTGGGTGGTCGGTGTTGAGTCCACGTTGAAGACTCTATAGCCTCTCCAGTTTTAATAAGATCCATAGGGGGAACGAGATTCTTGAGAGCAAGATCCCTTGAATTGGCTATATCGCCAATTTTATCAATTATTATCTCATCAGCGGTCTTCTTCTTTTTCTTATAAGGAACAGGTGGCTGTATGTCTGGGACCGACATCACGCTTTTTAATGTATCAGAAAGATCTTTCTGCAAGAGAGCATTTTCAAAATCCTTACCTGGATCAACGAATTCAAGAGTAATAAGAGGAGAGCCAGTATAAAGAAAAGAATCCGTAAGTCGTATTAAACCAGAATCAACTCCTGGAGCGAATAGAAAGGTAGACTTACTATCCCCAATAAGTTCTGATATGGACTTTTTTTTTGGACTCAGGGAAGAATCTGGATTTAAGAAGATAGTATCAATATCTTTCTTACTTGTACTCACTAGTACATTTGCTGTATAAAACGGTAAATCCATTACAATAAGGGTAGTCTAATTTTATCACCAACATTAAGACCTTGGAATGGATTGCTTATATTATTACAAAGCAAGACTAACCAATCTAAGTCTACTGTATCATAGAAAGCATCAGCTATTAAATCTGGTCTATGTTTAACTTCTGGGGTTACCATAACCTCTTCATACTCAAAAGCATTATCCAAATCCTCTACGAAGTTTTGATATTCTATATTTGCTAAAGCAGTAGCTAAGGTTTTTCCCTTATGTCGAATAAGATTTTTGCCTACTGATAAGTGGTTAGTGTATTTCATACAAAGTTACCCCTGTCCCAGGAGCCCTGCCATCCTGGTTTTGAATGGTCGAACCGATGAAACGACTCGTCCCAGGTTGAATTTAGTAGTGACTGACCGTGAGAGTCCTTATTTTCTGGTTGTTTATTCGTATGTCTAGCAAGGGATGGAACTGTATCATTATTAGGATCTAAGTTTCCATACTCAAAGAGGTCTTGCCATCCAGTAAGAGCATCAGCAGTTGCACTATCTCTTCCTGGCTTGTAGCCACTGCCAAACTTAACTTCCGCTAAATCCATAGTTACTTGAATTCTTCTGCTGAGAAGAGAACTATCGTAGCCAGCATTTTCATCAAAACTAATATCATATTTCTGACATATGAATTTAGCGTCTTTATACAGTGGACCATGTTTTAACATAATAACAGGAGGACCTAATCTAGGATCTTTTCCATTATTCAAAGTAGAAGTTCTAATAACATTTACCCACCACGCTGTTATGGCAGTAGCATGTTTTTCTTTATTTCTTATATAAGCAGGTTTATCGAAATTATCAACCATCACGGATTCCACCTCGGACGTATGCCCATCCATCTGTGGATCCCACGGAGCGATGTCAGGCGATGACTCAACCTTGTCCTGACCTATCTTCAAAGAATTCTTCATACTCTTTCTAATAGCCGCTTTAGCAGCCTGAGAATCTTCACCGTGAACATACCTCGCTGCTGGGTGTGGGTTAGATTCTTTTATATGAGGAAGAGTCATAGTAAAGCTCAAATTGATAACCCTAGACTGAGCGCCCGTGAAAGTGAACAATTGTCCATTTCTTCCTAAGAGATCATGTTTACTCCACCTAGGAGTTTGGCTTTCTGTTATAGAAATGTTTTCAAAGAAGGGTAAAGTTATGATAGTTCCAGTCCCAATCTCCCCAGTCCTGTCATCCCCTGCCTTGGGATACATAAATCTAAGTAAAGATCTATCTGATAAATGTCTATCTTGGATAGGTTCAACCCGTCCTCCTAAAAATAAGTCTAACGCACTTTTTACTTTAACCATTATCTTCCTACTCCTCTATTAGTCCCTCTATGACCAAGCCTAACCAAATCTAAATTAAGGTCAATTAGAGTCTGTATTAGAGAGTTTGTTCTCTTTGTATCGCTATTTCTAAATCTATCAGAGAATCCAGCCATCATCACTGATTGAAGGTCTCCTAGGTTATCCCTAGTTCTAGCTTCTCTAGCTTCTTCAATATGTACAAGTTTAGCTGTGTTTTTTGCAGTAGATGCTGCATCTTTTGCTAACGGTTCGTCCGCTCCCCAGATACCCAAAGCCGAAGTTATACCACCGAGGATTCCCCCAGCTATTGCTCCAGGAAGACCCCCAACTGCAAACCCCATACCAGCGCCAGCCGCCACACCAAGCAAACCCTCAAGCTTAGAAAGTGTAGTTACAATTAAGGAGCCAAATTGGACTAACCAAAGTGCCGCGTGTGTTAAACCTTTAGCAAGGTTAGAAACTGCATCAATAAAGTCCTTATCTTCCAGTACGCCAGATAATGTATCTATTATCTTTAAAGCAAGAGGTATGAGTTTATCTTGCACCGCACCTATGAATTTCTCCCAAGCCTGACCTAGAGTTTGGCTTGCTAAAATTCTTTTAGCAGTTAAAGACATCTCAGATTTGTTTGTCTCTCCTAT
>Ga0098036_1000197_pt1 | contig 28810 bp, 45 predicted proteins | sample 4_EtaG_FD_77064 | JGI IMG/M metagenome (GOLD analysis project Ga0098036, IMG submission 77064) | Marine viral communities from the Subarctic Pacific Ocean - 4_ETSP_OMZ_AT15127 metaG | ecosystem: Environmental > Aquatic > Marine > Oceanic | place: Pacific Ocean | collected 2015-01-07 | reverse complement strand
TTAAGTTTTTTTCTTTTCCCTTATTTAAGTAATAAGAAGCAGCTATTTTTTGTGCAATAACTGGATCGTTAGCTAATTCAGGGTTATTAACTAAATCTATTCCTAGTAACTCACCATATTTTTTATAATTATTTTTACCTGTAAGTTGAATAAGTCCGCGGCCATGGTATTTGTAACCCTCATCTGCTTTATTACCCATTCTGCCGCCGTAAACTCTATTTCCAAAAGCTTCCGGCCCTTGAGCTAATACTGTTTTAGCGTCCTCTAAATCTTTAAAATATTTAGGAAAAATTTTCAGTGCCCTTTCAGGTGAATAATTTAAGTTTTCTGACTTAGGTTTGCCTCCAGATTCTCTTTGAATTTGAGCAATAATATTTGCTTGAATCCTAGGGTCTGTAATACCCTGCGAGTTAAAATATTCTACGAGTTCTTCCATCTTATCTTTTTCCTAATAATATCATGTATGTGCCTATATATAAACCTATTATCTTCTTAATTTTTTTCCTGATCAATAGCAAAATTTCTATGATCTAAACTATGTTTGTATGTTCTATTTTCTAATACTTTAATTTGACTTCTTAATTGTAAAACATTTTGTTCTAAATTATAAAGTTTAGTATTTTGAATATGATCTGATGAAATTGGTTTATCTTGATTAGCACTCATACTATCTTCTATTCTTATTATATCTTCAACAGCAGTACCAGTTGCATTTTCTACTGTACTAATCCTTCCATCTAATTGTGAATAAGCCCATACACCTAAGCCTATAGCACTTACCAATTGAATAAGAAAACTTAAACTAAAATTTACACTCGCTTTTTCTTCAATTCTACCCATTATTTTTTATACCGCTTCAGCTCCTGATATAGTTATAGTAAGCCCTGTTGAACTACCTAAAACTTCTATGGTATCTCCAGGATTAGTTATCTGTAATCCTGACCATTGTAAATATTCTTTGGTTGCTATTGTTTTGTTATAGATAAGAGCATTAGAAGTAGCTGCTGCACTTCCACTTGCAACAATATACACTTGCACATCAAGTGAACCCCCCGTAGTATTGGCTACCATAATATCTTTTATGTAAGTTCTTGTATTAGCAGGAGTTTCATACACGATAGCGACGGTAGCAGTAACTGCCGCTTGCGCTAATCTAAGTCCTGTTAAATTTTGAAATTCTCCAGCCATTATAATCCCATCCAATGCATCGTATTGTTTGTATGCAAATTAGTAATCTCATCTAAATGTGCTTTATCTAATTGAGCAAAATACAATCTTAATTGATTTTGTAGTTGGTTCTGTGCATCTTCACTATATTCCACTGTAGGAAGAGTTAGATTAGGTGCTTTAGGTTGTACAACGTGTGCCATATTATCCCCTTAGTCCGTCTGGTTTGGCATCTACTCTTGTATCACCAAGTTGCCATTGAGTACCTATAGTATTTGATGATATTTTAAAATTCATTTGTCGTCCACGTGCTCTTATAAATACTTGATTAGTATATTGATCTATTGTTGCGGTAGTGGTAGTTATTCCACGACTTAATGTTGCGCCTGCTACATCACTTGTAGAAGTAGCTGCTCCTGGAAATTTAGTAACTGCAATTGCCATATCAACAGCTGGAACTACTGTAGCCCCTGTTACAGGATTAGATGTTTCAGAAGTGGTAAAGTCTACATCTGGAATTACACGTTTAGTTAACATGTAGAATTCACCTTCATCTATATCCATAAATGCAGATTCAATATAAGAATTAATAGCATTTGGTGCTGCACCTAAAGGTTGTCCATCATTAGGACCATCTTCATGATTATATAAATAACCCCCTGAAGTAGCTAATGGAAATTCACTAATACCAGCATCTACCCAAGTAGTTCTATTGAGTTGCCCATAATACCAAATATCGTCTCTATAATTATAAATTACATATCGGTTAATTGTTAAAGAAGGTACTGCTCCGCCTGAACAATAGAACCATATTATTTCATTAAATTCTTTATTAGTACCACCGTAAACAAGTTGTGCTTGTTCTCTATTAATATCCTCAAATACATATCTTAATAAAGGACATTTAAGTACATTAACTCTACCATCATATACAAAGAAGCTGTCAGTTCCCATCCAATACATATTATTGTTTACATCGGCGTAAGCGTTAGCCCCCATAATATTAGTATCAGAAGATAAAAGTTGTAGCCCAAATACTTCTGCGGTACCTAAAAATTGTAGTGTACTAAGTGATGTGTCTGTCCATATAAGAGTTTCTTGTCTTACATTAGCACCAGTAATAATTCTAGAACCTTCTTTAACAAATAAGAAACCTGCAGTATTGGCAAGTTCAGGTTTCCATACTTCTGGTTTAGGACCTATATCTCCATTCACGTCAGCAAATCTAATTAACATAGGGTCAAATGAACCACCTGTATAAGAAATAACCTGATAAGATCCTGCTGTTCCAGCTGGGGATGAGGTAGAAGCTGCAAGAGTATAGGTAAAAGTGGTAGTTCCAGTCACCGTTACTTGATAAGTGCCTGAGTACATTACAGGAGTTTGACCAGAAAGATAAACCCAATCATTAGTAGCTAACCCGTGAGCACTTCCTGTAGTTAAAGTAGCTGTAGTTCCAGCACTTGTAATGCTTGAAATAGAAGCTCCTGCCGTTGATGTTTCACTGTAAGAAGTTGCTCCTAAAGCAAGTAGATGTCCACTTGGTGCAAACAATGTTTTTTCTGTTGCTGCTGGTACAGCAATTGCACCTGCTAATGAACTTAACAATACTGCCCTGTTTCCAAACCCCGCACTATAGGTCCAATAATAAATAGCTCCTTGATTATTTAAGTTAAATACTAAGTCATTATTAAAGTTATCCATAAATACTAAACGAACATTTACAATAGCAGGAACAGTAGAACCAGAACCCCATGTACCTCGACTCCATGTACTGGTCCCCCATCCATAACCACCTATGGAAGAATCAGCGCCAATATCAATTTCAAAAGCTGCAGTAATTGCTGTGCCGCCGCCTGTAGTAGCTGAAGTAGCAGTGCCTGTAGTTTGTATAGTAAAAGTATTAGCATCTATAACAGTAATTTCAAAGTTTTGATTTAATTGTGCTGCTGTAATACCGCCGACTGCGACTGCACCACTAAAAGTAACAAATTCACCTGTTTGAGCATTATGATTAGCAAGGGTAACTAAAACTTGTCCTTCGGTACCTGCTGTGGTGTTAGTAGTAAAACAGTTGTCTGTTGAAGGAGTAGTAGAGGTAGTATAAGTAACTCGTAAAGGAGTAATATCATAAAGAGTAGTACCAGCACGAATATATATTTTTTTAGTAGTAGCAAGACCTGCAATTTCTGCGCCAGTATCTAAAGAATAAACAAAAAGTTTAATTGCCTCCCCTACATAAGGAGTAATAGTAGCTGCTTGCCAACCACCTATTTTTTCAGGATAACCGTCTCTAAAACGTATTAAATTACCATCATACCATCCGCCCATTTGAGCTAAGTCAGAACGATCTCGGTTAATCCCCGGTCTAAATTTTAATTTATTAAGAGGCATTTATTTTCCTTTTGCAAGTTGGCCTCCAAAATAAAATTCAATGATCATTGTAGCCCATTGGAATATTTCATCGAACTTATATAGGCCTTTAACAGTTTCGAAAGTAGTACCGCCGCCAATACTAAATAATCCTAAAAAAGAGAATCCTTCTGAAGTTACAGGAATAACTGTTTCAATTCCTAATATACCAGCAAGAGGATAAATAGCTACTAAAGCTAATACTGCAAACATAAGTATTCGTCTATTCCACGCAGCCATAGGAGATTCATTATTAGCTTGTTCACGGGCTTTATCTATTTGCTCGGATTTTGCTGCGAGAGCCCCCAGCATTATTTTTTGCTGATCGTGAGCTTGTTGGGATTTAATAGCTACAAGTTTAGCAATAAACCCTAATGCGATAGGTAAAAGATGAGTTAAAATTCCCATTATTCACTTTCCCAACTTAAAGTATCTTCATCCCATATGTAATGCTTATCGTCGTCTGGATAAGGTGTTGGTGATTCCCATTGACAAGTAGTTTCATTTAAAGTCCATGATGGATAAGGTTGAGGTGCATAAAAAGCATCTCGTGTTTTATCGTAAGTATGACCAATACCAGCATAGTTTTTTCTAAAGTTACTATTGTATGAAGTCTGTACCCATACAGTAGTATTGTCATTATATAAATTATGTATATAAGCTATACCTAATTCTTCTTGTTCTTCATTATTTTCATTTAACATTACATCATTATTAATTACTATAACTTGAGTTACTAGGTTACTTTCTATTTTTGCAAAATGTGCCATTAAACAACAAAGCTCCCTGAACCATTAAATGTTAATATTTTATAATCACCTGATGTAGTTACTGTCGCACCTGATTGAGTGCCAGTCCAGTCTAATGTAGGGACTTTAGCAATGACTACGCCAGAACCACCTGCACCTGCTCCTGATGCTGCTCCACCAGCTATACCTCCGCCTCCGCCTCCAGTATTAGCTGTACCAGCATTTGAGCCTGATGTAGGCAAACCATTTCCTCCTCCACCATTTCCTCCTGCACCTTGTCCATTACCTAAACTACCACCACTTGAAGCATCGGAAGCAGCTCCGCCACCACCTGCTCTAAATACACCTGAACCTGTAATACTTGATGATAAACCAACACCTCCATTACCACCTGTTGCAGATGTGCTAGCTGGAGTTTGACCTGCTGCACCTGCTCCGCCGCCACCGCCGCCAGGATAATTTCCAGCAGAACCAGCACCATCACCACCATCATTACCTTGCCCTACTGTTCCAGAACCACCACCACTTGAGTATCTGCCGCCACCACCCGAGCCACCATTATCTTCTGCACGACCGCCACCAATAGAAGTAACTGTTGTTAATCCTGAGCCAGATAAAACAGAATTGTTACCACTAACATTTCCTGCTCCACCTGCTCCTACTGTAACAGTCATAGTAGTTCCACGAGTCATAGTACCTGTTGTTGCAGTTAAATAACCTCCTGCTCCACCACCACCATTCTGTGCACCGCCACCTGCTCCAGCAACAACCAAATATTCAAAGGCATAATTTTGAGGTACATAGGGCGCTTCTGCACCAAATAAACCATAAGCTCTGGCAGAATTAACTGCTACTGTAGTCGTCTTAGGCAAACTGTGTTAACGCAGCAAGTATTGTAAATGCTGCAGACCCTGTTTTAATTATTGTATATGTATATGAATCAATACTATTAGCATTACCTTCTGTAGGTGCTGAACCACCTTGCCATTCTGGAGTAATACTACTTCCATCAACTTGTACTGTTGTATTTCTATATTCTGCACCTGTTAATGTTACTAGATGAACTAATGTAATAGCTTCACCTGTAGCCATTTTAGAATCTAATGTTGCTCCACTAGAATCTCTAAAATTAATAGTCCAGTCTCCTACTGCAGCTGAAGTATAATAAAGAACTGATTGTGTATCTGTGTCATAGTTAATGGTTCCAGTTGCAGCAGTTGCTGATATTGTGACTTTTTCTAATCCATTAACAAAAGTAGAATAATTATTAACTTGAGCATAATTGCTAAAGCCTGAACCTGAAACTGTACTAGATGCTGAAAGTGTTGTAAAAGAACCTGCTGCTGCAGATGTTCCACCAATTGCCGGAGGTGAAGCAAGATAAGTGCTAAAGCCTGAACCTGAAACTGTACTTGATGCTGCTAGTGTTGTAAATGAGCCTGTGCTAGGTGTAGCTGCTCCGATCGCAGTGCCATCAATTGAACCGCCATTAATGTCTACATCACTTGAAAGAATTGTGCCACTAAGATAATCAATTGCATAATCAACATTTGTACCATCTGCATATACGCATGCTGATTTACCAGCTGGAACTAACACTCCTGTGCCAGAAGCAGTTTTAACAGTTATAGCAGTTGTTGAAGCATTATTAATTATGTAATTTTTTTGAAATGTATTAGCACCACCTGCAGCAGCGGTAGGAATAATTAAATTACCTGTACTTCCACCACTTCCTGTAAGATTAAGGCGTAAGTGTCTAGCTACTTGAGTAGCATTTGAAGTCGTACTCCAAGTAAGTGTAGTATCTCCCGCAATAACAGCTTGATCTACAGTACCAACAATGGCTTCTTCCATTGCAGTACCTAAATTAGTATTGGTCGTTGTCCCCCAAGTACCGTCTTGTTCTCCAGTTCCTATCAGTTCTACTGATAAATTTGAATATGTTGACATTTTTTATTCCTTATCCTGTAACTATCTCTACCCAATTAGGGGTTTGACTAGTATCTATTATAACCCAATTAGGGTTGTTAATGGTAGGGGCATGCCCTGTTAATGTTAATGCGCCACTGGCGGGTTCTACTACTCTTCCGTCTAATAGTGATGGTGCTACTCCTGCTAAAGCTAATGCTCCCGCTGGGGGTAAAGCTATATCTCCTGGTATAACTAGCGGTGCTACTCCTGCTAATACTACTGCTCCTACTGGAGGAGTAAGCGTCGCAGTTCTAAATAGTGATGGTGCTGCTCCAGCTAATGTTAATGCCCCCACTCCTGGAGTTATTACTTTAGTTTCTACTGTACTAGGTGCTGCTCCCGCTAAAACTAATGCTCCCACCCCTGGTAAAGCTATATCTCCTTCTATAGCTAACGGTGCTGCTCCAGCTAATGTTAACGCTCCAACTCCTGGAGTAATAACGTCTTCGATGACTACACTAGGTGCAACCCCACTAAGAGCCAATGCTCCTACTGGTGTTGTAATTACATCCCCTTCACCCCAAGGACCAGAGCTCCAGGTATTTCGTCCCCAACCGCGAGTAGTCATTGACTACTCCTTAAGTAAGCGTAAAGATGCCGGTTGCAGCAGGTAATACTGTTAATGTATTAGGTGAAGTTACAGTAAAATTAGAACTTGACAGCTGACAAAAACATAAAAGTTTTCCTGCCGCTGCTCCAGTAGAGTTACGTATAACTGCATATTTAATATCAACTAAATTAGCTCCAGAAGCTGTAAATGCTAAACCTACTGTAGACATAGTAAACTTCTGCTGTTTAGCTGATGCTCCTACTACCCATTGACCTGTTGCTGGTACTAAATTTCGGCCACCTGTAACATATCCGCCTGCAGCTGCAATTTCATTAGTTACAGATGCATATGTGCTTAAGGTAAATGTAGAAGCGTTACTAGCTGCTTTTGCTAAAACCATTTTATATACAGCAGATGTACCTAATGTAATTGTGCCGTTTCCTATATATTTTTTGGCACTGTTATATAATTGCCATGCTGTTGCTGCCATGTTAAATCTCCTTAATATCGGTGTATGACGCACCGGTTTCTAAAATATGATGTAGTAACCCTCCATATATCTCTAACTCAAGTTCATCGCCCATCATTCTAATGAGATCAATAAACTCTTGAGCTTGTGACACCATCCAAGGGTTACAGTCAAATATTTTCCCGCCCACGTTTACAGGAACTACTAACTGTCCATCATTTTCTGTTTGTTTATATGCGTGATGCTTATTTTTTTCTAAACATGAATCACATCCAAATAGATGAAACCGTTTAAAACCTAACATTCTAAATAAAGGTATAGCTCGTAATAAAACTGTAGAGCCTCCTGGTATTGGGTGCCAAGTTTCATATTGTTGTGCTAATACTTCACTATGTTCTTCTGCCTGTGTATGCCAAATATAAGTTCTATCTTTTGGTAAACCTTTAAATACACTAGGGTGACACTGTGATGCTATAAAATATTTACAATCTTTTACTACTGGTTGAACAAATCTAGCATTAAATTCACGAGCATCAACCATAACCATTGCTGATGGTGTTAAGCCATTGTCAATACACCATTTATAAGCACCATTAATTGTTATAAGTTTAACACCATTTGCTCTTAATTGCTTTATTTTTTCAAGCTGTCCTTCTAAAGAAGGTCCTCCTCCTACTATCATAACTTCTAAATCGTTTGTAGGATGAGGTTGAACCTGTAAAAATCCTTGTTTAATGTTATGTGTTACATTTTCTCTTAATATATCTAAGTCTGTATTTAGTTGTCCAAGATTAACTACATCTTTTCCATCTGCCCATGAACTAACATAAAACAAACATGCTCCATCAATATCTTTTGACCAATGGATAATACATTTTCTATCTCTAAACTTCTTTAACCACCACTTATAAGGAAAAACACTTAAGTGTAATTTATGTCCTACTTTTTCACCTAACACATCATCTACAGTAGAAATAGAAAAAAATACATGTTGTGCTGCATCTAAACAATTATCTAATACTTTATCTACATGATGTGGTCTAATATGCTCCATCACATCGGTACAATAACCATAAGCTGCTTTAACAGGTAATGGCTCTGATAAATCTGCTTCTATAAATCTAAGTAAATGCTTTTGTGTTTCTAACATTGGGACTATATCTGCATCTAAACAGTTAGGTGCGAAGTCTACCAATGTTACATCCATTCCTCCAAAAAACGCAAGATTTAATCCTCCACGTCCTGTGCCACAACCTAAATCTATAACACTTGATCCTGCTTTAGGTTTGGCTTGCTCTAAAAATATGTGAGCTATTTCTTCACCAGGAGAAACGTGTCTATATTCCGGCATTTCCCATACTTCTTTATATAAATCTTTTTCTAAAGGTCTTTTACTTGTTACTTTTACTGCTGGGGCTTTTCCAACCACTCCCTCTATTAAACCTACCATTTTATTCCTTTCTATTCAAATCGAATAAGTGCTGTTGTTGTTGTATTTTCAGGTAGTGTAACGGTTAAAGTTTGAGAAGTAATAGTTTTTATCTCTCCAAAATCCAATACACATATACTATAATTACTAGAGCTACTATCATATATTAAAGCACCTCTAACTGAAAATGTACCTGTCCAAGTAGTTGGAGAATCAAATGTGATATATACAACGTCAGCATCATCATCTTGTGTTACTGTTGCTCCTGTTAAAGTATTTCCTCCAGCTACATATCCTGTTCCTACTACTTCATTAGTTGTAGTATAAGCCGAAGTTGATGCATCTAAAGTAGCATCATTAGTATATAAAGCTATTTTAAAAGTATCAGTATCAAAATCTATATCGCCAGCTAATGATTTAGCAATAAATGTGTTTGTTAATCCTTGTATTATCGCTGCCATTATGCAGGACCTCTACTACCTTTAACAGGTATTCTAGATTGTCCACTTCTATAAGCATCGCGAGTATTTTTGCCTTCAGCAAGACCTAATAGTTCTACCATAGCTTCTTGATAACGCCCATTCACAATATTCATTTTTTCTGCGTCTGACATTAAAAACGTATTTGCTTCCAGTAATGAACCATACAGTAAAGCGGTAGGGTAATTATCGCCCAACCAAGACTGACCACTGACAGCAGTAGTAATAGAAGTAGGATAATAAAAATAATGAAGCTCAGCGCCATACCCTGCATCAGGTGTAGGACCAAGGATAAATGTTGTATCGTCGAAGACAGCATAATATTGTGGTTTTCCATAATGTGCGACATCAGTATCCGGAAAGGATTGTCTTATAAAATTAACATCTTTATTTAAAAGATAAGTATATTCGTTTGTTGTATTATCAATAACAGCTAAACTATAAGTAGCTAGCCAATCATCTGGTACATTTAAGTATTTGTTACCTAAACTAATTGTACCCGTATCATTTCTTCTAAGATCAGGTAGATTAACAGAGTTAAATATTCTGTTTTCAGCTTGAGTAATAAACGTATTTACATCAACTGTTGAATACGAGTTTTCTGTATAAGACTCTATTTGAGCCACTAATTCTGCGTAAGTCATTGTTTATCCTTAAGCTAATGGACCGCGAGCTTTAGTACCTTTAGTAGCTGCACCATTACCACGAGTTACTACACCAGATGTTTTAACATTTTTTTCTGGATAACCAGCAACGTGAGGTACAGGTACGTCTTGAGGTTGTGTATATATGCCTTTAAATTTAGGCTTTCTTTCTTGATTTTCTTTAGACATTTTTTTCTCCTAAGTTATTGTTATTGTAACAGTTCCTACGGCTCCTGAACTTACTAATTTATTAGGTGTAAATTCATTAGCTGGGGGTCTAGCTCCACCTACAGGTTCCCATCCCCATTGTATATCTCTTGACCCAGTTCTGTTATTGTCATTAAAACTTTGGTCAGGTCTTGGATTTCTTACAGCTTGTGGATCATCTACAGGATACATTCCTTGTAAATTCTGTGGCTGGTCAGGGTTCCAACATTCTGGACACGCTAGTATATTTGTTTTTGTTTCTCTTACAAATAAACTTTTTAATTGCTTTAGTTTAAACTGAAATCCACAGACATCACAATCTGCAATAGCGTTCTTATTAGTAGTATATTTATTACTCATTATTTATGTTTAGCCTTAGTTCTGCCACGTACTGCAATACCATCTACTTTGCATTTTTTAACCATTCCACCTTTTTTCATACCTAATGTTTTATTTAGGTATTTTTGAAACTCTTTTTCTTCTCTACGTGTTTTTTTATCTTCTTTATTCAACAACCTTTTTGTGTTTTTTTGAAACTCTTCTTCTTCTCTACGTGTTTTTTTATCTATGTCTTTTAGAAGTTTTTTAACCCCCCCACCTTTTTTCATACCTGGAATTTTAAATTTAGGTCTTTTTGCAACCGCCTGTCCCGCTTCCCCCATATATGGATATTTAGTTACTTTAATACCATCTTTATCAATATAAGTTTTACCTCTTGATCTTTGGTGATCGCGCACAGCTTTTCTTTCTGCTCTAGTAAGGTCTTCTGGATTTTTTCTTAATTTATCCACTATTTTTTTTGTTAGTGGCTTTAATACTTTTTTTGTTAGTGGCTTTAATGCCTTTAATGCTGCAACCATTTTATTTCCCCTTTAAATATTGTCTGTCTTTAATTACCATACCACCTTCTTTAAACTCGTAAGTAAGAGTCCCTCCATAACCAGTCACAGCGCCGTCATCTCCCCAGGGTCCTTTAGCTGCCCATCCTTGTACATAAGGTTCTAAAGTTACTCTTTCTGAAATAGGAAGTCGTGCTGTTGCACGTCCGCCAGCTCCTATGGTGCCTTTTCTTCGACTACCGCCGCCTTCAATTCTTAACGACGACTTTCTTTTTTTCTTTTTATCAGACATATGAGGTTCTTGGTGAAATAGTTAATGTAGCTTTTTCTCGATCTTCAGTAGAAGCGAGTAGCCACTGCTCTTCATATTCTTGTTTTAACATTGGTATTCTTGGTGCTGCTTCTGGTATCTTTATAGATAAATAGTAAGCAAGCCCAGCTACCATACAAGGTAAAAATCTAAACGGTATGTGCTGTGTATTTACTCCAGTGCCTGCATCATCTATTCTTTTTAAATACCAATACACAAATGTATAACTTGCGTCATTAGGAATAGGCCACATAGTCACTGTTGGAATTTCTGCTTGTCGATCAAGATAAATTTGTATCGGTCTGCCCGTGTCATTCTTACTTGGGATAGAGGCATAAGTAGGATTTGACACCCTAGTGATAGCTATGTCAGACTGAGTCGTTCCCGTCCCAGTTCTTATGACTTGACTCATGAGGTCGATGGTAGTCGCGGGCAAATTATAAGTAGCTGTCCCGGCAACTAATGCAATAGACCCTTGTTCTACTGTCCATAAGTTAATTCCACGGTTAGCCCATTCAATAGTTAATAAGTTTAAGCTACGAGTAGCTGTTCTTAAATCATATCCTGTTCTTAACTCTGCTCCGCATCTTTCAAATGCTTCTTCAACCAGTAAGTTTAAATCTAAATTAAAATTATGTGTATTTGTGGTAGCCATTATTATTTACCTTTAAGATATTGTCGATCTACTAAACCGCCTGCTTTCATTTTTTTAGGTTTAGTATGACCATAGCCTTTATCTTTTAATTCTAAGTGTTTAGCTTTAGTAGGCGCTTTTACAGCTTTCCCTGTTTTCTTATCATACATCATATGAGATTTAAAAACTTTTCCGCCTTCTTTCATAAAGCCCATTTTGTTACGGACTGGCATAGGTAATTTACCTAAGCTTTTTTTCTTATCTTCGGGTACTGCTTTTAACATACCACCTTTTTTCATTGTCTTTCTCCTTGTAAGGGAAGCCACTCTACGTGGTTTACCCGCTGGTTGTCCAAGACTTTTCTTTTGAGCAATCCTAGACTTCTTTTGTGCTGCTGTCATTTCTCCAGATGTTTTTGGAGTTTTACTTGATACTCGTTTACTCGGTCGGCAATATGGAGTACCACGACTTTCTCCTTCTTTACGTCCACATGCTTTTCCTGTTCGTACATCTTTCCAATCTTCTTTGAACCAACGTTTTAAAGCGGCTCCTTTAGCTGTCTTTCGAACTGCCATTATTTACCTGCTTTCTTTTTTCTACATTTAGCAATAGCACCAGACGCATAAGCACTTGGAAAAACTTTATAGCTTGCTTTAACTTTATGATAACACGCGTCTTTTACGGCGCCACCTTTTTTTAACTTAAGAGACTCAAGAGTCTTAGCTTGTTTAGCGTGAGTTTTAGAAGCTTTTTTTAAACCTTTTATAACTTTCTTAAGCTTCTTTTTATGTTTTAAAGGAAGTGCTCTTCCCATACCTCTAGATTTTATCATCTTCCTCTACCTAATCCTCTAAGTGTTTTAGCAAATCGTGCTCTTTGTCCTAATTTACCCGGAGCTTTAGCAGCTTTGTTTAAAGTTCTAGCTGGGATTTTTTGTCCTTTTTTAATACCTAAAGATTTTCTTAATGATCCCGGTTTTTTAATTGCTTTTTTAATATTTAACTTCTTTTTCTTGGTCGACATCTAGTTGTCCTTTTTTTGTTAACAGTAGAGGGGCGTGATAATACTTTACTGCAGCATTTGCTTGGTAGTATAGCCCCCATTCCACGAGAAGCCCTCATTTATTTTCTAAATCCTGTCATACTTGGACGACTCGGTCTTCTAGGTTTTTTAGCAGTATCTTTATTTTTACGCTTAGGTGGATTGGCTACCACATTTTTTCCACGTAAAGTACCTGACCTTCTTTGACTACCTAAACCTGATCCGGCTGTTGGTCCAGCTCTAAATCTTCTTTTCATTGGTGTTTCTTTTTTAGCTTCTTTTTTAGCTTCTTTTTTAGTTGTCGCTTTTTTTGTATCACGAGTAGCTAATACCCCAGCTATAATTGCTCCAGGCACACCAAATCTTTTTAAAAGTTTTCTTGCACCGTCTTTAGTTGTAGGTGGTGTAGGTGTAGGAGGTTTAGGCCCTTTAGGTTTAGTAGCTTTTTTAACTGGTACATTTCTATACCTTTTAGTATTTAGCTTTCTTTCTCGTCTTTCTTTAGCCGCTTTAGCTCTAGGAGTAGACGCTCTTTTATCTGCCCTTTTACCTGCAGCCGTTCTTCCTCGGATTAATTTACGTACCATTGCAACCATTTCAGTTCTCCTTATCTTATACGACCACGTGTATGGCCTTTTTGAGCAATACCGTCTGCTCGTTTAGATGCTGAACCTTGTGCTGATGAACGATTACCTGAATAAGCTCTTTTACCTGCAGCTTTTTTAGCACCTTTAGATTCATCTCTACGAGATTTATATGATTGAGATTTAGTTGAAGCTTTGCCTGTTCTCATACCTAATGATTCATCAAGTCTAGCATTGTAACCTTGTGTACCTTTGCCTTTAGCTTTCATAGTAGCACCACCATTTTTCATAGCTCTACCTCTAGCATCTGCCATTTTAGCTGCAGACATACCGCGTTTGTTTTTAGCTAATGCACGACCTTCTTTATCAGCCATCATACCGCCAGCTTTATAACCTTTTACTTTACCGCCAGCTTTTTTGTTTTCAATTTCTCTTACTACACGTTTCTTTTCGTCTCGAAGATTTCTTTTGCCTTTAGCAGTGTAGCCTTTTTCTGCGTCAACGCGACCTAATTCTTCAAGCTCATTCATGCGAGAGGTGTTACCACCTTTTCTCATTTTTTTAACCTTACCACCTTTCTTCATCATAGCGCGACCACGTGCATCCGCCATCATCATTGGGTCAGCAGCATAACGTCCAGCTGCCATAGCTCGACCTTCACGGTCTGCCATTCCACCCATTCTCATTTTCTTTACTGCTTTTTTCATGTCTTTCTCCTTAGTGAACTCTCGTCCGATTGATTGTTTAACACCTACTTTTTTAGCAAACTTAGGGTTGTTAGCCACAGCTTGCATAAACTTTTGTTGCTTCTTACTTACGGCGGGCATTTACTTCTTTACCCTATTACTACTTGCTTCAGGTTTTCGTTTTACAACCTGCGGCATTATAGTTTTAGTTTTATTACTTCTCATTCTTTGGATGGTTTTGGTTTCCCAAATTCTAATACCCGTCCATACAATTGTAAATAGTGCAGCTAAGTGAGGAAGCCATGATAATAAAGTTCCTACCGCTGTAAATATAGACGCGAAGTCTAATAAGTGTTTTGTCGAATCATCCATTTTTAACATTTCCATCTTTTTCTTGCTTGTCTAAGTCTAGAATTAGGATTTTTAGCTGCTTTAGGAAATTTCTTCATTTGTCCTGCCGATCTTGCACAAAATGATTTACGTCGTTTTGCATCTTTAGAACCTTTTTTAACCTTTCCTGTTACTGCTGTTTTTAACTTACTGCCTGGGTTTGCTGCTCGATAAGCTTTTACGCCTTTCTTTGTCATTCCCGCGCCTGATTTAGTCTTTCTAAAATTACCAGACTTAACAGAAGTCTTTATACCCATTCCCCGTTTTTTTTGAGTTGCCATTATACGCAATCCGTTTGTGCCTCAAACCATTTACGAAGTTCCTCAAGTCGCTCTTTATTTGATTGAGTTTCTTGAGGTTCTTCATTGGGTTTAGGGTTGTCGTCCATAGTTTATCCACAGAATACCGTTAATGACGTAACTGCAGCTGTTTGAGTTAATACCCCAAACGATGCAAGTGCATCATTTCCGTTAATTAAAATTCCATCACCGGGTAAAGCCATTTGTTGTGACTCGACTGCAGCTGGAGTAGCTATACTTAATAAAACTCTATCGGATGCTGCATTACCATTTAAGGTTAATGTAACACTACCTGCTCCTGCAGAACCTACAAAATAAAATCCTTTCATTCTTGCTCTGGGTAGAGCAGTTCCATCAGCAATAGCATTACCAATACTTACATTGGTTGCTACAGCTGCATCGGAAGAAATGCTAGTAACTTTAGAATAATAGTTTGTGGAAGTTGCAGTTCCAGCATTAACGCCAGCTACAGTTTCAGTGGTTACTGATTGAGTTAGATCCCCAACCTTGTATCCAGTAATAGTAAATGTAGCAGCGGTTGCATCGCCTGCACAAGTAAATAGAATTTGATAACCAGCCCCATTATCTAGAGGCTGATTAGTAAGTAGTGTTATATCTCCTGCGCCAGCAATAGCGGCACCTGCTCGATATAACCCAGCTGAAAAACTAGGAGTGACGGCCCATATATCTGTTGTTAAAGCCATGTTTTTTCTCCTATATTAAGCGAATGGTGTAACTGCTGGCGCACCTACATTTGGGTTGATAAGTATTGCTTCTACAAACCATACTCCATTAGCTCCAGCACCTGTAATTGCTTTACATCTAATTAATGAGCCATACTCACCTGCTCTAGTAGTTGCATCAATCACCATTGTAGTAGCTGCAACAGCAGGGAAAGTTTCTTGAGCCCCTCCACCATCATCTACATACATAGCTGAACCATAAAATTTATCAGTAGCTTGTCCAGTATTTAATGTTACTGTATTACCACCTGACATATCTGCATTAAAAAAGATTTCAAACGCCATTCCTGTATTGTTTAATTGGTTAGGGTTTGTTGTATCATCGGGTGTAGTTGCATTAATAATTGGTAAGTTCAGTACAAAAGTAGCATCTGATACTATAAGTGTTTTACCTGCGTGCCCTGGTGAAGCAGTAACAGCTGGTGTTACACCATCAGGTGAAGCTGCGACAGGAAGAACAGTTAAAGCTGTGGTACCTGCAGCCATTGTAACTACATTGTTGACGCCTGAGCCTACAAAGCCACCAAGCGATTGAATTGGTCCCGAAAAGGTTGTTTTTGCCATGATTATTTCTCCATACAAAGTTAAGCTTATCTGTCGTGTATGCGTCTGCTGGGGCAGTCATGATAAGCTGGTTGTTCCCAGATAATTAATGTTACACGTTTTCATGCCATTATACAACAAAAAAGGGACCGAAGTCCCTTTTAATAAATCTTTAAAATTACTTGTTCATTACGTACATAGTTACTTCAAAACCAAATCTCATTTCTGTTGCTAATGGTGTTGTCCAAGCCATGATAGTTCTCCTTTATCTATAGATTTCAGCAGTGCTGATAAAAGAATTATATCCAACGATTTTTTTAGTGCACTGCGTATTTTCATGAGTTTAACTTAGCTTATCAAGAGCTTGAGATACATAAAGAGCTATAGAGGGTAGTTAAAACTGCAATGGTAGGAGTTACCGGAAATACAGTTAAAAATATAAGTATTTTAACAATTAAAGTTTTTAAAGTCATATATATGTTCTCGTACTCAATAAAAAGAAAAACCCAGCAGAGAGGAGCTGGGTTCTTCAGGGAGTGGCGCTTTAATTAAGCACCTGGTGAACCCCACATACCTAGTGGGTCTGACCAACCAAATGAATATCTTTCACGGGCTTTGTATCTAACATTACCTGTGTCGAAATCACCGTCCATAGAAGTAGTAAGCGGAGTTCTTTCGAAATGCTTCATACCGTTAGGAACGTCAGTTGTTAAAAAGTAAGCATCACCATCTGTTAAGAAGTGATTTACTGAATAACCTTCTGGAATTGCACCATTATTTCTCAATGCATTGATGTCGTTATCAGCAGTAGCAACACGAAGTTGTGTGTCTAATAAACGAGTAGCAACGAATTGTAGAGCTGGTGGAATTACCAACTTACGAGGTTTAGCAGCAATCAATAGACCTCTTTCATCAGTCCACGCTGCAATTTGAATCACTGCGTTTTCTAATGCTGTTTCGTTAAGATCTGTTGGTGTTGCTTGTGTATTACTATTAGTACCACCACTTACTAATGGGTGGTTAACAACCGCGGCTGCAGCGTTAGTACCAAATAATGATACGTTATCGCCACCTAAGAAAGCACCGTTAAAGCCATTGTTTAAAACATTAGCTGCACGAACTTGCTTAGTATTTGCCATTGAACGAGCAAGAGCTTTAGTATAACGAGCTGAAAGACTATCATATAGATTATCTTCAACTGCTTCTTCAGTTAAACTGAATCCTAAAGCAATTGTTACGTGGTTGTATCTAGCTGTAAAAGCTTCTTGTGCGTTGTCATACGCAATAGCTGCTCCCTCAGACTTAAGAGGTGCGGCTGCAAAGCCAGCTAGTTTTGTTTCTTCTTCAAAAGAACGGTCTGAAGATTCAGTTTCGTAAATCTCTTTATGTTCTTCTCCGTAACGCGCATATTCTAAACCGAATAAAGCGTTAAGTCCTGGTAATAGCTCCTTAAGGAGCTGGGCTCTTGAAATTGCCATAATTTATTCTCCTTAATTAGATTCCAGTTGCGTTGTCATATGAGTGAATACCTGCGTTAAACTTAATTAAGCAGTCTGTAAATGCATCACCCACGGTTGAAGTTGGACTGTCTACAAAATCAACAATACGGAAAGCAAAAGTGTTTGTCGTATTTGTTGTAGCGTCGATAGCACTAGTAGAATTACCATTTGTAGTATCGCCTGTACCTGTAGCTTGCACCGCTGCTAAGTGAGTATTCTGACCTAAGTCAGCTTGTGTCACTGCGCCGTCCGCTTGTGCTTGAAAAATTACATCTGGGTCGTCAACAATATATGCTAAAGCATCGGACGCCACTGTGCCTGTTGGCCAGTTTTGTCTAAATACTACTGTGCCGAGGTTAGGGTCTGTGTAAGTACAACCTACAAAAACACCAATAACACCAGCAGGGAATGGGTCACCGTTAGTACCTTGGTCAGTGACAATTTCAATAGTTCCCGCAGCTACGATTGCAACAATCGAGCCATTGTATATATTAGTTCCGTATCCAGAAGCAATCGGTAATAGGCGTGTAGCGCCCGCGTACGGGGTACCACCTATATGGTTTACTGCTCTTAGCCCATAGGGCGTAGCTGTAGTTGCCATGATTGTTTCTCCTTATTTATTTCCCCTTTCCAAACTTAGTACCACCTGTTTCTTGACCTTCAGCAAATTTAGGCATACGCGGATCGTTTTGATTCATGTATGCAGCATCTACTGCTTCGGTCTGTGCCCGTGTTTTATCTTTAACATAGGCTGATCTTTGATCTATAAGTTCTTGAGGAGCTTTACATAATAGTAAACCACCAATTTCAACACCATCTTTATAGTTGGAATTAGGGTCTACCGCTAATTGAATCTCTGGGTGGTCCGAGTGTTTTACGGGCTCCCAGCCTTCACGCATTTTTGAAGAGACGTTCATGTTATCAGGTTCATTTAATAAAGAAACTCTGACCCAACGATATGCCCATCCTGTTTGTTTCTCAAACTCCGGTAGGAGTGAGGCAGGTTGCCATTTTTTTGAGTCATCTTCTCGTACTTCTGTTTCTCTTGATTTTCTTTTTATTGCCTTATCCATTTGCGTTCTCCAATTTAATCATTTCTTTTGCGTATTGCTCCGGTGTTAACTTAAGCTTTTTAGCGAAAGCAACTTGTGTTTTCGACAATCGTACTTTTTTAGGCGCGGTACTTCGCGTTGCCGGTGCTACTACATTAGAAGGTTTGCGTTGGCTAGGTTTCACCTCCTCCAACGAAGTTTCCCCAAAATTTTCAGGGAATCGTTTTTGCATCGTTTCGTCAATACGATGGTAATACACATCAGATGTAGGATCTATCCCACTTCTAACTAATTTTTCATGTACTCCTAAAGCTAAAGATGTCATTTCTTCATCTTTACCAAACCACTGATTTTTTTCCTGCCATGCTGTGGCACGAGAATCAGGGGCTGGAGCTTTTGGTTGTAAGCTTTCTAAGTTCCTTTGTACACTATTTTCATCCTCTTGTCTATCATATTTATATTGAGGTTTAATATTTTGTGCGGAAGAAACTTTATATTGAGCTTCATTCATTGCTGCTTGAGCTTCAATAATTTTTTCCGTATCTCCAGAATCATAAGCTTCACGATAATCTCGTTTAGCTACTAATAAATCTGAAGTATATTTTTCTTGTAAAGTTTTTAAATAATCTTCTTCTCCTGAACTTAAAGTAGTTCTAAGTTGTTGATTTTCTCCTAATACTTTTTGTGCATAATTAACAGCTTCTTCTTTTTCGCGAGCTGCTTGTTCTTTAGCTCTTCGTTCATCATGCCACACTTTTTTAAGTTGTGCCATTCTTTGCTTAACACGCTCAGAATAATCTTCTAAAGTATCAGTTTCAAGTTGTTCAACCATCTCTTCAGGTAAAGGATCTTTATTCTGATCCTCAAGAGGAGTGTCGTCTACTTCTTCTACTTCAAAAAGTTCTTCTTGTTTAGGAGGAACGTTAGGTTTCTGCTCTACTCGTTCAACATCTGCGGTAGATTTTTCAGGCTTAGCTTTTGCTTCTTTTTTGCCCTCCTCTAAATCTACTTCTAATTCTTCGCCTTCCATTGGTTGTACTTCTTCGTCGGGCATTTCATTTATAATTTCAGCCATGTTATTCTCCTATGCGCGTTCGTAGCCACGTGGGTCATCGACCACTGCTTCTACGGTATCGTCGTTAATAATGCGGAATTCTTTTCCGTGAATTTTAATTCTTGTCCCTGCATAAGCACGCGTAATAACGAAGTCACCTTCTTTACACCACGGACCTTCTGGAAACCTTTCTTTATCTTTGTAAGCTAAATCTCCTAACTGCATAACAAATAAAACTACAGTTGAATGCTCTTGTATTTGTTTTACAGATTCTGATTTAAGAATGCTACCATCATAAGTATCTTCTGCTTCAGGCACCATACATAAAATACGATAACCTTTAACATCAGGTAGTTGTGTAGTAAGTTTAGCTAATGCTTCATCCTCACTTACTTTTTTACCTTCAGTGGTAGTTGTGTTTTTGGGTTTTTGAATAGGTGCTCCAGAAGTGGAGACTATCGTTTTGTCTGGGGTAGCTATACTCATTTTTTACCCCTTTTTGAATCTATTTTAACCACACTGTCTGTAGACGTAGACTCAAAATCTTCATCTTGTTTTTGGTGAACAGCAAGCATCTCTGCAATAAGATTTTGGACAATCATATATCCTTTTGCTTCTCCAACTGCTGATAGATAAGCTTCAAACTTATCAGTTCCCCTACCCATAGCTTCTAACAATGTTTTGCGTCTTTCTTCTATTTGGGTTGATAGAAGCATAAGCGTTTCTTTCTCTGCCATTTTTTATTCCTTTTTGTTTAGTTGAGTTTCATCCTTAAGTTTAGTTTCTTTTACCTGAGTTTCGTCTTTTAACTTTTGCACGTGTGCTTGAGTTTCATTACGTAACCTAGATTCCTTTTCTCGAAGGTCTATGTCTTTATTTTTTTGGACAACATCAACGCCCATTTTAGCTCCTTCAAGTAATTCTTTTGCTTTAATTTGTTTATCATCAGTAACTGCTTTAGCTCCTAGTTGAGCTCCTGCAATTTGTTCATTAGATTCAATTCTAGCTTTTTCTAAAATCATATCTCGTTGAACATTAGTTGATAATTTTTCTTGCTCTAACATTAATTTAGCTTTATCAAGTTCAATGTCAGCTTGTGTTTTTTGAACTTTCATTCTTAGTTCTTCTTGTTGCATTTGAATCAATGGATCTTCTTGTAATTTTTGTGCTTGTCTTTGAGATGCGTCAGCTTGATTTTGTTGTAACAATTTTTGTGCTGCGTCAGCTGAAAGTCTAGCTACTTGATTCTGAATATTTTCTGGCATTACTTCACCTTCTTCTGGAAGTGGAACACCTAATTGTTTTTCAATTTCTAGTCGGTATTGGAAAGCTAAATGTTCTGCTAAATGAGCTTCCATCGCTGCCTGCATTTGAGGAGCTTTTGGGTTTTGTCCTACCATTTCACGCACTAACGGGTCATCTCTAAATGTAGTATGTACCGCAATGTGAGCTTTGTGATCTTGAAATAAAAATGCTTTAACAGGGCTACCATTAATCATGTTCATATTTTCAGAAACTGGATCTAAAGGTTTAGCATCGTCGTCAGTAGGAATAAGTTTGCCAATATTTTTAACACCTAATACTTCAAGCATTTGTTTATTAAGTTCTTTTAAGTCATAAATATCAGGGTTTTGTTGTGCCATTTGCATAACTGCTTGATACTGTACAACTTTCTGTGCCATGGTTGCAGCATTTGGATCAGCTACAGGAATAAGTTGGACTTTATTGTAGTCTTCTTGTTTAGCGCCAGGTGTTCCTGTTGCAGGGTCGTATACATAATTAGGGTCTGTATAATCCCGTATTAAAATTTTAAGTAAATCAAACTCTTTTTTCATTGAGTAATAGATACGAGCATTAACTGCTGACATTACTTTCAATGTTCGCTCGAGTATAGCAAGTGTAGAACCTACAGGAGAATTAGCTGACATATCTGATACTTTCATATCTGCGGCAGAAGCAAAGCGTCTACCTTCATCAATAATTTTATCCATCAAAGCAGCAAGCACTTGACTTGGTTCTTTATACGGAAGTGGTAATAAGTTATCACGCAGTGTGCCAGCCGGCGCGTCTACATCTCTCCACTCTGCTGGACCAATTGGTGTATCATCACCTTTAATACGTAAGCCTCTAGATTTAAAACCGCCTGGAAGATTTGATAATGTACCTGCGTCAACTAATTGTCTTAATAACATTGTTCCTGATTTGGAAAAGCCTCCAATCAAATGAATCAAACCAAAACAATAAAAACCAAATCCTGGAATATAGCCATAATGAACAAAATGTTCACGGCGTTTTTGTTGACTATCTTCTTGTTTCCAATTACGACGAATAGCTAATACTTCTTGTGTGCCCTTATCGATCGTAACTATATAAGGTAATGCTATTCCAGTTTTGCCATCTTTATCTTCGTCTTCGTAACCTTCTAAATCAAGGTTGACGTTCATTTCTAATATTTTATAACGGTCATCATTAGTAGCATCAAAACCCATTTGCTCTGCAATTTTTTTCTCTACTTCATCTAGGTCATAGTCAGGCTCGCCTAGTTCTACATCTCGATAAAAACCAAGGTGTTGTAAAGTGTGAAGTTCTTGTTCTGTTTTACGCATAACATGAGTTATACGTTCAGCTGTTTCTAAGTTAGATGCACCGTAAGGTACTACCATATCTTCAGCTGGAACAAATATAGATACTTGGCGTTCTAACGCTGGATCATAATAAACTTTTTTAAATGCGTTACCTGCTAAACCTAAACCCCATAACATTCTTTCATGTTCAGGTCGGTACTCTGGCATACAATCCATCAGTTGGTAGTTCATGTTTTCTTGTACACGTTGAGCAGCTTCAATACACTCATCAGTTTCTTTACCAATAATAGAAGTTTTTACAGGGCCTGCAGCTGGAAAAGTTTCCATCATTGTTTCAGCTTGGAATTTAACAAGTGCTTCGGAGAGTAGTGGGTGATAGACAGCGCATGCGCCTTCCCATGGTTCAGATCGTTCTTCTATTTTAAGGCCTAATAATTCTAAGCCATCAACATAAGTTTCTAACCAGTCTTTTCTTGAGTTAAGGTCATTAGTAAAATCTTCTAGTAATTCAGAAGAAAGTTCAGCCATGTATTTATCAGAAAGTTCTTCAGCTAAATTTTTATTAAACTCCTCATCTGCCATTGCATCAGGGTCAATAACTATTTCAGCGTCCCCTATACCAATAGTAACTTTTTCAGGGTCTTCTATTTCTATTTCAATAGCTTGTTCATCGATTGCTGCTTCTTCTATTCCAACGGGTGCTGCATATAAACCTTTATCTACATCAGCCATTTTTATTTACTCCTCATTTTATCAATGACTTCTTCTACTTTTTGGGTAATTCTGTACCATACCACATACAAATAGTCTTGAATAGCTTTTAGTGTTCGTTTTAGTTTTTTCATAGTGCATATAACCTCTTTTGTCCGCGACCTTTAAACATTTCTATTTCATCTTCTTCATCTAAAGGTAATTTTATAAACCCTCCCTGCCTAAATCTTGCGAGAGCTAAAGTTGTTGAGTCCACCAAGTCATCATTTGCCCCTGATGGAAAATCATTACATTCTTCTATAACCTCGTGTGCCCATCGTCTATCGGGAGCCCATACAACACCCCCGCTAAACAAATCAGATACAGCATTTACCCGACTTATCTTGTCTTGGCCTTTCCCCGGAGTAAACTCACCCACTGGAATACCCATTCTTCTAAATTCTTGGTAAAGCGCTGCACCATTGGATTTTTTTTCTACAATAAAAGCATCTGGTTCCCAATCTTGGTATTCTTCAATACACAATTGTTTTAATTCTGGAAACTCTAGTCTTTTCTTTATAGCATTTAACAGTATTATAGCGTAATTATTTGTTTCTTCGTTAAAAAAGACACCCCAAGTAGTTAATGCGTTGTAATCAGCTCTATTATTTTTTTCTTGAGCGGCATCTAACGTCATTATAGTAAATTCACAAGCAGGAGGGTTTTCTTCTTCCCATATATTCCACCATTCTCGTTTAATAAGTGCCCCTTCTTCAGAAGTTGGGTTCTGTAAATACTGAGCGTTCCAATATCGTATATCTAATACACTGCGTTTCTGTTGTAATTCTTCTAATTCCCAAAATTCCGGCCATAATGCGCGTTCTTGTCCTTTCTTATCAGTTAATATAGCTGGAAACTCTACTATTTCCCAAGGTTCTGCCTCATCATTCTTAGTCATTTGGTCCATTATTTGTCCAGTCAGGTCTAATTTAGACCATCTTGTCATAACAACAATAATAGCACCACCAGGCATAAGCCGCTGAATAGGACCAGATTGAAACCATTCCCACGCTGGTAAGAAAACATCTGCCCTATTTTGTTTAGCGTCCTGCTCTGAATGAGGATCGTCAATAATGAATAAATCAGCACCGCGACCTGCCAAAGCACCCCCCACACCAATAGCGAAATACTCACCATTATAGTTAGTGCCCCAGCGAGAAGCTGATTTACTGTCTGCTTGAAGTTCGACATCTGGAAATATCTCCTTGTAAGGTGTTGATCCGACTAAGTTTCTTACTCGCCTACCAAAGTTAACTGCTAAGTCAGCTGTGTGAGAAGCCATAATTACTTTTTTAGCTGGGTACTTACCCAAAAACCAAGCGGGTGCAAGATAACTTATCATCTCACTTTTACCATGTCTTGGTGCAATGTTAACTACTACTCTTTTTTTCTTACCCATTGCTATGTCTTGAAAGATTTCTGCTAGATGCCTATGATGTGCACCTATAATGTAGCCAGGATAAACATATTTAATAAAGTCTAAAAACGATTCTACCCCAACTTCTTTCTTCATTTCTTTCTGATACTCTTGAAGTAGCATTAAATTTTTGCGCTTGTCTTTCTCCTTCATATAAGGAAGCGCTTTTTCTAAAAGGTCTAAGTCTTTATTACTAATCATCTATTTTTCTCTCTATTACTTCCCCCTCAACAATAGTCCCCTTAAGTTGTTCTATTGTTTCGCGAAGTTCTTTCTCCAGCTCATCGCCAGACTTGGTAATGTGGGTAATCTCAGTTTTCTTCTTGAATGCATCAACTCCATCAATCTCACCTATAGCTCGAAGTGCGGCTAGCTTATCTCGATCATTCTTAGCCATCGCTGCTAGTTGAACAAAGTTGTTAACTACAAAAAGTTTTAAATCTGCTAGTTCTTCGACAATCATCGAATTAGTTTGTCCTACTATGCCAGCAAGAAATGCCATTGTTTCATTTGGATAATCAGAAAACTCTGGTTTGAGCTTTTTGTTTGTCATCATTTCGCGAGCTAATTCTTGAGCTTGTTCTTGGTGTTCTTTAGATGGCGTAATATCTTCGCCATTAATGTCAGCGAGTTCTTTAATAGTGGTAGACCTTATTTTTAATTCTCGTTCAGAAGTCATTTCAGGAATAGCTTCTTTTTTAGATTTAGGCATCGGGATGTCCGCCTCAACTTCAGGCATGACACTAACCGGATCAATCAAATCAGATTCTTCCGCGGGGGTTAATTGGGGTATTCTTATTTTACTCACGTGTTCGCTGTTACACCTTATGTTTAATTTTGCAGCTAGAAAATCTGAGTATAACTAACTAATTAAAGAAAGGCAATGACCAAAAAGTAAAAGAAAAAACATTATGTATATAGATATATTGTGCATAACCGTAGTATACGACCTTTAGCTAGTTAATGTGGTAGTGAGAACCATTCGCGTTTTTGAGAATTTTTTGCGAAATATTTTTTTGATTGGCCTTTTATTTAGGTACCGGGGGGTATACGTAAAGTAAGGGGGTACCCCTCCTGGTATTCCAAAATATTTGGATTATTTGTGCAAATTAGTATGTATATAGCATTCTATATTTGTGATTGTAAAGTGGTGCATAGGGGGGGCGTGGGGTTTGATTGGATATGTAAAGTTTGTTATAATAACGGCATGGCAGTACTTTCTGCTTACATGGGAGTAACAAGAATGGATAATACAAAAAAAGTAATAGATGTTTATTTTTATGGCATTAATGGTTTCACTTATTCATACACATATCCTGATATGGTTTCGGCTACAGGTGTTGAAGATGTCAAAGATATTATTGATATGGACGATGAGGGAACACATGATTTATATGTGACGCGTGACATGGATATAAGTAAGGAAGATTTTCCCCCTGCAAAGGGAATGCATTCAGTAGAGGCCGAACAGTTTTTAAATAACGCTAACTTAACTATCTAAGGATTGGGGGGGAAACCCCCCTTTAATTATTATGAGTAGATTAGAAAAAACAAGAGAAGGCTTTGAGGGATTAGTATCAAGGTGTGAGACATCTTCTGGAAAATCCAAGCGTCAAGTTCTAGAAGATTTATCACAGGAACTAGAAGATTCACTTCTTAAACACGAGGGTATAGAATTTACTGGAAAAAATTGGGGGCTTGTTATGAAACTTGTAGTGCTTGATGACATGATAATGGACTTACAGAAATCTAACTAACCAAGGGTTGGGGGTGAAAGCCCCCTCCAATTATTATGAATGAACCAGAAGAAAAAATTGACCTAACTCAGTACGGTGAACGTGAGTTAAGTCTAGTTATATTTAATAATGAGAAATTGCTCAGAGCGTGTGAACAGTTTTTCACAATTCCAGAAAATAGCGATGCCGCCCCATTATTAAAACTTTTAGAAATCTATCGAATAACCGCTGAACAATTCGCATTTTTTAAGAGAGACATGAAAGCACACTGCACCGAATTGATAGCACAAAAAGGGGGTTAATCAATGAAACATGAAACATACGAAGAAATGGAAAGGCGCTTGGATATCAAGTGTTGGACTTTAATAACCATTGCAATGCTTCTGCCAATGCTACCACTGGCCATAATATACTTTTATGCATAAGGTTTCCTGTGGGAGGATCAAATGGGTTTCGGCCTGTTTGATCCTTTTTTTTATTTTAGGGCTAGAGAACTGGTATCAAAGTCTATCGACTTAAGTACTGAAAAGGTAGAATTTAGTTTATTGTAATATGTAAACTAATGCTATAATTAAGATTCATTTATTATATGAGAGGTGACAAAATGGAAGACAATTTAAGTAACAGAATATATAAAGCAAGATTTCCAGAACGTAACGACTTTACAGTTCCGGTAGATTTAACAGAGCAAGAGAAAAACGAATACGCTTCGATGATAACTAAAGGGTGCAGAGCAAACACAAAAGCAACTATTCGAAGACTGGTAGAAGTTCCGTTAAGTCTCTGGAGTGATCACGGGATTTATAAGCGTGTAGAGTTTCATCGAAATCGGGCTGATTATCCTGTTGGATATTGTTGCGGTCAAGAGTGGCATAGCGAGATGAGAACCTTGCGAGATTGTCTACTAGGAAAGTTTGATTAACATGGGGGGAGGCGAAAGCCTCCTTTTTTTTTACCCTAATTTTAAGAGAGAGGAGAACAGGTATCAAAGTCTATCGCCTTTGGTGGTCGGTTCGAACCAAACCTAAGTTTACATACGTGTCTTAATGTCTTAACTGTCTTAATGTTTTTAAGGACATATGAGTTTTGAGAAACTAAAGAGTCGAGAGGCTCTTTTTCGCGGTGTAATTTTCAGATATGTAAAGCCTGAGAGATTCGCCCTATAAAACGATTAAGACATTGAGACTGCACAATAAATAATCAAATAATAATAATATAATATATCTATATAATATAAGGGACTAGAGGGAAATCCCCCCTATAAATCCACAAAGTTATCAACAGCTATCCGTGTAACTTGACTTATGGAACAGTATTTGGACTGAGACAGGGAGTAAAACAGCCTAATCCCTTGTATATCAAGCGTTTACATCAATCGGTCTCTGTCTCAATAAAACAAGTAAACCCCTACTATACCTATTAAAGACCCAAATAAAGCTTATTGTAAAGCCGAACCTTACCTATTACCTACCCTCTAAAAACCTCACCACGAGCCAATATGTAAGAAAAAATTTTACATATCAGGGCAAAAACATCAAATTGAGACAAAAGTGAGACAAAAGTGAGCCAAAAGTGAGACAGAAATTAAGACAAATAAACATATAAATAAACCAAATAATAGTTGACTTATGTGGGTAAAAGGGTATAGAGTGGTAGGGGAAATATAAGTAAATTAACCACAAAGAGAGGTAACAAAAATGATCATTGGTAAAACTCGCTATCCCCATAAATACATTGATAGAGTAAGTCTACTGACTGACTTTATGAGTGAACACAATCCATTCGAGATTGAATACTTTGACAATCCAATTTCAGATGAAGTATTTCACGCTATATCTGAATATCAAGACAAGCTACAAAAAATAGCTGAAGACTATGATTTGGATAATCAAGACCTCGAAAAAGTCCAATTAGAAGTAAATGCTTTTATCAAGAAATATTCCGACAAACAATTAAAAAAATGGAGCAAATAATCATGGGAACATATTTCGTAGTATCAGGATTCAAAGGTGCAATGCAACAGGTGGCTAAAGATTGGCAACATGCAAATCAGCTAGTTACAGAAAAGAACAATAAATGGCGTAACGGCAATTTTCAAATAGTTGAACATAAGGAGAAATCATAATGGATAAAGAAATTGTTGAGGCTAATCATTTTCAAACAGGGGAATATGTAGATAGTTATGAAGATGTAAAAGAGAGATTTGAGGGTGAGATGTACCACAAGGAAACCATTAATTATCAAGGTAAAGAAGTTGAATACGAAATATTTTGTATGCCCTATGATGACGGAGTCCATATCGAGTATCAGGATTTTATAGACAAGAAGATACTAGAGGGAGGATTTTGGGAAAAGACAAGGCAAGAATGGGAAGATATTAAGTACGACTATCAAGGCGTATTTGAAGAAATCATAGCTGACCAAATTCAATACTTAACTAAGGAGAACGCGTAATGAAGAAAAAGAAAATTTACATAGTTGGCATAGCACTTTGGGAGGGGCATGAGATTGAGGCTACATCAGAGGAGGAGGCTCTTAAAATAGCAGAGCATATTGAGGATACAGGAACGG
>Ga0098036_1000194_pt1 | contig 29052 bp, 32 predicted proteins | sample 4_EtaG_FD_77064 | JGI IMG/M metagenome (GOLD analysis project Ga0098036, IMG submission 77064) | Marine viral communities from the Subarctic Pacific Ocean - 4_ETSP_OMZ_AT15127 metaG | ecosystem: Environmental > Aquatic > Marine > Oceanic | place: Pacific Ocean | collected 2015-01-07 | reverse complement strand
GCCCTCCAGGGAGGTTTGCAAGTGTTCCTGCATCTACAAGCTGCCGTATAAGCGAGGTTCCTGCTTTAGCGTACCCCCCTATTATATGTATAAGACCTAGCCCGTAGAACCCAAATCCTGGGACATATACATAGTGTACGAAATGTTGGCGCTTTAACATCAACATATCATCTTGGTTCCAGTTTCTACGGATAGAGAGTATCTCGTTAGACCCACGTTCTATTGTCACAACGTAAGGTTTAGCGATCTCGTCTTCAGAATTATCTATACCATCTATTAACAAGTCAGCGTGAACTTCATAGACACTATACCTATAATCATCTGTTAAAGAATACCCACCTTCTTCGGCTTTTCTCTTCTCAATATCACTGTGGTATGGTTGCGGGTCTCCAAGTTCTATATCACGATAAAACCCGTTAGCCTGTAGTTTCTTTAACTCGTTCTTTGTTCTTCGCATAACATGCGTTACACGCTCTGCAGTTTCTACGTGCGATGCTCCATAAGGCACGATGACATCTTCTGCAGGGATATACACTGCCATCTGTCGTCCCATGTTAGGATCGTAATACACCTTCTTAAACGCCGATCCTGCTAACCCAAGACTATAGAGCAATCTCTCATGCTCTGGTCTGTACTCAACCATATTCTCGGTAAGTTCGTAATTCATGTCGGCTTTAACACGAGCTGAAGCTTCTTCTTTTTCTTTTGTCTCTTCTCCAAGTATTTTTGTCTTAACAGGACCTGTGGACGGAAATGTCTCACTCATAGTCTCTGCTTGGAATCGTATGGCAGCTTCGGCTAATACTGTAGAATACACCCCACAAGCTCCGTCCCACGGTTCAGTACGCTCTTCATACTTAAACCCTAACACGTCAAGACCCTTTACAAATGTATCTGCCCAATCCTTACGACTATCTACATCAGAATCAACTGCGCCAATAATATCATTAGCAAGAGTATTAAGTTCACCGTCATCTAATATCTCTGCAATATTGCCGTCGAATGGTATGGTGTCGCCTGTATCCGTGTCAGGGACTATCGTTATCTCCATACTGCCATCGTCTAGAGTCACGCTTTCAGGATTTACAATCTCTATCTCTAGCTCAGAAGTATTCATCTCTGCTTCTTCTAAACCTACAGGTGCTTGGTATAGTCCTTTTTCAACTGCCATTAGTAAAATCCACTTCCTCTACGTTTAAAATATCGAGTCTCTTCAGGCTCGTCGCTTGGTAGTCTTATAAACCCGCCCTGTCTAAATCTCATCAATGCCATCACGGTTGCGTCTACGAGGTCATCATGACTCATAAATGGAAATCCTGCAATCTCTTCTATTACTTCTTCTGCCCATCTCGTCTCTGGAACCCATACAAGACCTGACGCTACAATATCGGTTACGGAATTTAACCGTGCCATCTTATCGCCTGACCCTCTGTGCGGAGTAAACTCCGATACAGGTATACCCATTCTCCTCATCTCTTGATAGAGCGCCGTACCCGCACTCTTCTTCTCCACAATAAACGAATCAGGTTCCCATTCGCTATATTCGTCCATAGCTAACTGTTTCAGTTCTGGGAACTCCATACGCTTCTTTATACTGTTTAACAGAATAATGTTGTAGTTGTCCACCTCTTCATTCAAAAACACACCCCAAGTTGTCAAAGCTGTATAATCAGCACGGTTGTGTGTCTCTGCTGCCGCATCAAGGGACATGATAATATACTCGCATTGTGGAGGGTCGTCTTGTTTCCACATCTGCCACCACTCTCTTTTAACCACAGCGGCTTCTTCAGCTGTCGGTTCTTGTTGATACTGAGCGTTCCACTGAAACACAGGCATAGAAGCTTTTGTACGTAGTAACGCATCAAGGTCAAAGAACTCAGGCCAAAGCGGTTTTTGCATAGACTCTTTTGTTTTCTTGTCGATTGTATCTAAGATAGCAGGGAACTCAACAACCTCATACTGATCGGATCTCTCATTCTGCGCCATGTCTCTTGTAACACGTCCTGTCAGATCATCCATGTGCCAACGTGTCTGTATTATGGCAACTCGACCTCCAGGCATAAGACGGGTACGCGCACCGAAGGTGAACCACTCGTAAGCTTTTTCGAACACTTCAAAGTTTCCATTAATAACGTCTTGTTCAGAGTGGGGGTCATCGACGAGCAAGAGGTCAGCACCACGACCTGCAATAGAAGAACCAATACCACACGCATAATATTCACCTCCTGAATTTGTGTTCCAACGCCCTGCAGATTTAGAGTCGATGGCTAACTTCACAGTAGGAAATATAGCTGTGTAAGCGTCTGTGGCAATCATGTTACGTACTTTTCTACCAAAATCAACCGCCAGATCAGTCGTATGAGACACCATCATAACCTTTTTATTAGGATTACGCCCTAAAAACCACGCAGGAAACATAATAGACACAAGCTGCGACTTGCCATGTCGAGGGGGTATATTTACACAAATACGATCTTTATCACCCTGTTCGATACCCATTAACATGTCTGCAAGTAATCTGTGGTGCTTTCCAACAATATAATCAGGCTGCATAGCCTTACAAAACTCTATAAGATCGTCGTAAGATGCCTGATTTACCTTACGTGTACTTAACTCATCGACCATACGATCAATCTCAGCGATCTCATCGGTACTGTATTGGTCCAGATTATCCAACATAACTTGAATTTCGTCTTCTGTGAAATCTAATGCGTGTTTATTCACCGTTTTCCCCGTTCAAACCTAGCTCCTCGTCCACATTTAACGGTTCTCCATCTATCACAACGGCATTTTCTACTTCTTCTGTAGGATTTACGAGTTTTGCAAGTTTAGAACGCAGTTTTTCACGTAGATCATCCGTAGACTGATGTGTTATGGTGACTTCTGACTTCTCTGCAAACAATCCTACGTCAGAAATCTTACCTAGAAGCTCCAAAGCACGTATTCTAACCCGTGGATCAGGGTTATCTGTCTCTAATAGTAACTTATTTGTCACTAAGTGACGTATTTGCACCGAACTTTCTACAACAGAACGTCCAAACTCTTGTAAAATACTGTTTGTAAGAAGCAATGAGGCGGGGGTAAGGGTTGCAAGTTTCTTTTCAGAAGCTTTCTTAGAGGTTTTTTCAGGATTATCAGCATAAGCCGTAACAAGTTTAGCTGCTACATCCTTATCTTCCTTCGTTGGCTCCAAGTCCAACCCATGTTCCCCAAGTTCTTTAGCTGTATTAGCTGCTGACTCCACACGATCCTTTAAATCAATGGGAGGAGGGTTCTTTTCTAAGGGTACACCCATTTCGGGTTCTACTATTATAGTCATATTTGCTCGCAGGTTGTCACCGTAACGCATTATATAGTGAAAAAAATTTTTTTGTAAAGTAGTTTGGGACTCCTATAGGGGGGTGTTCCTATATAGAAGAGGGTGGGGGGTCCAATCTCAAAAATTGCGGATTTATTTGAGTAAATTAATAATACATACGCGAGCATGTAACTAAAACTATATAGCGGTGAGTACGGGTAGGGTATGAGTTGTTATATTGCGTTTTTGGATTAGTCAATGACTAATCGTATCTATACCTTACAGACTGTAACAAGTTATGCTATAAGGTACTTATCGGCAAGGCAATAATGCTACGGCGATAGTCATAAGAAAGGAAATACTATGACAGAACAAAATAATACTAATTACCATTTTACTCTAGATGAAAACATTGATGCGATAGAAGACGCAATTAAATCAGTGGGAGTAGATGTAAAAACTCTATCTGCTAATGAAGAAAGTAATAGAATTGCTAATACTAGAATTGACAAGACTATTACTGATCACGTCAAAGGCAAGCTAAAAGCTAGTGATTTTAACGCTCCTGATTTTAAAGATGAGAATGGTAAGCGAGTGGAATTGGTACATACTTTGAGTGACGAGGCAATAGCTAAAATAACTATTGGTTCTGATAAGTGTACTGCGGACGTGGGAACGGCTTTATGGATAAATGATTTATATATGCAATCCTGTGGGAGTGATGTATATACTTTATGGCTTCACAATTTTGAAGAACGAAAGATGCACACAGAATGGGAGAAGTTCCAATTAAATCAAGCGAAAAAGAATGAGAATAACTTTCGTAAAAAGTTTATAACTGCGCTTTCGCCTACTAAGCCTAGAATGACTAAAACTGATACTGAAAAAGTTATCGCACCATTTGAAACCTTACTTGGCAATGGTACGAAAGACAAGCGAGGTTTACTTGCCACAGTTACAGATTTAGATATTCAAAACGGTCATACTGTGGATGATCTAGCAAACGAATTGACCGCTCTAGTTACTAAGTATTTTATTAAAGCTAAAAAGTAACACGTTACCACCTGGGGACACTTTCGAGTGTCCCCTTTTTTTTCGATTTTTTTTCGATACCAGTTATACACATAGCGTCGAGCGTAACACGTTAGCCCAGGAAACCAGTTATACACATAGCGTCGAGCATAACACGTTAGTCGGTGACTAACCGAAACCAGTTGTTAATGTAGCGTCGAGTGTAATGTTTCAAATGTTTCAAAATACCCCCCTAATGTTTCACAATGTTTCATTTTTTTTGATACAAATGTAACATTATATTTTCGTGGTATCTGGTGGTATCTAATAGCAAGTAGTAATAAGTAATATAGTAAAAATAGCTATATATATATATATATCTTATAATGTTTCATTTTAAAAAATTATGCGGTGACATTTTGCTTACCCCCCTAATGTTTCATTTTCCCACGCTCTCTTCCCCCCCACATTTTGCCACCTTCATAATTCCTGTAAAAATGCAACATTGTAACATTCCAACCTTTTCAAATACTTGCAAGTCCTACTAACGTAACATTATGCAACATTGCGTTACATTACACTAATCACCACCAATCACCACCACAAACCATAAAACACCTCAATCCTTAATTACTTGACATTACGTGATAGTTATGCTATACTGTAAGTATGCTTAAAAGATTATCTAAATTCATATCAACAAATACAGGAGAACACGTTATGTCACAACAAACAAACAGTTACTCGGTTAGTCAGCGACTAACCCCTGAGTGTCAAGACTGTGGAGCAGAATATAGCTATGGGCGTTACAAGCTAGGATACAACACTTGTCTTGAATGTGGTGAGGCACAGGCACGACAGGTCATTCATTGCACCGTACCCATGCACAAGTCGAGTTACGTTGTGATTACAAACAAAGCAGACTTACACCACCTAAACCAGAAACCACGTTAGTCAGTGACTAACCAAACCAAGGAGAAAGACTATGACAATTAAATTAAACAAAGAGTTTGAATACGCAACGCCTGATGCAATAGCAGAGTGTACCATGAATTGTCCCGAAGATTTATATGCTATGCTTTGGAACAAGGGTGTTCGATTAATGTCTGAATACGAACAGAAGTACGCCGAAGATTGTGGGTATCGTAATATGGGTGAATGGAAAGAAGCAGGTAATACCCCAACAGATTACATGTGTGAAATTAACATCTCTGTAATCTGGGAACATTTCACCGATGAAGAAAAAACAATGATTAATGACTTTGCAGAAATCGTACAGTGGTAACACATCAACACGTTAGTCAGTGACTAACCAAACCAAGGAGAAAGACTATGATACAAGCAGTTTACAAATCACAAACCAGATCAGGTACTAAGGGATATTTTTCTATGGGTATGTTGGTCATAGAACTAACCACCGACCAGTACAACATGTCAGAGGAAGGACATATCAAATACTGTGAGCAATTAAGATTTGAATATAAGGGAGAAACCAATGAGTGAAGCAAAATTACTATGGAGCGTCCACGAAGATAGAAAAGAAGTTCACCTACTTCAAGCTATAGACCTATACGGCTACGAAAAGGGTTTTACTTTATATTCAAACGACGACAGTTGGGGTGGGCAATCAGTAGAGATGCCCATGAGTATCGAAGACATCAAGAGTTTACATAAAGTTCTTGGTGACACGTTAACACAAATCAAGAAGGGAGAAACTATGAGTAAACAAGCAGAAGAATTATGGGCAAGTGATTTTCATGGTAAAGAATATATTAAATCAATGAAAGCAAGTGACCGTGCAGAATTATTAGAACTAATGGTAACACGCAAATGGGGAGAAACCAAATGAACCAACCAAAGACAACAGCACCAAACCTTGCGTCAAGCTGTATACAGATTGACTTCTCAGCAGGTACTTGGACAGGACGCAAGCTTGACCGTAAGGCAAGTGATGAAGTCGAGATACAAAACAGGGCGCACCCACGCATGGCAAATGTCCACAAGAAACTATTGGGCGACTGCCAAGAACTTATCGCAATCAGAAAGTTTGTTGGTAATGTTCGCAACTCACACTATCGTATGACCCTGCCTTGGAGTGACATGGGTTTACGTATTATTCCCACAACTAAATACTTTGACTACCATAAACAGATGACCGAATACCAAAACGAGTTTTACAAGATGCTCGACAAGTTTCTCGGTGTCTACGATTGGGCAGTCATACAAGCAGAGACAACACTCGGTGATATGTTCAACAAGAATGACTATCCATCTGTTGACACGTTACGAGCTAAGTTTAATTGGCGACTGTCTTATATACCCATGCCCGACGCAGGTGACTTTCGTGTCGATATTGGTAACGAGCAAGCAGACGCAATAAGGGAGCAATGTGCAGAATACTACAGCACCATGTTCCACCAAGCAATCCAAGAGATAGCCGAACCGCTTAAGAATATGTCGGAACGGTTAGACTACAGTAATGGCGAGGACAAGAAAGTATTTCGTGATACACTTGTGTCCAACGTCGTTACTGCTATTGACCTTCTCGGTGTAACAACTGATCCTAAGTTTGTTAAGATCAAGCAAGAGTTAGACCATGCGTTCACAGGTATTACACCCGACGCATTACGAGAAGACCCATACCTACGGAGAACCACGAAGCAAGCCGTAGACAATGCAATCGCTTCACTAGACTTCTAATGAAACCGTTAGTCAGTGACTAACTCAAACCAAAGGAAAAACTAAAATGTCAAATTCAGCAATACAAATGTACGCACTATCACTTGACCAAGTGACCAACGGAATTAAGCAAGGTGGTAACAAGCGAACCGTCCTTGTACAAGGTGACATGGGCAACGCCAAAACATCAATCCTTAACGTGTTAGCGAAGGAACTACCCACACACAAAGCGTCTTACTTTGACGCTACCACGAAAGATACAGGTGACGTGATGTTACCGAAGATAGATATAAATGGTGATAAAAACTTTGTTACTTTCGCAACCAACGAAGAACTTGGAGCGCATCTTAGTGGACCGATTATACTGATGCTCGACGAGTTTGGTAAAGCTAACCCTGCCGTTAAGAACGCACTACTGCGTGTCATACTAGAACGTAAGATCGGTAGCTACGAACTGCACCCTGACAGTATTGTGTTTGCCACAACGAACAAGGGAAGCGAAGGTGTCGGTGACTTGTTACCACCACATGCACGTAACCGTATGACTGTGATACAGATGAGAAAAATTAATCAAGAGGAGTGGATAGATTGGGGTATCAACAACGGTGTCGATGCTACGATACTTGGTTGGGCGAAGGACAACCCACAGATATTTCATTCCTTTGAAGATGTGAAGAACCCTGACGACAACCCATACATCTTTCACCCGAACCAACAGAGACCGTCCTTTGTGACCCCACGATCATTGGAAGCCGCAAGCGACTGGGTGAAGCTACGGGATACGATGGACGACACTACCTTAACAGGTTTTCTCATGGGTACTATCGGTGAACGTGGAGCGATGGACTTGATGGCATTTGTGAAACTTGCAGACCAGATGCCCAAGCGTGACGATATTATCAATGACCCGAAGAACGCCAAGATACCGACAAGTGCAAGTGCCGTTGTCATGGTTGTGTTCCGATCCCTCGCATCTATGAGCAAAGACTACATCAATCCGTTCATGGAATACTTGGTGCGACTAGACCAAGAAGCACAGGGTATGTTTGCCAATGGCGTTCGCAACCCGAAGTATCATGCACAACAACTTGTTATGACAAACAAGAAGTTCACCGATTGGGCTATGAAGAACAACTACATGTTCTCAGCAGATAAGAAGTGAGGTGAGTGATGGATTGGGTACACACTATTGTGACAGGGGTACTCACCCTTGTCATTGTAATCGCAATATTATTTTTAGATACACCGATAGGAGGGTGACATGGGATACCATAACAGAGGACTAGCATACAGACGAACTATGGCACATAGAGCCAGAGTGAAAGCGAGAAAGTCAAGGACGGTAAAATCAATAAGTAATTACTTATCAAAATCAGATAGGGAAATGATGGTTAATAAACTAGCTGACAACTTATCTCAATGTTCTTGTTTTTTATGCAAGAGCGAGAAAAAGTTAAACATACCGACCAAGCAAGAACTTATCGCACTAGACATAACTAAATTTAATAGAGGAGAACTACATAATGCTTAGTATAGGTAAACAACTTACAGCAGAACAACGGTTGAACAAAGCAACCGTAGATATCATGGCGAACCCGAAGTATGTGGCGTTGGCAGGTATCTTAATGATTGGTGACAGGGGTATCAAAGAAGATATCCCGACTGCTTGCACGAATGGTCGAGACGAGTGGTATGGTCGAGAGTTTGTCGATAAACTCAATGACGCAGAGTTACGGTTTCTTGTATTGCACGAAAGCTACCACAAGTTATACCGACATCTTATCACATGGAAGCATCTACATGACGACGATGCAAAACTCGCAAACATATCGTGTGACCACGTTATCAACATCAAACTTGTGGACGACAACAAAGATGGTTTCGCTACCATGACAGGCGAACTATCTAAGGGTTGCTTTGACGAAACGTATCGTAATTGGGATAGTGCGCAAGTATTCCATGACCTCAAGAAGAAAGGTCGAAGTGGTGGACAAGGCAACCCTAACAACCCCAACGGTCCTAATGACGGCAGAGGTAATGGCACAAGTGGTGACGTGTCAGGTGGTGTTCCCTTTGACGAGCATGACTGGGACGGGGCAAAGGAAATGACCCCCGAAGAAAAGCGTGAACTTGCCAAAGAGATTGACGAGAACATACGTCAAGGTGCTACTATGGCAGGTAAGATTGGTAGTGGTGGGGATCGTGACCTTGCCGAACTGCTTGAACCTCAAGTGAATTGGCGAGAGGTATTACGTGACTTCATCACCGAGACATGTGCAGGGAAAGACTACTCAACATGGAACAGACCCAACCGAAGATACATTGGTATGGACATCTACATGCCAAGTGGTGTGTCAGAAAAGGTCGAGGAACTAGTATTGGCAATCGACACATCTGGTTCTATTGGACAGCAAGAACTCTCAGTGTTCCTCAGCGAAGTCGGTTCGATATGTGACACAGTAACACCTTCATGTGTAAGGATACTATACTGGGATACCCAGGTGTGTCGTGAAGAAAAGTACGAGATGCACGAACTCGACAACATCACCAAGTCAACCAAGCCAAGTGGTGGTGGGGGTACTATGATCGAGTGTGTTCCAGAGTACATGGCAACGCATGGTATCAAGCCACAAGCCGCTATCGTATTGACCGATGGTTACTTGGGTGGATCATGGGGTTCTTGGGTATGCCCTACACTATGGTGCATCTTGGACAACAAGAGTGCCAAACCAAATGTCGGCAAGACGGTACACGTCAAGTCGAGAGATATGTAAACAGGTTAGTCAGTGACTAACCACAATCAAGGAGAAACAGAATGAACTATAGAAATGGCAATGATGCAATAGAAGACTTTGCAGAAATGACAACACGATACAACACAACCAAACCTGTTGTCAGCAAGAACCACACAAGGGAAGATAACATCAGACCTGTGGGTAATCGGTCACGCAAGCATGAACATATGATAAAGGTATCAGCGTACAAGTACATGATCTATGACGGTTACTGTGCAGGAGACCCGAAGTTCAGTGATTGGGGTAACAGAGTGCCACCGACAGAGAAAGAAACTCTAGCCCTTGCACCGATTGTGTGGACGCTATCACCGAAGGGTGACATTGAGACTATACGAATACGCAATGGATCAGGTAACTACGCACATTGCTCTCGGTATAGTTTACTTGAGAACACGTTACCACATGGGTTAAGGTTTATTGTCTACAATGGTAAGCAGTATATAGAAACGAGTAAAAACAAACAAGAATATCTATTACCCAAGAGCCGATACAATCCGTTCTGTAGCCCCGATGCTTATAATGCAGAATGGTTTTCTGACAAAGACGACAAGAAGTATCTAACCTTTGCTCGCAAAGTTGGTGGTGACAGATACAGTTGGGAGATCATTGGTGATACGTGGGATGTACGTGGATCACGTAAACAAGTTAACAAGAAAGCCAAGGCAGAGATCAAGCCCTACGCAGATGCGTTCTATAAGTGGATCACCACTATGTATAGGCTCATACCATTTACGGATTACGACTATGCAAGCAATCATAGAGTAGAGTTAGGTGAGTGGGCAGTCGAGCAAGGTTTGATAAGGAACAAATGGGAACTTAATTCGGTAAGTAATAGTGAAAATTCAAAAAGTGCTATGTCTATTATTGCCGACGGAGTATTTCGTGACGATCAACACCCTATGAGGTTACATCTTGCCATTGACTTCTTAGCACAGAGTAATCTTAACGTTAATCGCTATTACCGTGACAGTGAAATCAAAGAGCCAGAGACTAAGGAAGATGTAAGTAGACTACGTGCGCAGTGGAACAGATACGTCAACAGTAAACTTAATCTTGTCAAAGAACTTGAAGCAGAGAAAATCGTGAAGGGAGGAAAGTAATGTTTGATACAGAAAGAAAAGCACTGACCAACGTGCTAAACCATTTGGTCGATGAGATATGCTTGAACACAAAAGAAACCCAGGCGCAATATTTACGACACGACATAACGTGTTTACAGGAGTACCTTGAAACAACCACGAGAGAAGGAGAGAAGACATGAGTATATTTAAAAGGGTCAGTCAGTTAGAACCTTACGAGTTCAGTGGTGCAACTGCACCGCTTGATTACTTTGCTGATGCAATATCAAAAGCCATACGTGGTATTAAGTTTGGTAAGATTGATGGTAAGAAAGAAGTACACGTTTACACCGAAGGGCAACCGTTCACTATGGGGTACATTGGCTACGGTGATTGGCGAGACAGTGGGGTTGAGAATATAGATTATTTCAATGTGGTCAGCCCGAACATAACCAACGAGAAGTATTCTTACGGTGATGCACGTCACAGGAAAATGTCCACCAAACTCGACGTTGCACTCAAGACTGCCAAGCGTTACTTCCGTAATCTCACACCTGAACAGATGGCGCAGAATGAAGCCACAGGTATACGAGATAATTACAACAGTGTCAGATACAGGTTGAGAGAGGATAAGGAAAACAAGCACAGTAAACTGTTACGAGGTGATGCAGTAATCTCGGAGTTCCGTCACATGCTACAGCAAGGCTACGAGTTTGTTGACAAGAATTTTGGTGCAGAGGTGCAAGCATACATAACGTCAATAGACGAACATGCCGAAGCCAAAGCGAAAGGACTGAACGTTGCTTTCGTGCGTGTGTTTGAGAAGTTTGGTGAGCAGACATTTCAAGTTGTTAAGATGCACGGACTTCACAAAATGAGTAGACCTCCAATAGATGATGCCGTTGAGTATACAGACAAGACGCTACCTGAAGAGCTAATGGGTAAGATATCAACCCTTAACATGTTACAGAAAGATGGGTATGTCGAAGATGTTGGCTTCAATTCTGGAGACGGACTATTCTATGTCACTCTATGACACGTTATACAGCGTTACGATATCAAAACATACAAAAAAGGTTTATGTGTCATGTATTGGTATTAATTGTGTTGACAACGAATTAGAAGACGTGTATACCTCTACAGATAAGCTACCAACATGGGTAAAAGACAAGATAGCGATACTCATGTTGGTGGATAAAGTAGAAGGTATAGGGTACAGAATTGAAGACGAAAAGTTTTACATCTATAAATAAATACTTATCAAAAATGGTGGGGGGTCTACGGACTCCCCTAAATGATGCCAGTTTTTTGAATGTTGTAGACTTGGAAGTGAAGATTACGGTTAGTCACCGACTAACCCATAAAACAAAAGAGGTCATGTTTGACGGTGTATTGTCAGACGAGACACTACTTATGGTATATAAAGATGTAGAGAGGGAGTTAAAGAATGGTGATAACACCAGAAGCAAAAGTAAAAAAGGTAGTGATAAGACATCTTAAGCTGTTAGGAGCATATTACTTCTACCCAGTTACAGGTGGCTACGGTATGTCAGGTGTTCCCGATATTGTCGGGTGCTACAATGGTAAGTTTTTTGGCATTGAGTGCAAAGCAGGTAGCAACAAGCCTACGCCACTACAGCGTAAGAACTTAACAGATATTGAATTAGCAGGGGGTATAGCCGTCGTTGTTAATGAGAAGAATATGAATGAGATAGAGGAGATACTAAACAGGAACTGGAAATATAAATTTAATTATGAGTTTAACTAGTGGGGGTTTGTTGTAGTCTGTTGACCCACTAGGGCGTAAGCAGTGAGAGCGTCGGTTTTGATTGTGGACTGTTATCCACTGCAACAAGGGCAAGTCACTCCTTTCTATATGATTATCGACTTGTGACCTTGTGATGGTAGGACATCTAAAAATCTAGTCCCTGTTAACATGACAACAGGGGCGACTATAAAAATAAAAGGAGAGAGAATGAAAGAAGTTGTTACATATATTGCATTGATTGCTATGGAGTTTAGTGATGAAGCAACGTGCAATGCGTTTTATAAAAATTACAATTCAACAGAGGGACACACGCCAACATGTACTACTGTAATGAGATATGAAGATGACCGTGATCTAACTTACGGCACTCTTGACCATATAACCCCACCCCCATTACCAAGACCAGAGGTTATCGGAAAGATAGTGCAGTGAAAACAAATATTTACCAGACCTTACATTTAAGAAAAGGTAATGTTTACAAACATCTTTCTGATGAGGAAGCACAATGGTTAATCGATGAAGCCGTAAGATTAGATCGTTGCGACATAGGGTTAATTATAGCATCTATAATTAGTGATGCGTACCACGAAGAAAAGGGAGAAGAGAATGAAGAAAGCAGATAAGGTATGGCAATACCTGTTAAAAAATAGATTAGCTACAGCATCAGAAGTAGCAAAATCCTGTAAGGTATCTTATGGGTATGCTCATAAGTTGATGAGTAAAGTGTCCACACCAAGAGAGGTGTTTGAGAAGGAAGCCAACAAGCTAGACCGTTGTGATCTATTGCGAGAAGCAGTGAGCCTCACAGGCGGTGCTAGATTAAAAGACTATGGTAGCCCTGTTGACAACCACCAACACATTGCCCGCATCTTTACAGCTATCACAGGTAAACACGTTACAGGTAGAGATATAGCCATAATGCACCAAGCAACCAAGTTGGCACGTAGGCAAACAACCCCTTTAGAAAAAGATCATTACATAGACAACATGGCATATGTCGGGATTGAGTATGAGTGTGCAGTGGAGGAAGAGTAATGGATCTAATTACTCTAGACTTTGAAACATACTACGATAAGGACATATCCTTGCGTAAGATGACAACAGAAGAATACATACGTGACCCATTGTTTGAGGTTATAGGCGTATGTGTTAAGGTAAACAACGGAGCAACGGAGTGGGCGAGTGGTACGCACGAACAGATCAAAGAGTATTTACACACTTTTAAATGGTCGGAAGCTATGGTTCTTGCTCACAACACGATGTTTGACGGTGCTATACTTAATTGGCATTTTGGTATTAGTCCTCGTGTATATACCGATACTCTTTGTATTGGTCGTGCTGTTCATGGAGTTGAACATAGTGTAAGTCTCAAGGCGTTGGCTGAACGGTATGATCTTGGAGTTAAGGGAGATGAAGTCCTTAACACACTAGGCAAGAGGCGTGAACAGTTTACAGACGAAGAATTAGAACGGTTTGGCGACTACTGCGTCAACGATGTGGAGTTGACATACAAGCTATTTATGAAGATGGCTAAAGGATTTCCCAAGAAAGAACTTAAACTTATTGATACGACATTGCGTATGTTTGTAGAGCCTGTATTACGTCTGGATCTACAGCTGTTGGAAGAACATCTTACAGTAACACGTCAACGTAAAGAGGACTTACTCTCCCAGGCGTCCGTGGAGCGTGATGACTTGATGAGCAACCCCAAGTTCGCAGAGTTACTAAAAGGTCTTGGTGTTGAACCCCCCACAAAGATAAGTCCTACAACAGGAAAAGAAACTCTTGCTTTGGCAAAGTCAGATGAAGGTTTCAAAGCACTTGAGAGTCACCCAGATGAGAGGGTGCAACAGCTTGTAGCGGCGAGGCTCGGCAACAAAAGCACATTAGAAGAGACACGAACTCAAAGGTTTATAGACATATACAATCGTGGGCTGTTGCCTGTACCTGTTCGATATTACGCGGCGCACACAGGACGTTGGGGTGGTGATGATAAGATTAATCTACAAAACTTACCTAGCCGTGGGGTTAATGGTAAGAAGTTAAAGCAGAGCATACTTGCGCCAGAGGGATGCACGTTGATAGACGCTGACTCAGCTCAGATTGAAGCGAGAGTATTGGCGTGGCTTGCAGGGCAAGATGATTTGACTCAAGCGTTCAGAGATGGCGAAGATGTATATAAGAAGATGGCATCGCGCATCTATGGGGTCAAAGAAGAAGATGTTACCAAGGATCAACGGTTCGTTGGCAAGACAACTATTTTGGGTGCAGGGTATGGTATGGGAGCGCAGAAGTTTCAGAACCAACTGCAAACATTTGGATTTGATATGGAATTAAAAGAAGCAAGGCGTGTTATAAAGATATACCGTGAAACTAACGATAAGATTAGCGAGTTATGGCATAGCGCACAACGTTACCTAGAACATAAATATGCGTTTGGTTTGAAAGATGTGTTGAAGATAGTAGACGGTACGATAATACTACCGTCTGGTTTAAAGCTACGATACGAAGACCTACAGTTCGATCAGACTGACAAGGGTGTAGAGTTTCACTATAAAATTAGACGTGGGCGTAACAGGATATACGGCGGTAAGGTTATAGAGAACGTATGCCAAGCTATAGCACGTTGCATTATTGGCGAACAGATGTTGGAGATAGCTAAGAAACACAGGGTTGTTTTGACAGTTCACGATTCTGTGGTATGCTGCGTAAAAGATGAGGACGTAGTAGAAGCGCAAGAGTACATCGAAGAATGTATGCGTTGGACACCCGATTGGGCAAAAGGTTTACCGATTAATTGTGAGTCGGGAACAGGCAAATCATATGGAGATTGCGAATGACACGAAGGCTTGAAGAAGATGGATACGAGACGGTTGTAGGTTGGGGTAAACAGTTAGTAGAAGTTGAAGATGATTTTACATGTTGTCCCGAATGTAAGTCAAAACAACTTTACATGGGTACAACACCAGAGGTAGTAAAAAATACACATAGTGTTGTTATTAAACTTACTTGTAATGAGTGTTCAACGGAATCAAAACTTGCTTTATTTAATGACCACGTTGGACTTGATAAACTTGTTACACGTATAAATTGGGTAGAAAAAGTAGTTTCGTATGTAGAGGATGCTGTTGACGAATTAAAATCTTTTTCCTTAACAGGGAAAAGTAAAAAAATTAAAAGGCACGTAGAGAAGTTTGATCTAGGGCATTTAAAGTTGGACGAGGAGTTACCTAAAGGTGTTTCATCATACAGAAGCAAAGATTATGATGAGGATAAAAACGATAACGTAATAAGCATAAGAGAAAAAGAGTGATGACAGATGAAGAAGAAAAAGAAGAAGCTAAAAAACTTTTTAAGAGAAGAAAATGGGCTGACTTACAACATGCAATTCACGATCCTAATTATGTTGATAATTCTATTTTAGATAAAGATGCAGACGAATGGTTGATTCGTTTAAGTACTATGGATTATAAATTAGAAAGAAGCCCTCAAGAAATGGAACGAAGATATGTTGCAAATAAAAAAAGAGAGGGAAAGTGAGCATAGCACCGTGGTCATTTAGTAGAATTAAATCCTTTGAGCAATGCCCGAAGCAATTCTATCACATGAAAATAGCCAAAGATTACCATGAGAGTGAGACCGAAGCCATGCGCTACGGAACGGAAGCCCACCTTGTTGCCGAAGAGTTTATTCGTGATGGGAAACCAGTGCCTAGTAAGTTTGCTTACATGAAGGACCCGCTCACCTCACTAAGTAATAGACGTGGTAATAAGTTAACAGAAATACGTATGGGTCTGACATCAGACCTAGAGCCTTGTGAGTTTATGGCTAAGAATGTGTGGTGGCGTGGTATTGCTGATCTTGTTATCATGGACGGAGCAAAGGCATGGGTGGTAGACTATAAGACAAGTAAGTCTGCTAAGTATGCAGATAAAGGTCAACTTGAGTTGATGGCTATGGCAACCTTCAAACACTTTCCCGAAGTAACACAAGTAAACGCAGGGTTGATGTTTGTGTTAGCTAAAAAGTTTGTCAAAGAGAAATATACAGATGACATGTTACCTGCTTTGTGGGATAAATGGTTAGCGAGTTACAAGCGTATGGAGATTGCATACGAGGAAGATGTTTGGAACGCACGACCGAGTGGACTTTGCAAGAAGCACTGCGCCGTAATTGAATGTGTATATAATGGGAGTAATTGATGCCATATACAAAATCACCTAGACCCTACAAGAAAGAATATAAGAAACAGAAAGAACGTGGGGAACACCCCGATAGAATGGAACGACAACGTGCCAGACGTGCCTACGATAAAAAAGGCATTAACCGCAGAGGTAAAGATGTTTCACACAACAAAGCCCTAGCCAAGGGTGGGTCAAACAAAGATGGTACAAAATTAGAAAGCCCTTCAAAGAACCGCGCAAGAAATGGACAGAAGGATAAGAAGAAGGTTAAAAAATGAAAAAGAAAGATCCGCTCAAAGGCACAGGTAAAAAACCAAAAGGATCAGGGCGTAGGTTGTATACGGACGAGAACCCAAAAGATACCGTTCCTATTAAATTTGCTACTGTGGCAGATGCTAGGGCTACTGCTAATAAAGTTAAAAAAATTAATAAACCTTTTGCTAGAAAGATACAGATACTCACTGTAGTAGAACAAAGAGCTAAAGTGGCAGGTAAAACAGAACAAGCCGCGATAGCTAGAAAAGCAAAAGAACAAATAAGAGCGAAACACAAAAAGAAAAAATAAATAACTTGGGAGAGTTAAATGGAAATTGTAAACGATAAGGCGTTGTTGCTACGTCTACGTGACCCTAGTAAAGTAACGAGTGTCATACCTAAAAGCAAAGATGTTGGAGACAATAAGGTTGTTGTACATTGGGGATTGCAAGAAGCAGTGAGCCTCAATGCTTTGGATATAAAAGCACCATCACCTATAGAGAAACTGTATCAGTGGACAGGCAAACACAAACCGTTTAAGCATCAGATAACAACAGCGTCTTTCTTTACGTTAAACAAGAAGGCGTTTTGTTTTAACGAGCAAGGCACAGGCAAGACAGCGAGTGCTATATGGGCATCAGATTATTTACTTAAACAAGGTATTATTAAAAGGGTGTTAGTTATATGTCCTCTCTCGATCATGGATAGTGCATGGCGTGATGACTTGTTTACCTTTGCTACACACAGAACGGTATCTGTAGCGCACGGTGCATCGCAGAAACGCAAGAAGATAATCAACGAAGGTTCTGAATACGTTGTTATAAACTACGATGGGGTTGCCATAGTTTTAGACGAACTACGGAGAGGTGGGTTTGACCTTATTATTGTGGACGAAGCAACACATTATAAGAACGCACGGACAACACGGTGGAAGACACTTAAGCAACTAGTAAGCGAAGATACGTGGTTATGGATGATGACAGGGACTCCTGCCGCGCAAAATCCTACAGATGCTTACGGGCTTGCAAAGCTTGTAAACCCTAACGGAGTGCCGAGGTTCTTTGGGTCTTTCAAAGATCAGCTTATGATTAAGGTTTCACAGTTTACTTGGAAAGTAAGAGAGAGTGCTACAGATACAGTGTTTAGAGCATTGCAACCTGCGATACGGTTTACAAAAGAAGAGTGTCTTGATCTACCCGAAATGATATTTACCAAACGTGCTGTAGAACTGACAGCACAACAAAAGAAATACTACAAACAACTCAAAGACAAGATGGTTATGGATATAACAGGCGAGCAAGTTACCGCCATGAATGCAGCTGTAAGCCTTAACAAGTTACTACAAATATCCGCAGGAGCTGTATATACAGACGATGGTGAAGTATTAGAGTTTGACATTAGACACCGATACAAAGTTTTGCGAGAGGTCATTGATGAGTCAAGCCAGAAGGTGTTAATATTTGTACCCTTCAAACATGTAATTGACATATTAACAGATAAATTAAGGAGTGAGGGTATAACAACTGAGGTTATACGTGGAGATGTACCTGCCCACAGAAGGACAGATATATTTAAAGCTTTTCAAGAATCCGTAGACCCGAAAATCCTAGTGATACAACCACAAGCCGCAGCGCACGGTGTCACGTTAACAGCCGCTAACACAGTGGTGTGGTGGGGGCCTACGAGTTCACTAGAAACTTACGACCAAGCAAATGCCAGAGTACATAGATCAGGACAGAAGCACAAATCTACTGTAGTGCAACTACAAGGGTCTGCTGCAGAAAAGCACGTTTATACCTTATTAGACAAAAGAATAAACGTTCACACAAAACTTACAGATTTATACAAAGAAATACTTGACTAACGTATCATTAGTAACTATATGTTATATTCTGATAGTTAGAGGAGAGAGTTATGGAAGATATAACGCCAGATAAGCTAGCAAAAGCTTACATTAAAATAAGAGCAGAACGATCTGCGTTATCAGCGCAGTTTAAAGAAACAGACGGGGAGCTTTCAAGGAAGCTTGATCGTTTGAAACAGGCAATGCTTGAACATTGTGAAAGACACAAAGTTGAAAGCGTAAGAACTTCTGAGGGACTATTCTTTCGGTCTAAAAGAACAAAGTATTGGACAGGCGATTGGGATGCTATGCACAACTTTATTAAAGAGCATAACGTACCAGAGCTTCTTGATAAACGTCTTAACCAAACCAACATAAGAGAGTTCCTAGAAGAAAACCCAACTTTAGTTCCTGATGCCTTGAATACTGAAACGGAACTAGTAATTTCTGTGAGGAAAAAATGAACGAACCTTTTGTACCTATAGAAGATGTGGCTAAACACTTTAGTGTGTCCATATCAACTGTACGCGCTTGGGTGCGTCAAGAGCATATTCCTAAAGATACCTACGTTAAAATAGGTAATACTTATAGGTTTCGTGTTGGAGATGTAGCCGACGCACTAACCACTGCCGAAAAAAATAATGGCAACAGTGGTGTAAAAACTAACGACGATCTAGACTTTGTTGATCTAGACGAAGATATATAAATAGGAAGTGGAGAAGCGAATATGGAAACATATATAATAAAAAATGTAGAGGCTCTTTGGCCTAAAATTAATACTACCTATCACTTTGATAGTAAGGCAAACAAGTCTATGCCCTGCGGTGCATTGGACGATGGTGCAGAATATTCTATACAATTTCGTATGGATGACGCTACTGCAAAGGCTTTATACATAGAAATGTCTAAGTCTTACCAAGCAAACAAAAAAGATAAGTGGGCAAATAAATTAGAGCGTCCATTTGTTAAAGACGACGAAGGTATGTTTACCCACAAGGCTAACTTGAAGGGTGCATATAGCAACAACAAAACAACCAAGCCTTTACAGGTTGATGCACAGGGTACGAAGTTACCAGATGACTTTTTACTTACGACAGGTAGCACTGTGAATGTTGCTGTTACATTTAATCCTTATGACTTTGGTGGTAAGCAGAACGTAAACTTACGTCTGAAAGCCGTGCAGGTTGTTAAGTACGTACCTATGGAAGACAGAAATCCTTTTGAGGTGGTTGATGGTTTTACCATAGAAGATGACCCAAACCCTTTTAAACAAGAAGCAACTCCTGCTCCTGTAGAAGAGGAGGAAGTTGTCGAAGAACCTAAGAAAGTTGTTAAGAAGTCAGCCCCACCCGCTACTTCTAATGATGATGACTTGAGTGCAATAATTGATGATTGGGACTAATCATTAGCACTCCGCCACGACTAGGTATTTACCGAAAGAATAATGTGTCGTATTCTGTCGTGGCGTCTTCGGCACTCATGATGGGTGGAGATTATGGAAACAAAAACATTTTTAGAAAATGTACTAGGGAGTGACGGATACTACAGCGTTCTAGCTTTTAATAATGAACGAAGAATACAAAAATTTTATGACTCTATTGATGCAGTTATACACGCCGCAAACAACCTAGATACACAAAAACTTAATACCTTTTACGGACTAGCCACGTTTAAAGATGGTAACAGTCGTAAAAGTGAAAACGTACAACATCTTAAGTCATTCTTTTTGGACTTAGATTGTGGAGAGGGCAAGGACTACCCAAACCAAACAGAAGCTATTAACGCTCTGCGCGGATTCGTTAAGACGTTATCCTTACCTAAACCTGTTATGGTGAGTTCTGGGTATGGGGTACACGTCTATTGGATATTAGAGGATACCGTACATCCTGACGAGTGGACTCCTGTAGCACTGCAACTAAAGAAGATGTGTGTAGAACATGGGTTGAAGGCTGATCCTGCGGTTACGGCTGATACAGCTAGAGTATTACGTGTGCCAGGGACCCACAATCATAAGGGTGACACACCTAAACAAGTTAAGGTACTAGGCGTTGAAGAACCCAGGCTTGTAAACTTGGAAAGTTTTACAACGTTATTAGGTGGGGGTGTCATGCCTGTGCCTGTAAAGGTTGACTCTGCTGAGAGCGCATTGAGAGAAGCACTGAGAGAGAACTCGGACTTTTCATTTAAGAACATACTTAAGAAGTCTATCAAGGGTACAGGATGCGCTCAGATAAAAAACATGATACAGAACAAAGAAAACATTAGCGAACCTCTATGGAGAGCAGGGCTATCTATAGCAAAATTTTGTTCAGACAAAGACAAAGCTGTGGACCTCATATCGGTAGGACATGAAGGATACAGTAAGGAGTTAACACAAGAGAAGGTAGACTTAATAAAAGGACCCTATCTTTGCTCTAGTTTTTATGAGCATAACCCCGATCTTTGCGCAGACTGCCCTAACTTTGGTAACATAAAATCACCGATAACATTGGGCAGAGAAGTAAAGAAAGCTCCTACTGATCCAGAAAGACCACAGTACCCAGAACCATATTTTAGAGGTGCAAACGGTGGGGTGTATGTAAGATTTACTAACGCAGATGGTGATCCAGAGGACAAACTTATATATCATAACGACTTATATGTTGTTAAACGTATACATGATGTAGAACTTGGTGAAGCTATTGTGATGCGTTTGCACCTGCCAAAAGATGGGGTGAGAGAGTTTACAATACCGTTAACTTCTGTAACATCGAAAGAAGAATTAAGAAAACAACTATCTATGCAAGGTATAGCAGTAACAAGGATGGACGAGCTAATGCAATACACAACAACGTGGGTAAACCAACTACAACTAACAGACAAAGCAGATGAAGCACGAAGGCAGTTTGGTTGGACAGATGATAACCTTGAAGGATTTATTCTTGGTAACGAAGAAATACGCAAAGATAGCATAGAGTTTAACCCACCATCTACACCAACGGCAGGGTTGTTTCCCTCGTTTGAGCCAAGAGGGACGCTAGAGGATTGGAAAGAAACAATAAACTTTTATAACCGTGATGGGTTTGAGTTACATCAATTTGTTGTGGGTACATCTTTTGGCTCACCTCTTATGGCTATGTCGCCGATAAACTGTGCAGGATTGCATATTTATAGTAAAGAGTCGGGTGTAGGTAAGACAACAGCTATGGCAGCAGGGGTATCCGTGTGGGGTAACCCTGATGATTTAATTATACATGAGCGAGACACGTTCAACACTAAGATGAACAGAGGTGAAGTATACCATAACCTGCCACTGTACATGGACGAGCTTACGAATACATCAGGTAAAGAGTTATCGAATTTAGCCTATCAATTAACAGGTGGTAGACAGCGTGGTCGTATGTCGGCAAGCAGTAACACGGAACGTCACAGAGGAGACTCGTGGAGATTACTCGCTGTAACGACAGGCAACACAAGTATGGTGGAGCGTATAAGTATTATTAAAGCCATGCCAAAGGCAGAAGCACAGAGAATAATGGAGTGTCGTGTTAGCCGTATACATTTCGAAACGAAAGAAGAGACTGATGTGTTTAGTGCTTGCTTGCAAAACAACTATGGTCATGCGGGTAAAATATACGTGCAACACATTATGAATAATTTAGATGAAGTGAAGAAACTTCTTTCCGACGTGCAAGCTAGAGTAGATGCAAAGGCAGGATTGACTGCTGAGAATAGATATTGGTCTATACTCGTTGCTTCTACTATAACAGGACTTATGTTGGCAAAACGCATAGGACTTGTAGATTATGACATTAAAAAAGTATTTGCGTGGGGTATAGAGAAGTTAAAAGAAAATAAGCGTCAAGTCGAAGATATGAGTGTGTCAGTAGAAGAAACACTAAACGATTACATACACGAGCATTGGAGCAACGTGTTATGGATAAAAAGTACAGACGATTTACGTAAACAAGATGGTGAGATTGATGACGAGGTTTCAGATCTTATTATACCTGAAGAACGTGCAAGGGTTAAGTTTGTTGCGCGGTATGAGACAGATTTAAAACGTGCGTACCTTGTTCCTAAACCGTTAAAAATTTGGTGTGGTGAACAACAGATAAACTATAGTTCATTTGTGCATGACCTCAAAACAAAGTTAGGTGCTACGACAGGTATGGTAAGATTAAGTAAAGGCACAAAAATGGCTTTACCTGCGACACGGGTAATACAAGTGGATTGTTCTATAGAAAATGAAAATAAGACAGGGAATACTGAAAGTACATGATCTTTGCCCTGATGGGGTGCGGATTATAGTAAATTGGGAGCGTATGGTAACAAGTTCTTCTGTGTTCATTCAATGTATCAACACCCAGGCAGCACTACATAGCTTGGTAAAGATAGCAGAGGATAAGGGTTGGCAGGTAGAAACTCAAGTTTGTATAGAAAATAATAAATTAGGGGTTCGCATGTGGAGAATTGTGTGATATGGGTGACAAGACAGAGACATTTCTGTCACTCTCCCTCCCAGACTAGGCCGCCTTCGGGCGGTCTTTTTTATGCCATATCGTAAGAATCCCATTCATTACGGTTTGCGTCAATCTCCGCTTTCATTCTGGGAGATATACTAACACCATTATATTGAGCCATCTTCTCAGAAGTTTTCTTGTGGGTTCTCATTGAACGCGCTACACTATCAGTTGTTATAGCAGCGAGAGGGTGTCGTTTGTTAAATTTATTTATAGCATCAATGGCTTTTCTTGTTTCACTATAATCTCCATTACGTGTTGACACATAATATTTTCGCAATAATTTAGTTCGTTTTCTATTAGTAACCGTGTCTATACGTTTAAGTATATTGTTTTGTTCTTGTCGGAACGTATATTCAACAGGTGCAAAACCAAAAAATTGAAACGCTAAATCTCCTCCAGTAACGTCATCATATATAGGATCACCGCGTCGAGTTTTGTACCCTTCTCTTGCTAGTCTTCCAAAAACAGTCCTGTACATGTTAGAGACAGCGGCGGGCATTAAACTTTCAAACCCACGTTCTACTTCTCCTTCACTTAAATCTTTTAATCCACGACCCACACGTTTTACAGTGCTGTAAGCAGGACCGCCTAAATAGAAAAAAGCATTTTCCTCTACAGAAGCGTCAGGATTAAATCTATTTTGTTGAATTAATAAACCTGTAAGTCTTATTCTACTAGCGACATCCGTGCCTGCTAACTGGTTAAGAGGACCTTTATACCACCCTTCTCCAACGTGTTTACGTACTATTGTGTTAAAATCGTCTTCTTCATCATCAAGTAAGAATAAATTTGAAAACAACTCTACTGCTCCGTATATTGGTATGCCGTGAATACCTGCAAAAAATAATGCAGACCCATGTACTCCAATAAGTTGTTTTATTGCTACTTTGCGTATATCGGATGGTAAATCAGTGTTAATGGCTTGAATAGCAGATTGTAGCATCGTGCTATACATTTTTACACCATAACTTTTATACATACCTGCTACTCTTCCTACACCTTGTTGAAAAATTCTTGGAGCAGTTTCTATAGCATGTCCCCCATTTGTTTCTTGTGTTTCTATCATGGCTTGTTCTACAGCTTCTTGAATTTTTAAAGGTTCGTTTTTAGCTGCGTTTACAACGTCTGAAAAATTCTTTGCATCTTGCATATTCATTTTTTTTCTTAATACAAGTTCGTAAGTTGATAGAAGCGTTACTTGTCTGTTCATACGTTCAGCAAAATTAAAAGCATAAGCTGACGCTGCTACAACACCATCCACTTTACCTCTTATTGTTTTTAAATCTCTTTGTCCTGACTCTTGCAGCCCCATAAACTCAGCTATACTGGTTATCTGCAACATCCCATTTTCAGCAGCGGCTTTAACTATATCTGCGTATGCTCCAACTTCTTGTTTTTTTGCGTCAGGTACATCTCCGATAACATTATAATTTTTATCAAAATATTTGCCTATATCTGCTCTAGATGCACTTATGTATTTTGTAGCTCTGCCTACTGCACCCATAGAACCAGACAACCCATATTTTGCGGCTTGATATGGTAAAACAAACAACGGAACTTGAGACAGGTTAACAACAGCAGAGGACACGTTAAACCCAATCGTGTATATGAACGCTCCTTGGTTTAAGTTTCTTGCTATACTTTCGTATCTAGCAAGAGGACCCGTAGCACCTTTTCTGTTAAATTCTGAACGTGCTAAAAGTTCGTTTTCCATTCTTGTTACTTCTGGTAATCGTCTTTGTAAAAAAGTATCTTTCTTTACTACAGGTTCTTCACGTAATATTTTTGCTTTTTCTCGTATTTTACGTTCAACATCTAACAACAATTTACTGTTTTCTAATCTTATTCTAGAGTAAGGTATTTCAAATCCTTTTTTCTTAAACGCTGTGGTGGTATCGTCTATGTATCCAAGAACATTTTTACGTCCTGCAAAGGATTTAGCAAAAGAAGTTTCGGGTAAAGTATTTATATAGAGGTTTACAATTTCTTCTTTTAGTGCAGCTATCTCATCTTTATCAGCTTTTGTTTGGCTCTTTGCTTTTGGGTTTTTGTCTACAGTAGTAAGCACCTCGGCAACAAAACCTGCAGGAGGGGCAACTTTAAAGGTCTCCGACAAAGATTTTTTAGAAGTATCTACTATTGCTGCCTCTGCACTATCTTTTAAACTTCCTGGACCTTTAAGAACATTTGGATCGTTTTTAAGTTCTTCGTAGCGTCTTTCTGCCGCTGCTTTTGTTGATATTAATTCAAAAACATCATCGTTAATTCTACCTTCCGAGGCTTCGTTAGTAAGTTTATAAGGTATTGCATACCGTCCTTCACGAACAAGAGGAAAGTAAATTAGTATAGATTTATCTTCAAATATTTTTGAAAGAGTGTTTCTTAATTGTTTAGCTTCTTTTGATTTTTCTCCAAGCGTATCATTTACCCTACCAAAAAGAATATCTTTTAAAGCCCTAAATTCTTTCTGGTAATGTTGTCTTATTCGTTCAAGTAACTCTTGTCCGTTTGCACCATTTTTATTCATGCCGTTCCACGAAGGTGTTTGAGCGTCATAGATATCTTTGAGTTTAATTTTTTCGTCACCAAGCGTCATTAACTTTGAAGTTTTGTTATCGCTTCGTAAGTATGTAGATTCAAAACCTTTAGCTCTGTAAACCCCAAACAATGTAGCACCATATTTATTGTTATATGTATAGTCATTCATAGCAGCGTATTGTTCAGGATATCTTCTAGCAAAAGTTGTAATGTCTCTTAACAACTCATTAGACTTATCGTGAGATTCTCCTAGTTTTCCTCTTGTTCTTGTAGAAATGTTGTGAACCATCATACCAAGACTTTTTCCGTCTTCATCTTTAAACCCAACTTCGTTTCCTAATTTAGCTGCTACTACAGAATCCGATCCCGCAAGAAAAAAATCTTTAAACCCGTTAACAATTTTTCCGTTAAGAAGAAAGTCTTTGCCTTGGTCAATGCTACCCTGTACGGTTGAAAGTTCTTTAACAGTGCTACCGATATTAGCCATAACTTCTTTTACGCCTGTCTGGTCAGTTTTCATCTGCAGTATTGGAGCGTTTCTAGTCTTTGGTGCAGGTTCCATAATAGACTCTATAAGCGGACTTGCGGATTCAAGAGCAGTAAGTGGAACCGTGTCACGTCCTATCAAACGTCTTAAGAAGTTAACAAGTATGTTATTAAGTCGCTGTAGCGCTGTTATAGGTTGTCCCTTAATGTTGATCGAAGCCAGTTCTTGTCTAAACTCAGTGTTTGATTGACTTTCAGAAACAAACTCATCTAGAGATTGTGCGCCATAAGCTGTACCTAAATAAGGTTTGACTTCATTATAAAGCGCATTGAGTTGTTTAGTTAGTGGGTGAGATTTATTTGCCAACGTAGCAGAAGTAACCGCATGGTACACTTCGTGCAATAACACATGAGTATTCATACCACTTGCAGGGTTTATTTCTATTGTATTTGTTTTTGGGTTAAACCGCCCTGCAGTTTCTTCTTTTATCTTCTCGTTAACTTTTACTTTTGTGATGCTATCAGGATCATTAACTATATACACTTGCGAAGCATCAAAGGCTACGTATTCCATCATGTCTTCGTTCATAATTCCATCGTACCCTTGACGTTTAAGTTCTGCGATACGTTCTTTTGATAATGTCATTGATGCTCTGCCTTTAACACGTTGAGCTTCACGTAACTCTTTTTTAGTTTTACGCCCTAATGCTAAATCTATCTTATCTAGTAATGATCTTTTATCAGTGCCTTTTATCATTAAAGGTTTCTTTATATCCAACATAACTTCATAAACACGCCCATCTTTTGCAGCAATAGTAGATATTTCTAAAAAATCTTTGGGTGCTTTTTCTAAACGACGAGCTACATAAGCTTCAGCCACACCTTTATTAGGACTAAAATAAAGACCCTGCGTATAATCACTTGATTTAAATTCGGTTATATCTTTTTTAGGGCTACCATGATACACAATGTCTTTTACTTTAGAGTCTTGTGTTGCAGCTTTAATTTTATCTAAATATTTTTTATCAACTAATTTTTCTCCAAGTTTTTTAGCCAAGTCAGTAATTTCTTTAGGAAGTGTTGGGTTAAGTCCTATTTCTTCTAACGCTCCCCGCAAATCTCCTGCACGTAAGATAGCTCTTACTCTTGGGTGCAACTTCATTGCCAACGTGCTTATTTGTGCAGTTGGTAGATCATAAAAGAACTCATAAGGATTATCTTTAAGTTTTTTATTAGATTTTTTACCTAGTGTTCTAACTATACCGCTGTCGCTACTATTCTGTTGGGATATGTTACTCTTTTCGTTTGCTTCTTTTCCTTGCATTTTTTCAAATGCGTCCAACGTCTGCTTGCTTAAATTATTTTTCATCCAAGCGTAAGCACGTAAACCAAACTTTTCTCCCGTGCCTTTAAGATGTTGGTCATACGCTAATTGAAAATTAATCAGAGCTTCATTTGATAATTTATCTGTAGCGGGGTCATAATCTGGAGCAAATGTCGTTAATAATTCTTCACCATAATTATTTTTTATAAACTCTATATCATCAGGAGTTCTGTAGTTTTTATCAGAATGTTCAATGTCAAAGGCAATGTTATCTAGCGCATTAGCAGGATTACCAACTTTAGAAAAATAAGTTTTCGCCGCTGCCATGTCTTTGTCTGTACTCACGCCTTTTAATTTACCTGTAACTAGGTCAAAAAGAATACGCTTGTCTTTTATAACAACGGGGTCATCAGTTCTTTCTATGTCATACTGTTCGTCTATAAGTTTATCTTTATCTGAAGCTGTCTTATTAAAGTTTTGTCGCCACTCAAGGTCTAAATCTTTACTTATTTTAGCTTCACGCTTTCTTCTATCTACAATAAATTTTTTCTGTTCTTCAGATAACGTTTCTGCCTTCTCAATCGCTTCTTCTTTTTTAAGGTCTTCTTCTACTCTTGCAGTTGTTTCTTTTTCTTCTGCCTTTTTTAATTCACGTTCTCCTGCAATTCTTTTCTTTTTAAGGTCTTGTTGGGAAACGTTTTCCATTTCTGATAGGATAGATGTTTTTGCGGCAATCGTGGTTGCTTCATTATAATCTTTTACATAACTTGAAGTTATAGACTTAGATATCCCTATAGCCTGCATACGAGTTCTAGCTGCTGCAAGCCTTTGTTTCATATTAGGAGTTTCTACTTCAGGCGCAGCAAGTTTTTTCTCTAATTCTGCAATTTCTTTTTTTAACTGCTCATTATCAAGGGTAGGGTGGTCTTTTATAAATGTGTTGTATATACCAATAGCTTTTTCAGGGTTATCTTTTTTTGCAGCTTTAAACTCACTGTTATATTTTTTATCAAGACCTATTCTAAAGGGTTTAGCTCTTCCTTCTAGATTACGTATTCTCTCTTCGTCTATTAGAGGGTTGCCTTCTAAATCAAAAGAACCATCTACTTCTTTTCTAAAACCAAAAGAACCAGTAAACACATTTCTAGGTTTTACTAAATTTTTATCTGTTTCTACAGAAGCAAAAAGTTTTGATAAGTTAGGAGCTATTGTAGAAGCTTGTGCTTCGTTGTTAATTCTATACACATTAAACTCTGCAATTAACTCTTCAGGAGATAATAAATAATTAAAAAACTCTGTATCTATCTT
>Ga0098036_1000191_pt1 | contig 29300 bp, 43 predicted proteins | sample 4_EtaG_FD_77064 | JGI IMG/M metagenome (GOLD analysis project Ga0098036, IMG submission 77064) | Marine viral communities from the Subarctic Pacific Ocean - 4_ETSP_OMZ_AT15127 metaG | ecosystem: Environmental > Aquatic > Marine > Oceanic | place: Pacific Ocean | collected 2015-01-07 | reverse complement strand
GGACTATAGGGGGGGGGAGTGGTTGAGGGTATGGGGTGCCGTTCTCAGGTTCTTAAGCAAATAGGATCTTGTTCTTGTTCTAAGGGTTGTTTCTGGGCTGATGTTCGATCCGCCAAGTGCGGCCCCTGATTTATATAAATATATATATATTTCAGGATCTTAGCTCAAAACGAGAGCACAAGCACGGCCCATAGCCAGAAGAGGGCCACGGCAACCGCTGCCCCTGCGGCCTCGGTGAGGAGCTCCTTAATCTGCGTTGTCATTGTTTGTTCTTTCTTTGGTTTGTGTTGTCGAGCTGCGCCCGTAGAGATCGCACCATCACGGCCGATCGTGTCAGCTCAACGATCCAAGGGTAGGCGGGGTCGCTCTTGTCTAGCGCCTCTAGGGCGCGAAATAAGGCCCGCCGTGCTTCGGGATGGGTCAAGAGGTCCAGCGCGGCCCCCTCGGCCCACGTGCACGCCTCTACGGCCTCGGAATGGTCAGTCATCGGAGATCCCCGCGGCCCGTTCGAACCGCTCCGCAGCCTCTAGCAGTGCATCACGGCGACCACGCGAGGACGGCAGCTCAGCCCAGCGCGCAGCCGCGACGACGACAAGAGCACCCAATCGCACCCGCTCAAGAGCTAGCGCGATCTCGTCCATCGGCACGATCGGGCGTGGCGTGCTCATTGCTTCCCCTGCCGAACACGGCCGATCCTCGCCATTGCAGGGCCTACCTTCTCAATGTACGCGATGTCGTCGCGTCTGATCTGCGCTAGAGCCTCGCATCGATCGCGGATCTCCTCTGCCCTTCTGAGGTATTCTTCGAGGGTTTGAGATCCCGCCAAGGCCGAATAGATCGAGGCCATAACAAAGCCAACGACGGGATCTTCCTCCCCGACCCCATGCGCGCTCACGCCGTCACCTCGGACGGGTGCGCTGCGTCGAATTCTCGGCACGCTTCCCAATACCCCGATCCCGGCGAGGCAATTGGGGCACCGTCTACCCAAATGCACGGACCGAGATCGTCGTCCCACACGATCCAAACAACGCCGCACGCTTCGCCAATATAGGTTCCGTTTGGCTTGTCAGATCCACACCCGATGATCCGAGTTCCACGCGGGGGACGATAGCCATCGACGACCGCCGCTGTGCTTGTGCTGTGTGTGTGCATTTGTCGGTTCTCCCGTGGGCACTTGCTGCCCTCTGTGTGTGGACACAATGACGCGCAACGGGGGGCTATGTCAATGCACAAAACACGAGACGATCACTTTTTAGGGATCCGCGCTGTCGTCGTCGTCCGCTTTTGGAGCCGTCACCACGTCCCCGCCATCGAGGCCGAGCGCGGCCGGGGTCTTGATCGTGATTGGCTCGCGCTCCCCTGTCCAAATATCGGCAGCAATGCGCAGCGACGATGCAGCACCGGGGACGATCACGAGCGCGATGAGGACAAGTGCGATCCCGTCTTGGACCGGGCCCGGCAAGCGGCCGAGAAGAGGGATCACGGCCGCAACGGTTCGCAGGGGGGAGGCCGGCGCGGGCTGTGGGGTCTGTGGTGGCGGTGGTGGGGTCGTGGTGTCTGTGGGCACGGCTTGCCCTCCGTGGTTACTCCCTCAGACCCTAGCAGATCAAACGGCAAGGTCTGTCTCAACGTCCCGCCCGCGCTCCACCTCAAAGCCTTGACCGGGGACATAGCGCACGCGGAGATCGATTTGTGCGTGGTCGATCCCGTCCGTACAGTGCGCGAGCGCTAGCCGCTCGATCATTCGCGAGCGAGAGATCCCGAGCGCCTCTGCGCGGCCGTCTAGGGCTGCGAGGGCTTTGGGGTGCACCGTGACAGAGAGAACCTTGCGGATCCTGCGGGGTGTGTAGGTCTTTTTATTGGCCATTGTTTGCTCTCCTATTTGGTGCATTGTGGGGGCACAGTGGCGCGCGTGTCAACACAGACGGGCGGGGGCGGTGGTGTTGTGTGTGGATTTTCTTTGCACGGTGTATTGACACGACAAGGGAAGCTGATCAAAGCTTGGAGACACCAAAGGGGCAACGGGTGCCCACGGAGAACGAGACAATGACCACCGACATGAAGATCACCATCTCGCGCAACTATCACAGCTTGCCACTTGCAAGGCTTCGTGTGTTGGCCGCTCTGGCCTCTATCACGCCCAACAGAAGACACCCGAAAGCGCCCCGGCCCGCCAACATCGAAGACGCGCGGAACGTGTGCGGGCTGTCCCGCAGATCCTTCGCGGCTCACCTCACAAACCTTGAGCGCGACGGAATGATCGAACAGAGAACAAAGGATCGCGTTTTCTTGGTCCCCGAGGTCGCGCGCGACCTGAGCAAGATCGAAAAGGCCCGGGATTTTTGGGCCGCTCGCCGCTAGCGCTTCGCTTCTTTGGGGCGGGACTCTCGCCCCAGACGAGAGGAGCACTAGCCTCAACAACCACAACCGGAGGATCCGACAATGACCACCGAAAAGAGAGCGCGGGCACTGCTCGCGCGGAAACGCAAAGACAAGGAAACCGGCCGCTATACCGTGGCGGCAATCTGCAGCGAGTGCGGACACGCGCACCGCGCTTGGTTCGCGGGCTGGGCTGCCCTCGTGTGCCAAGGCTGCAAAGCCGAGATCGAGCGGACGCGCTACGGGAGGGCGGCACAATGACAAACCGCACAACGATCGACCGCGAGCACCTCAAGCGGATCGGCGTCATCATCAGCCTGCAAGGCCGTCAGTATTTGACCCACGACGGGCTTGTGCGACTTGCGCACGATCTAGGCATTGAATCGATCAAAACGGAGATCATCAGCTGGGACCCCGAGACCCGCGCGGCCGTCGTCATCGCCACCGCACACGGCGCGCGCGGAACCTACAGCGGGATAGGGGACGCCAGCCCCGAGAACGTAGGCCGGGCGATCGCGTCTGCATGCTTGAGAATGGCCGAGACTCGCGCGATCTCTCGGGCGCTGCGGCTCTTTACGGGGCTTGGCATGACGTGCACTTCAGAGCTTCCCGGCAACGCACCGCAGCCCGCCACGGAGGCCCCACAGAGGGACGCCGACCCCGAGCCGGGCCCTACTCCCCTGTCAATGCTCCGCGTGGCCGTGAAACGAGACCTAGGAGCGCGGACGATGGCTGAGCTGGACATGCTCGCGCGGTACCTTCGACGGGTCAACGACACCAACGATCCGCACTGGCTAGGCTGGGCAGAGTTGGAGAACGATCCCGACGGCCCAGAATGGGCGATGAACAAGATCCAACGGCTGATCACACAGCAAGGCCTCAAGCCGTCCGAGATCCTACAAGAGGCAATAGATCAACACACACCAAAGGAGCCGACGCCATGATCGACAGAGCGCAAACGCCCCCACCACTCGACCCCCATCAGGGAGTGTCGATCATCGTCGGGCCTGGCAACGGCCCGGCGTGGGCTGCGTGGGAACTGGCAACGGCAACCGCTGCCGGCCTGGCCTCGTGGCGGGGGCGGCCGATCGTCTCGGCTGGCCCTGTCGCATTTGCGACGGGAACACCGGACGCCGATCACGATCTACGATGGGCATTTGATAGAGCCGCCGCAGCCCTAGGGGTTGACGGAAAGGCAAAAAAAGCAGCCCTCCGCGAAATAACCCCGATCCGATTTTCGGCGCCGTTTTGCGACGAGGCCGAGACGGCGCACGCGCTAGGGGTCGAACTTGCTGAGCTAGGATACTCGCTCGCCGTGTTCGATCCGATCTCCAGGTTTGCCCCCGAGTTCATCGACCAAATGGATCGGCCGTGGGGGGCTTTGCGCTGGGCGCAAGAGGTCGCAGATCAGGGGGTCAACGTCGCGATCACGCTTACCTCAACAATGAGCCGACGACAGGTCTTGTCCTGGTCGACCGGCGCAAACGTCCGCGCGATCTATGCGCCAAACCCAAAGGAGCCGACACCATGATCAGACAAATCACAGCAACGGGCACGCTGGCCCGAGATCCCGAGCCAAAGAAGATCGGAGAACGCGAGGTGGCAGCGGGACGGCTCGCCGTCTCTCAGGGCCGGGACCGGCCCACGATCTGGCTCGATCTCACGTGTTGGAGCGGATACGCGGGCAAAGACCTGCTCACGATGCGAAAAGGGGACCGGGTGACGGTCTGCGGCCGTCTCACGCTGCGCGAGTGGACAAGCCGAGAAGGAGAGGCCCGCCAAGGGCTCGGCGTGGATGTCGACAGCATCGAGGGCCCGCGAAGAGATCCCGGGGAGTTTCGCGACCGGGTGACGGCAGCCGCGGAAGAGGTAGCGACAGAGATCAACACCGACGATCTGCCATTCTGATCACACGATCGCCCCTACAGATCCCGCCCCGGCGTTGCGATCTGTGGGGGCTTCGTGTGTCTGGGGCGATCGTGTGTGTGTACTTTCTTGGTCGATGTCCTTGCACTGTGCGCCGTGTGCCCATACATTGAGGAGGAAGCAAGGGCAACGGGTGCCCACGGAGAACGAGACCATGAGCATCGCAGCCACCACCGAAGCCATCCCAGAAGACACCCCGCACCGCTGTCGATATGTATCGGATCCACAATGGCGGATGATTCGCGGGCTGCCCCTCACGGGCCGATACAACCGATACCCAAGGCACCACAAAATCACCGGGACGTTCATCGGATGGGTGGAGGTTGAAACGTGCGCGCTTTGCGACCGCTCCCGGCACGTTGATGAGATCACACGCCGAACGATCCGCCGCTAGCGCTTCGCTTCTCGGGGGCGGGCCGCACTGCCCCCGATGAGAGGAGCGCAAGCCGCGCACACTCAGGGAGAACCGACACCATGAGAACCACGGAAACACGCGGAAACAGCCGCAACGGAATCAGGGGCAGCCGGATCAGCGTCTACACCGACGCCGGGGAGCTGATCGATCGCTTCGTCGTGCCGGCCCGGTACGCCCTCGCCTATTGTCAGCGCTACGCCGGCGGAGAGTACGGAAAGCGGTACGTAGCCGCCATCGCTACCGCACAGCGCACCGAGGGGGCAGCATGATCCACGATCACGATCAGAGCTGGCATCAGATACACCTAACCGCGCCCGACCTACGGCAAGCCGTGGCGGACGCCATAAGGGCCGGCGAGCCCGTCAACGTGTCCACGTTTGGCCCGTCTCCCGAGCTGCCGAGGGGGGCAGAGGTGGCACACTTCCCCAGCAATTTCTGCGCATGGATTGCGACAAACTCAGACGCCGCATGCTTTGAGGTGCCATACAACTGGATCCCGTCGACAATTGCCGCCGTGGTGCACGTGATCGAGACAGTCGATCCGGTTGAGTGTGATGGTCTCCCGATCGGGGGTGCGGCATGAGCGGATCCAAGCTGTCGGCCGCCCTGCTAGAGCTCGGCCGCGCGTCCTTCGTCGGCGACCGAGACCGCGCAATGCAAGCCAAAGAAGAGATTCTACGACTCGCGGCCGTTGGCTCTGACGTGATGACGCGCCGGGAAACCGCACCGCCCGAGACATCCAAACCGATCAAAGTCGAGGCAAAGCCCGCGCGCGCTGTGCTGCGCCTTGCAACGCCGCCCGACATGTTCCACTCCTCCGTTGAGGAGCGTAGGAGAACGCACAGCGGGGTGCGCGGGGTCATCGACGGCAAGCCGGCGAAACTCTACCGCGGCAACGGGTACAGATCGATCGCACGGGCCCTCGCCAAGGAGGGGCGGATCGAGTGGCGGCAGGCATCAGACGGCCGTGGCGGTGTCGGCTTTTGGCTCACAGCGTCCGAGGCCAAAACCGTACGCGCCGTGCATGCGTCTCTATACGAGGAGAAAGAGAGGGCCGCACAATGATCCCGCAACCGCTAGACCTTGCCGCACTCGTACGCGAGCGATTCGCCAACCCTAGGCCGTGGCCCGACGCGCCCGACTACCGCACGCCAGGCCGCGCCGCACTGCGGCAACTGCACGACGTAGATCGAGACGAGGACGCAGCACAGCCGCCGCGCGTGTCTAGCCTCGGCAAATGCGCGCGCGCGCTGTCGTATCGTTGGCGGGGTGTGCCTGCAGACGGTCGGAGAATTGACGGCCGATCGCGTCTCGTGTTTGCCATGGGTGACATCGTTGAGGCTCTGGTCGGTCGCGCTCTCCTCGATGGCCTCGAAGGCCTCGACGGGTGGGACCTTCGCAACGTTGGAGAGGACCAACAAACGATCCACCTCAGCCCCGGCGGGGGCTTCCCTCCGATTCCTGGACACCCCGACGGCCTGCTATACCGCGACGGCCAACCGTGGGCCGTGCTGGAGATCAAGAGCGCCTCAAGCTTTGCATTTTCGCGGGCTCGGCGCGCGCTTGCCGAGGGGGTCGAGCCGTGGGGCCCTGGTGAGTCGTACCGCTGGCAACTTCAGGGCTACCTTGCCGCGCTCGATCTCGATGTCGGGGCCGTCGTCATGGTCGCCAAGGATTCCGGCGCGGTGCTGAGCTGGTACCACGATCGGGATCCTGAGTTCTTGACGCAACTACGGGCCCATCTTGAGCGCGCCTCGCTGCCTCCCGAGGAGGCCCCGCGCATGCTCCCCGACGGCACCGTCCTTGGTCCCCGCGTGGACTGGCACAAGACACGGAAGCCGCCGACCCCCAACAAGAAGCACGGACGGCTGCCGTTTCAGTGCGAATATTGCAGCCACTTTCGAGCCTGCCTTGGGCCTCTAGGACTGGTCGAGACGATCGGCCGGGACTACCGAGGATCGCCGGCGCGGCAGCTGTACGTGGGACGGCCCGACCTTGAAAGCACGCCGTGATCTTTTTGGGGATCGACCCCGGCAAAAGTGGAGCCCTCGCCCTCGTAAATGGGGACGGGGGCTTCATCGATTTTTTGAAACTCAACGAGACCGCGCACGATGTCTCGGACTGGCTACGGGCGCACGCTGGGACCATCACCGCAGCACAGATCGAACGGGTGCACGCAATGCCCCGGCAAGGGGTCTCTTCGTCTTTCCGGTTTGGGGAGTCCTTCGGCTTCTGTCTGGGCTTGCTGGTCTGCCATCGGATCCCGTTTGAGTACGTGACACCCGCAAAATGGCAAAGGGCGTTAGGATGCCGCACCGGGGGCGACAAGCGGATCAGCAAAGCGCGCGCGCAGGAGCTTTGGCCCTCGATCAAAATCACACACGCGATAGCCGACGCGCTGCTAATCGCTGAACACACGAGGAGGATCCACAATGCCCGATCGCGATGACTGGTTGAGGAGAAGAGCCGAGGCAGAGGAAAGAGCCGCAACCCTGATCGAGAACCATGAAGGCACCGTGATGAGGTTTGTAGCTCAAGCCGCGCGCGACCTAGCGCCCGAGACCGCCGATCTCTCACAAGTGGCGGCCGATATCCGGCTGGCCGCTGAGGTCTCGCGACGGTTGGATCGTGCTGTGACGCTGCCTAATGCGCTGGCCGAAGCTGCCGACGGCCCGGTTCTTTTCTTCGTTTCGCTTGCCGCGATCTCTCTGTGGCGCGGGCTACAGCGTCGGGAGCGCAATCGGGGGGCCCGTGCGCGCCGCTTGGCGGCCCTCCTCGACGAGCACGGGGAAGACATGGCCGCAAAACGCCGGCGACGCTTAAACCGACGCCTCAAGCGGCTACGCGCACAGCTCGACGGGGTGCCGGCGTGAGGTTCGCGATCGTCATCGGACACCGCAAGAGCAAACAAGGAGCCCGCGCGGTTTCGGGTGTGCATGAGTGGCGGTGGAACATCCCGCTAGGGGGTCGCCTCGTCGGCAACCTTGAGGCCGCCGGCCACGATGCAGATCTGCTTTTTCGACCCGATCGATCGGGGGGCGCACTGTCCGAGCTAGTGAGACGCCTCAACGCGTCAGACTACGACGCGATCGTGTCTCTGCATTTCAACGCCCTCAACGGCTCCGTAGGCGGCCACGAACAGCTGCACCACCCATCGAGCACGCGCGGCCGGTCGCTAGCCAAGGCATGCAGCGCGGCACACGTCGAGGCCTTGCCCGGGGTGCGGAACAGGGGCACACGGCGCACGACGACAAACGGCGCGGGGGTTGAGCTGATCATCCTCACGCAAACCCGCGCGCCGGCCACGATAGTTGAGAGCCACTTCGGAGATCACGCCCCCGATCACGAGGAGGCCACAGCAAACCGGGACCGGCTCGCCGATGCGCTAGGCGAGCACCTCGCCGCTCTAGGTTCTCGTGTTGATTCCGGCGGTGCGTGGTAAGACTGAGTGGCCACACACGGAGCCCCAGCGATGACACGCGAAGAGATCGCCGATCTTGCTGCCGAGATACACGAGCGCACCCGCGCCACGTCGCGCCGCAACATCACCGATCCGCAGTCGATAGCGGCGATCGTTGCTGTGTGTGTGGTGCTTGTCTCTGGCGTCTCTGCGTGGGCATCGACACGCACACGGCTAGACAGTACCGCGGAAATGGTAACCGAGGTCCGCGACGACTTGCGCGAGATGCGATCTACGTTGGCAACCGAGGGCGACCTTCTACGCCTCGAAAGTCGGGTGCAGCACCTCGAACGCCAGCCCTAGAACCACGAAGGGGCCCCGAGGGGCCCCGGTTGGGCCGTCTATCGGTAGACGGCCGGCCGTAGTGCCTCAAGCTTTCGGGCCTTCGCGATGGCTTGGCGGGCGTGGTAGCCGTCGCCGCATGCCTCAAAGGTTCGCCCCTCTAGGACGTGCACGAGAGACGCAAGGCCGCAGGAGCTATGGAGACTCCAGAAACCACCGCGCAAGCTATCTGCACCCCCGAGGAAAGCCTTGCCGGCTGCGCTTTCGATCTTGGCCTCGATGGCGTCGGTGGTCATGTTTTGGATGAATGGGGCGGCGGTGGTGGTGGTTGCGGTGGTCATTGTCTCGGTCTCCGTTGGGGCACCCGTTGCCCTCTGTTGTGTGACTATATAAACACACCCCGGGCCGTGTGTCCATACATAAAACAGAAAGAGATCAAAAAAACCACAAAGGGCCCCGAAGGGCCCCGGTTGTCGGTGGGGGTTAGCGGATCCCGTAGGCGTCGAGCACTGCGCCCCGTCGAAACGTGTTGACGATCTCCCTCTTGGTGCGTCCAGCTCCCCCCGTCCTGGTGTGCTCGCCGTCCACGTTTCTTCCGTACCATTGCCAATCCCGCATTTGTCGGCGGCAGTCGACCAGCTCGGCGCACACGATACCGCCAACAAGAATCATGTAGTTTCCTGCCGAACACCTTTTCACCTTGACTGACTCCCAAGCTGCCGTTGTCTTTGCCTTGAGCGTTCCTACGTCAATGTCATCCCAGCTAAGTCCGCTTGAAAGTAGGTGACTGGCGACTTCCGACTGAGTGCTTTGGAGCGTGGTGGTCATTGTCTCGGTCTCCGTTGGGGCACCCGTTGCCCCCGTTTCTGAAACCAGATTGCCACCCCTCCCCTATTGTGTCAATACACAAAACAACAATCGCACCGACAAAAAGACAACCGGCCTAGCTCCGCAACGTCGGGAGGCCCTCGAAGATCCGCAGAGTTACGCCGATTTGACCGCTTGCGGCCCACGCGATCGAATCAACGTGCGCAAGGCGATCGGCTAGTGCGATCTCGTCATCGGTGAGGCTCACAACGTCCCCCGGCTCTAGCGCGGCAAGGTCCGCGCGGATCACGTACTCGACCACGCGCGACGGCGCACAATGCGCAGCCGCGATCCACGTCCCGATCTGCAATGCCGTTGCACGCTCACACACGATCGGCGCGCTGATCTCCCGCTCGCGCCGGCCGTAGCGCGAGAACGACAGCCGCGCGGGGTACGTCGTGTGACCGTCTGGATCGTGGTCTCGCTCTGTGGGGTCTCCCGTGATCAGCACAGAGGCCCCCGGGCGATCGGTGTCGAGCGCGGGCGCGTAGTCCACGCGGATCGAGTTGGCGACCGCGTCGACCCCGTCGTAGGAGACACCGCCGCGCCTCTCTGCGTTGCGCCCTCGCTCAAGCGCAAGGGCCGCGTCATTGTGTGTTGGGTCAAATCGCCAGAGGGCAAAGTAGAGGCCATCGGGCCCCGTGCGCGCGCTGATCGGCAGCAACGGCACGAGCTGATCCGCCAACCACGCCCACGGCGAGATCCTCCGCTGCGGTGTTGCTGTGATCGCCGTGTCGATCTTGTAGGCGTTGAGGGCCGGCGCAATCGCCGCCAATCGCCCCGCGTCGTGTCTGATCGTTGAGAGTTGTAGGAGGTAGCGCAGCACGTCACCGGCTCCCCGTAAGCCCTCGTCTGTGGCGTAGGGCGAGAACGGGCTCGGGAGGCCATCGCCCCAATCAACCGTTGTGGTGCTCGCCGCTCGCCATCGAGCAAAGAACGCATCGGATTTGTATTCGTCCCCGCTCCACCCCGATCCGCTCGCTGGGCTCGTTGGATCGATCGTTGCAATTGGGTTGCCGAGCTGATCCGATCGGCTGTCGATCAGAAATTTAGACTCGGTCCCGTCGTCCTCGTTGCGGATGTCGACGGACGCCGCCTGCACGTGGTGCCCCGCAATCACCCAACGATCCGATCGAATTGACAACACAGGAGCCGCCCACACCTCACCGGCCCCGGGGTGCCCGATGATGATCGGATAGCGCTCGTTTTCGACGCTCTCGCGTGGTGCCCCGGCCGGGGACGATGACAGCCACGTCACGCCAGCCGCGCCGCTCTCGCCGTAGACCACGCGCCGATCTGCGCCCGGGATCAGGGCGCGATCGTCAAATGCCGCCTCTCGGATCGTGAGGGCTACCGGGTCATTTTCTGATCCATAAGACGGATCAACAACTAGCCCGTCGACAAGCAAGATCCGATCGGCCGTCCCCTCTGGCCACAGCCACAGCCGGCCACGCGCAGCCGCTAGATCGTGCCCCTGCTCGATCCGCTCTGGGACGTTGACAAGGCCGGACAGGTTGATCGACATCGACACCGCGCGAGACTGCGCACCCGTCACAAATAAAGAGATCGAATCCTCAACCGTGCCGCCCATGTCGAGCCCGGCCGCGTACAGCCGATCCGCGCCATCATCGCCAAAGGGTGCCGACACTGTGCGATCGGCTAGGTGGTAGCCCTGCCCGGCCCACTCAAGATCGAGCAACCAAACAAGATCTCGCCCTCCCGCCGTTGCCCTTGATAGGTAGCGCAAAATCATGGCTACACCTCTTCGACAATTGTCACAGTATTACCGCGCTCTACCTCGTCGACGCCCTCGGATCCGATCACGTTGTCGAGCTGTGGATCGGTCTCGATCCGCCCGTAGATCACGAGGTCGGAACGCTCGATCGGAACGGTTGCGGGGTCCCCGCTATCGGGGCGCGTTATCCGCTGCAGGAGGGCCACCGGGTGCCGTGGTCCGTCGTTCTCGTCGAGGTATCCGATCAGCTCTCGTAGCGTGCCGTCCCGCGTCGCTATCGGGTCGCCCCCGTCTCGGCCTGTGACGTAGTCCGGCACGGGTTGATCCTTTTGGATCTGCTTTAGGTCTAGCGCCGTCTCTGCCCATGCAAACGACAGCTCGCGCCGGCTCGGCCCGTTCTTTGTTGCGACACGTCGACCGCCGCCGATCGGCTCAACATCCACGTCAAACCGGCGCCGCATTTGCCAGCCTAGATCGTACTGATGGCCGAACACGAACACGGGCCCGATCACAACGGCGCCAACCCTGAGATCGCTTTCCGCTGTCGTCTGCGCGTCTATTTTAAGCCGCACAATTTCGTAGCCGTCGTCGAAGTCGTGAGCGATTGCGCCAAAGCTGGAACGCCAGATCCGGCCATTGCCCGAAGAGGGGAAGCCGGCCGCCTTGGCGGGGTCGCACCACAGCACGGGCCGCGCCGTCGTTTCGTCGGTCCACGCTCCGCCCTTGTTCCTTTCTATTTTTGCGACAGCCCCGGTTCCCTCGTCTTCGAAGTAGTCGCCCGCGTGGGCATTACGAAACAAAAAATGATCCGCTTTGAATGCCGATCCAGTGTCAACGCGGATCGCTGAGCCTTGCCGTTGGTAGGGCAACGAGGACCACCCCGAGGCCGCGTCAAGTGTAACGAGATCGTCCCACTCCTCGTTTCCGGTGTTCCATCCTTGGAGCTTGCCCGTTCGCCAGTTTGCGCCCTGTATCCACACCCCGAGAGAAGACGAGCCGATCAGCGTTTCATTTTCTGATCCCTCAAGAGACCAGACGATCCCAACGTCTTCGGACGTGTCGACAGATCGCCAGCCGACAGAGGGGGAGGGTACGCGCCGAACGTCGATCGATTCGATCGGATAGTCGGCCGCCTGTTCGATGTTAAATGTTTCATCTATCAGGCCGGGCCCGTCGACAGCGGCAACCCTTACCGAGTCGTTCAGCAACACAGGCCGCGCAGCAAACGATCGGGGGTGCAGATCGTCGGGGTTGGTCTGACCTTTTGCGATTGTTTCCGCGTCATATGGTGAAGATCGACCGGCCCACGCGCACACACCGACAAGGGCCCAGCGCGAGACGTTCGCGACTGCTGACACGTGCCCCCATTGCACGAGGCTTGGATCGGTGCCCCCGCCGCCGTCTGTGGCCGTTTCGTTGACCAGCCCCGCCACCCATTGCCGCCGCTGCCCGTCGGCCGCGTGCCACGTCGACACAGCGCCCCCGGCGCCCATTGCGATCCTTATATGCTTTCGACTCGTCAGGTCGAGCGCTACAGCGTCCCCGAGGGGCAGGGACGAGCCCTCGTCATAGACCTTGTACCCCGCAGAATCGCACCGCACGGAGATCGAGAACTCAAAGGTACCCGCCCCGTCTCCGTCGTCGTCTGTGAAACGTAACAAAAAAGCGATCTCTTGCGTGGTGTCGTCCCCGTCTCCGTCGTCGATCTCGATCGCGAACTCAGCGAAGAGGGCAGACGGATCGGCCGTCGTCACCATCTCGCGGGAGAAGACGAGGGATTGAGCCGCCGCCGTCTCGATCTCTAGCTCCCCGCCAGACGTGAGCGAGGCCGCCGATCCGGTTCCGCTTTCAGACCATGCCAGATCGCCAGGGAGCGCGATCGGGAGATACGCCTCACCGGGCAACTCGGTTCCATACTTGGATCCGCTGTCCTTGGCCCATGTCACAAAATCTGTATCAAAGTAGTCGATCGCGCTTTTGTGTGCCGGCGCCGTGTGTCGCGTAAATCCGCCCAAATACACGGCCGCCACGGAATAGCCTTCGTAGATCGTCGCCGCGCCGGTCACCTCCCACCGTGCGAGCATTACGCCGCGCCCGCCGATCGTCTCTGCGGCATATGTCACAAGCCGGCCTTTCCCTTCGCTGTCTGATTCGAAGATCGGGTTTGCGAATTCTTCCCACGTCTGACCGCCGTCTGTGCTTCTCTTCGGTCGCACGTCTTGGGTGTCCGTGTCGCTGTAGATCAGCGCGTAGATCGTCCCGTCCTCGTCTCGCCACGCGCAGCCGCCAACCGTTGCCGTGTCGTTGCCTTCCCCTACCTCGATCGGCGTGGTGTCTGTGAGACTCTCGCTCGCCGTCCCTATCCGCCGCGCGCGCCACTTTGGATCGCCAGACTGCCCGTCATGATACGTCACAAGAAAGCCGCCGCCGTCGAGGGGTACAACCGACGGAAAGGTCGGCACCTCTCCAGACGTTTCGTCGTTCCAGTCGGTGACGATTGCGACAAATGAAGCGCCAAGATCGTCTGATGCATATTGGTTCATTTGTGCGACTGGATCGGGGCTGTCGTCTGTGTCCCATGTAACGAGCAATAAAATAGCCCCGCCGCTATACCTCGCGCGGATCTGCTTCACGTCTCCGTTCTCGATCGCTGTGGGCAATACGCGCAACGCGGCCGGTGTAAATGTCTCTCCAAGATCATCAGACTTGTACACGTCGATCTGGGTCTCGTCTGACGTAGCAAGAAAGAGCAAGATCCGCCCGTTCTCGTCCCCTGGTGACGGGGGCAGCTGAAGAACTGAGGCCGCTTGCGCTGTGTACTGTGCCCCGGTCGGGGTCATGTTCTCTTGTGACCACTCCGATCCGGCGTCCGCGTTTGGATCGTAAATGTCACATCTAACGGTATATGTAACACCCTCGCTTTGTGTCACACAAAACAGCGTGCCCGCGTCTGTGCGCACAATGTCGGGCCAGAATGCCGAGGGGCTCAGCGCTGTACTTGTGACAATCGACAGGCCGTGCCAGCCCGTGATCAACTGCGGCCCGTCCCATCCGTAGAACTCCGCCGCACCATCGCCGGCCGCTAGGTCTCGCCAGACGTACCCGCACCCCTCGGACCCCGGCATGCCCGCGCGCCTGATCTTGATCTCAAGGTCGCCGCCCTGGCTTTGCTGCCCCGTTGCGCGGACAACGATCGCCGACTCTTGATCGGCCTCCGGTGTTCCCGCTCTCGGCCCCTGCTCGGTGTACGCGCTCGGGGTGTCGGCGTCTGTTTTGCTGATTAAATTAGACGAAACGATCCGTGGATCATGAAGGATCAGCCCCTGATATCTTGCCGCGCTTTTGTCCGTTGCCATATTCACGATCTCCGATTCGGATTATTGCGACCGATTGCGCGGGGTTGTGCCGCCCTGATCGCCGTGGATAGCGCCGATCCTTGTTGCTGCAGCGCTTGCGTTGTCTGGGCGTTGTAGACCTTGTGATCTAGCTTTTGCACGATGACAACGGGCGCACCGTCCGAGCCTCTGCCCCGGTTGATTTCTGCTACAACTTCCGGCCCGCCGACGCTCGAAACCCCTTGAGGGGATAATACGGCCTCCCCGCTTCGGGCTCTGATGAGCACTTCGTCCCGAATCAGGCCGCCAGAGTGGAACGGCGGCGGCTGTGCCGCGATGGCCGCGATCTGTATCTGGCCGGCTAGCTCTGAGATCCCACCGAGAATATAGGAGTAGGGCGGTGGCGTGCTCCCGAGGGCCTGCACCACGGCCGCCGCTGTGTTGATGATGGCCGTGCCAACCGCCAAGGCTTGCCCGCGTTGCCACTCCTCACGGCCTAGCCTGATCGCCTCGCGCTCTCTGTGTCGCGCGGTGCGTAGGCGCATCTGCAGGACCTCGCGTTCTCGCGTTGTCGTTGCGTCTGCTAGCCGCTGTTCCAGTCGATCGATCTCTGTCGTGGCCTTCTCGATCTCTTCGCGTCGTGCCGCTTGTAATTGCTTGTTTATGTCACGCAAAACAGAGGACACGCGGTTAGCAACCGCGATCACGTTTGAGGCCTCATCGAGAACGCGCGATCTGCGTTCCTCTGCAAGTTGCCGATCTAGCTCGTCCCGCTCGACTAGTAGCCGTTTCTCCTCTTCTATTTTTGCGACAAATGCCGCCCGCTCTTCTGTCGTCAGTCTCTCGCGCTCGACCTTGGCCGCGATGGCCGCCTCAACCGCTGCGCGTATGGCCGCGATCTCTTTGTCCTTGCCCGCCACCACTCGCGCGGCCGTGTCTTCTGAGCTGGTCCCTAGGTCATCGACGGCTGCGGAGGCCTCCCGCGTTTGCTCCGTCAGCTCGGCCGATCGCCTCTCTGCGCGGTACAACATCGCCCCGTAGGTCTGGAGGTCCTCGGTAGCCTGCGCCACGACAGCCAAGAGATCATCGGACACCGGCGCGCCGGCCTCTCGCATCACGTGGATCGCGTGTGTGGTTGTGGTCAGATTGTGCCGCGCCTCTTCGAGCTTCTCTGCCCACATTGCGGTTCTATTTGCAAGGACCTCTTGATCTGTCGTCGACTCGCGCGCGAGCCCTACAAACTCCCGATACCAGCCGATCACGTCTGACGTCGTCTCGGCAATGCTCACAAGACTCGGCAACAGAGCGCGCCCGAACTCGGCTGCAAGTGAGCCCGCCGCCGCTTTGAGTTCCCCCATGGCCGCCTGGAACTCCCGCGCGGCTGCTACGTCCTCGTCTCGCACCGTAGCGCCGAGCTCGCTTGCCTTGGCCCTTAGCTCGTCAATTCCCGCCGATCCTTGGTTCAAGAATTCCAGCATGCGCGGCCCGGTTTCCTCCCCGAATAGGCGCATTGCAAGCGTAGTCTTTTCGGCTCCGTCCTCCATGTCGACAAAGGCATCGGCAACCCGATCCAGGTTCTCGATCAGATCGGTGCCCGAAAGCCCGAGCGCGCGCATAGCCTCGGCCGTTTCGCTTGTCCCGCCGGCGGCTACCTCCGCCAACCCTTGCCCGAGCTTTCGCGTTCCCCGCTCTAGCTCTTCAAAATCCAACCCGAGAGAGGACGCCGCAAACCGCAACTGAGACAGCGTCTCAACGTCCGTCCCCATCCGTAGCGCGAACTCACCGAGGGCCCGATCTGCCTCTGCCGTCTTGACGGCTAGCAGGACCATAGCCCCCACGCTTGCCGTCAAAGCTGCGGTGTATTTTGCGACAAAAGACGCAGCCTTGCCGACCTTGTCTGATGCTGCCTCAAATCGATCGTTTAATGTCTCAGCCGATCCGGCCGCGTCATCGGTCGCGCTCTCGGTGTCTTTCGCTGCGTCGGTGACTTGCTCGAACGCGTCAACGAGATCGGAAGGGTCGCCGACAAATTGGAATTCGATCCGCTGCGCCATGCTCTACCCTCCGAAAAGTCGCCTAACCTTAGCAGGATCGGCCGCTTGCGACATAAGAGCCTGCACGGCCCCGCCTCTAGACTCGGCCCCGCCGCCCTTCGTCGGCTTCGTCGCGATCCATGCTTCGAGTACGTCGGCCATCGAGGCCGGGCGGCCGGCTAGCAGGCGCAGATCGGCCGGGGTCAACTCGGCGCGCGCGCCTCGGCCGATCCGGTCTGTCGCGCGCATGATCTGCCAATAGGCCAACAGATCGATCCGGTCTTGTCTCGTGTTGTCACACAAGCGCCCCGCAAACCCGCGGCCGTTGAGGACCGTTAATTCAAGATCGATCCGTCTGAATGACGCCCACCCCCGGGGCGTAGTGTAAAATTTACACGGTCGTCGACCTCCCGCTCTGAGATGACGCGCCGCCGCGCCTCCTCGACGAGGGCAGACGCCACACCTAGCACCACCTCGGACGGCCAACCCTCGGCCCACAGCTCGCGCAACACAGCGCGCCCCGTGCCGATGAGGTCTGCGGGATCTAGGTCTGCCTCGAATTCTCGCGCTTCGCCAGCCCACCACAGCCCCACACAGGCCGCCGATGCTCGAATCCGGTCTGGGGCCCCTGCTTCGCCTTCGTGCGCCTTAGACAGCGAGAGAAAGAGATCGATCAATTCGTCATCGGGTGGAAACGCCCAACGGCAGATCCCGATCTGCGGGATGTCGATCTCAACCGTCGCATGGTCGGGGGCTTTTAGTGGTTGTTTTCTGTCTCTCACTGTCCCGCTTCCCACGCCGCGATCGCGTCTTGTATGGCTCGCCATTTGGCCGCGCGCTCGGTGTTATTTGTGACGGCTCCCGACTCCGAAACCCTGATCTCAATTGAGAGCAAATAAGTAGGCGAGAGGTCGCCAATAGTGGGCCCGCGCTCCTCTTTCCGGATGTTTCGGATCTCCATGCTGCCCCCTATTCGTTGCCGTACCGCTGTATCACTAGCCGCTTGATCACGATCTCGATCTCGTCATGGCTGCCGGCCTCGACCACCACAAACCCCGCATTGCCAAGGATCACGTCGTCGGATGATTCGAACCGCGCGCCCTGCAGCCTGAGCCGTGCGCGCAAGGCCATCGTCCCCATATCCGGGAGGCCGCTTGTGCCCGTGTCGCCACGTAGCCACACGTCGCAATCTATGCCGTGCAGCTCAAGTCGTGCGACGCTCGGGAGCGTGGTCGTGCTGAGGCTGCCCCAATCGCCAGAAGGCCCGCCAGAGTAGCCGGCCGGGCTCGGCCCTTGGCTCAATCCGTTGATCGCAAAGTTGGCGTCGTAGGTACTGTCGCCGCTGTATTTGCTTAGTGCGACATAAACCCCATCAGAGACCGTGCCCGAGGGGTCTTGTGTGTAATACAGCCACGCGCGATCGGGGCCGTCTGTTGTGCCTGGCATTGTGGACGGCGCGATCTCCACAAAAAACCGCAACGCGTCGAAGTCTGTGAGATCGGAGAATGACGACAGATCGACCGCAAACCGGGTGCCCTTGTAGGAGCCGCCGCCAGCACTGACCGCCATCTCAAGGCCCGTGCCATTTGTGATCGCTAGGGTGTCAGCATTTGCCGAGTTGGACACCGCCAGAACGGTCCCGTCTGACAGGGTGTAGTCCCCATCGCCCGAGCTTGTGAGATCTTGCGTGGTGAGGTCTGCAAACGTCACGTCGACAAGAGACTCAACGGCAGAGCCCCCACCACCTCCACCGGTTGCCGTAACATTAACTAGGGGCATTTATGTCTCCACGATCTGGAGGGTAGGCGTTCCCGATCCGGCCTTGCCCTTTACCTCTAGCCGGTCAGCCGTCCCGCGTGCGAAATTGCGAAGGTAAAGCTGGTCTGCACCGATCGGGATCTCGGCTTCATTGCCGGCCCCGTCTGTCAGTTTGACCGTACCCGCAACGAGCGCGCCCGAGTCCAGGAACGAGAACTCCGCAACGGTCGTCCCCGCTTGCAGCGTGAGCGCGTCGCCGTAGCTCGTGGTCTGGCTTTGCGTTGTTATTTTTGACGACATTTCCCGCCCTTTCTAAGACTCACCAACGATCAAGATCTCGAACTCTTGCGCGCTTGCGGCCTCGATTAAAATATTCTTCGACGATGACGACACCGCGCCCCCGTCTGGGCTGATCCAAACGAGGGAAGCGCTACGGGGCACACACAGCAGATCGGCCCCCGTCGCAAACGGCGTGTCGTCGCCGGCCCACGGATAAGACGCCGCCCCGCCGATCCTCAGCGTTCCGCCGGAACCGGGCTTTGTGTTGCGCACAGCAAGGGCCAAAACCTTTGAGAAGGATATGTCCGATCGGATCTCGTTGCCTGTGCTGTCCTCCTGACCGAGATCGGTCAGGTTGTAGCTTTTGGTTCCCGAGTCCGACAGCGCACCCGAGGCGGAAAACACCTCATAAGACGCAGACGCCGCGTAGGTCTTGAGCACGTCGAACGTGTGATCCTCGCGCGCGGTTCCGGTCGGCGTCCCGGTTTCTCGGTTCGCCGTCAAACGGATCAGAAAATCGGCGTCAACCGTTGCCACGCTACAGGATCGTCGGGATCGGATCGGTGCATGTCAGCGAGAGCTGCAGCGTGTCGGGATCCCCCTCAGAGAAGGAGAGCGTTCCGTAACATTTTTGACAAATGATGTATGACACGTCTCCCGAGTCGCCCGAGTTTGTGATCGCCAGCCGAACCGAAAGCCCGTTTACTCGCGCGTCCTCGTTGCCGGGCCCGCTGCTATATACCGATTCCCAATTTGCGCCGATGTTATCGGATCCGGCGTCTGCGGGGTCGATGACCAACCACTTTGCAATGTCTGTGATCGTGTCGTCGGTCTCCGAGGAGCCCTGCCGGAAGTAACAAGAGAACTGCAGCGTTGAGGCCTGTTCGTCACCGGGCAACACGTCGACAATTGACCCACGATCCGCAAGTACAGATCGCGCTCTTCCCGGGATAGTGAGGCTCAGATCTCCGGCCTCGTAGGAAACCTCGTAACTGTTCGCGCTCCCTAGGGTCGATCCATCGGACAGATCGAACGCCCCGCCGGCATACGCGCCCAGCGTGATCACGCCTTCGAGTCTTGTTTTTGTGACGGTACTTTCAGCCATTTTTGCTACTCCGATCGGGGGAAGACTAGCACACGCGGCAACCCGTGATCATCGCGTGCGGGATCTTTGTCTCTCTCTATTGCGCAAACGAGACGCGGCAACGGTAGCACCTAACGCCGTTTGGGTCTCGCTTTGTCGCGTTCGTGTCACGGCGTCACGCAATGCCGCAGCCCCGAAGAACTCAGCCTGGCGCTCGTACCCTCCGCGCGCCTGGAAGGCTGCAGCAAGGGCCCCGAACAGATCGATCGATGTCTCACGCGTGGGAAGCACAGCACGCGCCGCCGCCCCCTCTTCAAGCCGGGCCTTCGACTCCTTCGCGATACGTCGCAACGTGGGTGCCTCTTCTCGGATCAGTCGTTGCATATATTGATCCACGTGGATCGACGATCTGCCCCGCTCGCCGCGCTGCGGTGCCGGGGTGCCGGACGGGTGCACGTATGCCGCGTACTCAACTGGGTTTCTTGTGACAATAACAACGCCCGAAACGAACGATTCCCACGAGGCAAAAGAGAGGCCCGTCGCACGGGGCCAACTCCGCTGTAGTTCTTCGCGCCACTTAAATACGATCTCTTGAAGCACGCGCCCCACCCCGCCAAGGCCCCGATCGTCTAGGTCTCGAACGCGGAAACCGGCCGCCCTTGCCACGTCATAGCGTTCATTTATTGATCCACTAATCGCCACGATCGATCCCTTGTTTGATCACGCGCTCGAAGTCGGGGCGGGATTTCTCGAACTCTTGCGTCCACAGCTCCCACGCGCGCCGCGCCGCGTCCCCGCGCCGCGCCGCGTCCCCTGTCGGCTCTCCGGCCTTGTGGATGTATGGAGGATAAAACCTCCGCCGTGCGTCAACTGCATCATTTATTGCGACAATGTTGAGGCCCCTCTGCACGGGTCGCCAGGCCCCGAGGGATCGGCCCGAGGACACCGCGCCAAGTGTCGGATCGGGGTCCCCTGTAACGTAGCGCTCGTTCGATCGGCCTAGATTTATGACACGCCCGACGGGCCATTCACCCTCGCCGGGTGCAGATATTGTCGGACCCTTGAGAGCAAAGAACCACCGCGCGTATGTCTCCGCGATCACGTTGCCGATCTCGGCTTTGGTCGACTCCGTGATCCTCAGCCCCGAGACCACCTGACCGAGGTTGCTAGTGATGCTCAATTGCCCCGACATCAGCCGATCCCGTTCTCACTGTCGGCGATGGCTTGGATCGAGACATCAAAGATCAACCACTCCCCCGACGCGCTGATCCTCTGGTCTACCGAGGACCACTGCACGATCAGCCCGTTGCGCACGCTGCTTTCCCGCGTCAAAGCCTGGCAAAGGCCATCGATATCGTCGGCCGTCTCTCGCCATGCGTCGGCCTGTTGCTTGGGCTGTATCCGGTATGCATAGCGCACCGTGATCCGCCCCTCGATCCTTGATCGCCGGTTGAGCTTGTCTCTGTAATCCGGTAGCCGAGACCACGAGACTCCAGCGATTGACCAGCCGCGCTGCACCCTCCCTTGGGGGCCGGTTTCCAGCTCGATCGCCGGGGACTCGGTAAGGCCGATCGAGCCCTCCACAAGCCCCGACACGCGATTGACGATCTGGCGTCTGGTCAAGTCCAACGGAAGCCCCACGATCCGCGCCGCCAATTAGCACCGCCGCCCAAAAAAAGCACCGAGTCGCCGGCAACCGTTTCACCCGCGTCGGGGGTGCCGTCGTTGTCGATGTCCTGCACAAACTGCAGCACCGCCCACGCTTGATCGTATTCGGCGCGGTAGTGGTCGGACAATTCCTTGTATTTGCCCGTTCCGCCCGCGCTTGCGTGGTAGTCCAGAAAAGCCAAGGACAAGGCCAGATAGACAGCCGGAAGTCGAAAGCTGTTAGGTGTCAAAGACTGATCGGGGTATCGCCTCTCACGCCACAGCCTCTCTTGTAGCTCGGCCCACGCCTCGTCGAGAAAGTCCTGCAAGCTGGGCCCGTCGTCTGCTTTCCACGCGGATAGCTCTGTGTGTCGTGTCGTCATGTCTGACACCGACGCGGCAAGCACGGCAACACGTCGCACGAGGGCCACCGGCCACTCGATCCGATATGTCACAGAATCAACCACAAGAGACCACTGGGCGATCCAGTCACGCGACAAGCTGAGCGACGACGGAAGCACCGAAGCCCCGATCGAATACGTCGCGATCTCGTCTGTGATCGTCACGGCCTGATCGGTTATCAGATCCGAGCCGTCGCCCTTTCGGATCGTAAGCGTTCCCGATGTCGGGGCAACGGTCGCGCCATTTGTCGCAAGAGGTAGCGACAGAGACTGCGCACCGGGCGGATCTCGTTCCAGTAGATCGGGAAGTCTTTTTGAGACGGAGAAGGGAAGGGACGCGGACAAGTTGACCCCCTAACGGCTCCCCCCCTTGGGGCTCTTTTTGCCGTGGATGACATCGCGAGCCGCGCGCACCGCGATCGCTCTCGCTTGCTCGTGTGTGCGCTGACCCTTGCCAGAGTCTACCAGGCGTCTAGTCATCCGGTCGATCGTCTCTCGCGCTCCCCGCCTCTCGCCGCTAGACATCAGAGGGCCCCGGGGGCGCTGGCACGCCAACAAAGGACGCGCCACCGTTTGCCGTGTCCTTGGGTGCTTTCTTTCGCCGGCGTGGCTTAGGTTGCGCCACAGGGCGGCCGGCTCCCGTCATAGCGTCAACGCGCGCTTGTTGTGCCTCGACTCGCGCGGCAAGGTTTGGATCTGCGGGGTTGCGTGCGGATCGTTGCTTGAGCCGTTGCAAGGTCGATCGCTCTCTGCCGGTTAACTCGTGCGCCACGTCTGGATCGATCGGCGGGATGACTCCAGACGCGACGAGGTGACGCAGAAAAGAGAGGTACTCGGATCGGTCTTGCTTCCACCGCACACGGCCGGCAATGACTCGCACCGACTCAAAGATCGATCGGTGCACCCTCCGCCCGTTTTTTGTCTCAAAGGCTTGTACGTAGTCTTGCCACTTTCCGAGCCTTGGATCGTTGTACTCGATGACGGCGCACCCCCGCTCGGCTGCCATAGTCCGAGCGGGGGTGGTGCTTCCGTCGCGTCTCACGCCATTAACACCGGGTTGTATGGTCATCCGCAGCAAGCGCGGCAACCACTCGCCGGGCCCCTCTTCATCGCTCCACGTCCACGAGAACGGGTGCGACATGTAGAGAAACGGGGCGCGGCCTGTCACAGACGAGGGCAGGCGCGGACGGTCGGCCCGCTCTTCTCCCCTGATCCGCGTTCCGATGATCGACGACATAAAGACAACTCCTTTTTTGTTGCTAGCTGATATCGCTTACAATGCCGACCCCGCGCGCGTCCTCGACTTCTACCACACCAAAGTAGTAGCTGCCGATCACCGAGCTGGTGGCGTCGGCCGCAGTGCGATCGAACTCCACGAGGATCGGAGACGCGGCCGGCACGCTTTGAGCGATGACGCCAGGCAACGCGCCGATCTGCGCGACGGGCATTTCCTGATACCCAAATGCGCCCATTCCCCACATTGCGCCGGTCGCGTCCGTGCCGTCGTCCTCTACCTGATCCGAAGACCAGATCTGCACGCCTTCGAAGAGGCCCGCGAGGCCTGGACCGGCGCCGCGTAGCATCTCCTGGGTCGCTGGAACGTACTGCGTTGGGCCTGTCTCGCTGCGTAGCGCGTTCTGTAGGTTTACAAGCTGCGTAGGTGACAACACACAAACCCAAGGACCGGGCACGCGCGACTCCGTGAGCTGAAACATTGCATTGTAGAATGTATCAGCATCAAGGGCGGTACCGCCGCCAGATGTCACGCTGTTAGACAGCGATCCGAACATGGCCGTTACGGCTGCAGTTCTTGCCCTGCTTGCTGCGTCTGCCATCCGTGCCGCGAAGTCTGCGATCGTTGCTCCCGACGGAGGGCCCGCGAGGCTGTAAAGGTCCGACACGTCGCGCCGCAGTGCGTAGCGCCCGACCGAGACTGTGACGTTTGACATCGTTGGATCGGTCGCGCTTACGGTGTCTGTTTCACCGAGGGAAGACATAGCGTCGTCCCACTTCACTTGGCCGATCTGGTTGTCGGTGGATCCGGTCTGGTGGGGGTTAAGATCCACACAGAATTGGAACAAATCCGACAGGTCCGTTAGGAGGGCCCACGCGGCCCCGTTCATGGTTGCCGAGACGAACTGATTTGAGCCCGGGGTGTTTCCGTAGTCGATAGCCATTTTTTGGTTCTCTCTCTTTTGATTTGTTGGTTCTAGAGACCTCGCAAAACGCCCGAGAGAACGGCCGGCGGCACCGCGCGAGTTCTTGTTACACTACGGACACCGCGCGCCGTGTGTCAATTATTGAACTCTCCCGACCTTAGCCGATCGATGAATGCCGATGGATTCGACGACGCCATCCGCGCAAAGTCAGCGCCGGACCATCGGCCGGGGGTAGGCGAGGGCCGCGCGCCACCGTTTGCCACGGGTGCCGGCGTCGGGGGTGTCGCTGGTTGTGGTGCCTCCGGCGCGCTCTGTGGTGCCTCTGCGGGCCCTCCTTGTTTCGGCGCGTGCGCTTGCTCTCGGTGCCTCTCTGGGTCCTGCAGAAACGGCCGCAAGACGGCTGATGGATCCGTTCGCTGCGAGTCCCACCACGCCCCCCACTCTTGACCGTCCGCCGCCGCCGCTTGTTGGTCGAATCTGTGCAACACAAAATCCCGCACGCTCGGATCATTAATTCCCGACTCTAGCAAGGACACGATCGACCCGTGCCGCTGCGTCTGCTTCTCGGCCTGTGCCTGTACTGCGGCAAGCTGTGCCGCTACCTCTGCCCCCTTATCGGCCTTGGCTTGCCACGTCTGAGCCTCTGCGCGTAGTGCCTCAAGCTGTGCCGCGAACTCTGCCCCCTTGGCCTCGGCTGCGCGCCTCTTTTCGATCTCTTTGTTGAGCCGCTCGATGGGTATGGTTTGGTTCTCTTCGGTCATGTTGCGCTTGCTCCGTTGTTATTTGTTGCGACAATTCCCAGCGCGGCAAGCCGTCGCCGCTCGTCTGCTAGCGTTGCTAAGGCTTCTTCGGCACCCTCTCGCGATAGGCCGGGACGTTTGGCGAGGAGTAGATCGATCGGGCTGGCGATCCCTGCGTCGATGTCTGCGCGTGCCGCTTGTATTTTCTGATCCTGCTCTTCGCGTGACATCGGCAGACCTGGATAGTGGATCGAGTAGCCGCTCTCAGGAAACGGACCAAGGCCCGCGCGGTTTGCAATGGCCGCCGATCGGCTGATCAGCTGCAGATCTGCCCGCCTATTTTGTGGTTCATATCTTCTTTGTGTCTCACGAATTGCCGACCGGCGGAGGGACACCGCGTATCCGCTGCCGGCCCCTGTCGTTTGCTCAAGGTCCGAAGATGAAAGCCCATAGTGCACCGCTAGGTTTCGCTCGAACGAGCTGATCGCCACTTCGAGCCGCTCGGGGTCTCCGCCTGGCTGCCATTGTCCGAGCTGCGGGCTTGTTGTGCCGTCTGCCGTGAACTGCAAGATCGAGGCAGGATCGGCCGGCACTGAGGACCGCGCGTCGTAGCCCGTCCCGCGCGCCGTCTGGCCACGCAAGATCGCGCCGATGCTGTAACGTTGGGGCCAACTTGCGTCTTTCAATACGTGTAAAAAAAAGGTCCACAAAGTGGCAACCGTAAGCGTCCCCTCAACCATGCTTCGGTTCTCGGCCCAGTCAAACAGACGGCCGGTTCTCTGCGCGTGGTAGAGGGCCAACGGAAGGAACGGCCGCCCGTCCTCGTATCGGTACGGGTAAGAGTCCCCGCTGAACTCTCCTCCTAGGTATTTCTGCGACATGTCGCGCGCGTCGCTGATCGGGGTGCTCTCGTCCTCTGGCATCAGCACGCGGTACTGCGGATCGTCTGGGTTTCTTACGTCTAATAAATCCCACGTCCACACCTGTTCACCGTCGAGATCGCGCAGCCTCGCCTCAACGTATAGAGCCGGCTCGTCTGGCTCGTCTGGTAGGGCCTCTGCGTAGATGGCGTCCACGGGAACCACGCGATACTGAAGCCGAGGCGGGGAGCCCACAGCCGCAACGCGGATCACGCTCTCGCGCATGCCGATCTGGAACCGCTGGTTTCTCTGTTCGAGTTGCCACAAGCCGGCCTCGTTCATCTCGACCCGCAACGGATCGATCACCTCTTCGCCTGCTTCATTTGTCACAACGGGCGGCAATGTGTAGAGCGCTGCTATTTGTGTGACAACCGTTGCGAAGAGATTGCGCGACATATCCGGCCGCCCTAGCTCGGCCGCTCGGATCCCGCTGAAACACTCCAGAATGTGCGCCTCTAGATCGTCTTGCCAATGTCCGGTCAGGAGCCGGTGACGTAGCGCCGTGTGGCGTCGTCTTGCTTGGTCCTCTGCCCCGCCTGGCAAGGGGGGGAGCGTTGTCGCGCTGGGCTGCATTTTTGTCTCCTATCGCACGCGGATCCGAGTTGCACCACGTGCGCGGCTGTCTAACAAGTCGGCCACACCATAGCGTAAACTGTCGATCGCGTGGGCGAGGTTGGCGTCCCCAGATTGCTTGGTTCCTTTCCAGTGTCGAAGCCCCTCTATCAAGCTGTGGCACCGTGGCGAGACGCGAAGCCGGCCCGATAGCATAGCGAGGTTCAGCACACGGCTACCCCAGAGGATCGAACCTGGCGGCTTTGAGGCCCCAAGGATGCGAAACGGTGGAGCGTGCGAGGGGAGCCCGACGGCCTCTGCGATCGATTCTTCGAGCAACCGATTGACCGAGATTAGGGCGTTCTTTCCGGCTGAGTTGACATCGCCCCGCGCCCGCGTCACAGCCGCCACCGAGAGGCCGTGCCGGTCGAGCATTGAAAGCGTCGCTTGCGCGTCTTGTGCCGTGGTCGTGCGGCCCTGGCTTGTGTGCTCGTCAATCACCCACACCTCCCGCGCGGCCTCGTCATAAGCGAATAAAAGACACACTTCGGAGTGCGAGCGCTCCCCGTGGTCCCACGTCAGCCCGACGCCCCACTGCCGATCGGGTAGCTCGTCATCATCGAACAATATTGAATCATTAAACCCCGTAAACAGCCGCTCAAATGTCACACCTACCCACGCGCCCGAGGTCCTCTGCGCCACCTCCGACGGCAGATAGCTAGCGATTTGCTGCGACAGACTCTCCGCGCTTCGGTGCGGGCAATCTTCGGGGGTAAGCGTGATCACGGTCTGATCCCAGTGCTCGGCCGGCGGCTCGCCGTCCACTCCCTCGACAAGATCCCGCAGCCACCCGCACGGGCGGCCTATGGGTGTAAGGGTCATCCACACCGGCGCGCGGTCCCCGCTCGGCAAACGGCGCACGGCTACGCGGGCGATGCTCTCGCCGAAGTGACTAGCCTTGGGAGGCTCGTCGAACCACAGCGCGTCGCAGCTTGCCGAGGCTAGCGCGGTGATCTCACCCTTCCCCGATCTAAACTCTATCAGGCTCCCGTTGCGGAACTCGATCGCACGACGCCCCCTCGTGAGGTAGCCCCGCGCGGGGTCGTATCGCGTCGCCGGGCTGATCTCCTGCGCGGGCTCTACTTCTCGAATCTTCCGCGCGACGGCCGGCCCGTGGTTCTCCAGGTCAGCTATCACAGCCCAGATCAAAGCCGGCGCGCGTGGTGTCTCTCGGTACGGGTGCCGCCCCGTGGCCATCGCCATCAGCTCGGCCGCCCCGGCTAGCGTTTTGCCCGTCTGGTTTCCGGCGCGGATTATCCGGCGCGGGCTTTGGCTTCGGTGAAACTCTAGCTGCTTAGGCGTCGCCTTGTCCCAGTACAGGGCAAGCCGATCGGCCTGGTACGAGTCGAGGGCCTTGGCAAGCTGTGAGACATCAAACAACCGCCGGCCCCTCTTGCAGTGCACGCAGTAGCCGATCCCGAACGGGTGCAGGCAACTCGCGCAGCCTTTCGATCACAGTCTCGATCCCTGCCGGCGTGGTCTCGTCCTCGTGTGCTGCGGTGCCGTCTACCAGCGCCCCGGTTACGGTGCCCTCGATCCTCAGCAATGACGCGACCGGCCCGAAACTTTCCGCGTCTCGTGCGGCCCTGGTGTGGTCTTGGACGCGGATCAAATATTCGGCGCGGGCAAGCTCTCGATCGATCCCTCGTTGGTTGTCTGCGATCTCTTCGAGGACTTGGAGCCGCCACTTGTACACGGTGCGGTTGCAAACCCCGAATTGATCGGCAATTTCTGAGACAATCCGCGGCGACCATCCACGCTCCGCGATCGTCCTCTCCACGTGTGCCAGCTTCTCGCGTTTTTCGCGCTGTGTGACGCCCATATGTGCCCGGTTCTCTTCTCGTTTTTTGCGGGGTGCCGGCTGCCCTGCCATCACCAGCGAGGGCAGCCGGCCGATCGCAAGCAATGGCCCGCGATCGGGGGTTCCGACCTCCAGAGCGTGCTACACAGCCCCCCAAAGTGTCAAGCAATCACCGCCACGACAAGCACGGCAAAACCTCAGCCGGGCCCGTGTGATCGTGTCGCCACACAAAAAACCCATAAGCGGCCGAGTCTGTCGATCCTGCTGCCGTCACTGTTGAGACAAATGACGGCCGCTCGGCTAGCACGTACACGCGGCGTAAGCATGCGCCGGGCCCTCTCCAAAACGGGATCCTTCTCTTGGTTTCGAGGAAGGCCAAACGCAACAAAAAAGCCACGCCAACACGAGCCAGCGAAAGCGCTCGCACCGTATGCTCTCCGGCTGCGTCGTATGGCGGATTGCCTACGATCCAGTCTGGCCGGGGTAGGTCATCCGGCCACGGGTCGAGAAACGATCGAACAATAGCCCCGCGATCGGTTACGGCTCGCGATGTTGGATCGATGTCGTGCACGTAGAGGGGGCACCCGTGAGCATCGAGCGCGTCAACAAATGCACAGCCCCCCGCGTGAGGTTCGAGGACGACACCCGATCCGCGTTGCCACTCGTCGACCGCAAGCCGCGCCACAAGTGCGCGCGCTAGGCGGTGCGGCGTGTAGTAGCGATCGAGGTCATCGCGCCCCGTGTTGTTTGGCTCTGGATCTCCCCAGATCGTGATCTGCTGCGGGGGTGTCACGCGAGCACCGGCGGCGACGTTGTCCATCGGTGCGGCAACGTGTAGACGGTCGCCACCTCGCGCCCTCTCTCGATGGCCTCTGCCGAGCGTGCGCGCCCCTCGGCGCAGTCACACCCGATCGCCCCCGTGATCGCCGGCTGTGCCACGTCCCACACAGTGCGCCAACCCGATCCGAAGCACACGCCACAAACGGATCGCTTGACCTCTCGCGCGGTGTCTCGCTGGACAGACGCGATCGATCTCACGAGGTCGGACACCTCGACCACGGATCGGCGTGCGCCGTCTCTGGCCCTGTCGGTGATGATCAGATCGAGGGCTGCAGCTAGCTGGTCGAGAGACAACGCGGAGACATCGCGACGGGTCGCCCAGTCGTAGGCGTGCCCCCTCCAGGACTCCGGCCGGCGGCTGAGCTGATACACGCCCCACTCTTTGATCATCTCGTACCGTGCTGAGGCCATCTCGTGGCTTGTGCAGAGGTCTCCGCCCGGCCTTGGCGCGTGCCGACAGCGCCACCCGGCGCGGCCCTTTGCCATTGTCCCCGAGTCAGAGCCGCGCGGGCTCTCTTTGTGGGGGAGGAATTGGTGCCACTGGCACGATCTCGTGGTGTTGTTTTGCATGGTGTCGGAACTCGCAAGGGGGATAGGGGGAAGGAGGGGGGGGGGACTATAGGGGGG
>Ga0098036_1000188_pt1 | contig 29926 bp, 37 predicted proteins | sample 4_EtaG_FD_77064 | JGI IMG/M metagenome (GOLD analysis project Ga0098036, IMG submission 77064) | Marine viral communities from the Subarctic Pacific Ocean - 4_ETSP_OMZ_AT15127 metaG | ecosystem: Environmental > Aquatic > Marine > Oceanic | place: Pacific Ocean | collected 2015-01-07 | reverse complement strand
GTGTTGGATTATATGGACCTGTATAAGAAATATGTTTATACTAACCAAGAGTCCTATGCACTCAACCATATCGCATATGTCGAACTGGGTGAGAAGAAACACGATAACCCGTATGAAACGTATAAAGAATGGTATACAAAAGATTATCAGTCATTTGTAGATTATAATATTCGTGATGTTGAACTTGTCGATATGTTAGAGGAGAAGATGAAACTTATCGAACTACAAGTGACTATGGCATATGAGGCAAAGATAAACTATAACGATGTATTCTCACAGGTTCGTATGTGGGACTCTATCATCTATAACTATTTGAGAGATAAAAACATTGTAGTGCCGATGAGGAATATCAGTCGTAAGGATAGTCGGTATGAAGGTGCCTATGTGAAAGAACCACAGACAGGTCAACATAACTGGGTGATGGGTTTTGACTTGAATAGTCTGTATCCACATTTGATTATGCAATATAACATTTCACCAGAGACAATATCTGCTGACCAGTTTCCTAATGTCAGTGTGAATAAACTATTGAATCGAGATGTTGATATACCTGATGATGGTTATACACTGACTCCAAACGGAGCAAGGTTTACAAAAGAGTATCAGGGTTTCCTTCCGGGCCTTATGGATAAGTTTTATGATGACCGTGTGAAGTTTAAGAAACTAACTTTACAGGCAAAACAAAAATATGAAGATACAAAGGATCCTAAATATTTAAAAGATATTTCAAAGTTCAATAATATCCAGATGGCTCGTAAGATTGCCTTGAATAGTGCTTATGGTGCAATGGGCAATCAGTTTTTTAGATATTATGATGAGAGGGTGGCGATAGCAATTACAACGTCTGGACAGTTATCTATTCGTTGGATAGAAGGAAAGGTGAACGAATATCTAAACAAGATATTGGAAACAGAAAATGAAGATTACATCATTGCATCAGATACGGACTCAATATACGTTACGTTTGACGAGTTGGTACGCAAGTCTTTTGATGGAAGAAATGTCTCAACAGAAAAAGTTATCAGTTTTCTCGATAACGTGGCTAAAAAGAAGTTGGAACCGTTTATTGATAAATCTTATAAGGACCTTGCAGAATATGTAAACGCCTATGCCCAGAAGATGGAAATGAAACGCGAGATTATTGCGGACAAGGGCATATGGACTGCAAAGAAAAGATACATTCTCAATGTGCATGACAATGAGGGTGTTAGGTATAAAGAACCACAATTAAAAATTATGGGCATTGAGGCTGTGAAGTCCTCAACACCAGAACCTTGTCGTGATAAAATTAAAGAAGCGTTACGAGTTATCATCAATAGTGATGAGGTTGAGTTAAATAAATTCATACAAGATTTCCGTAAGGACTTTATGAATATGGACCCAGAAGTTATTGCTTACCCAAGGTCGTGTAACGGTGTGAAGAAGTGGGGAGATACTTCCAGTGTTTTCAAAAAGGGAACACCGATGCACATAAAGGGTGCCTTGTTGTATAATCATTTGTTAAATAGAAACAAGTTGTCACATAAGTTTCCGTTTATACAAGAAGGCGATAAGATAAAGTTTTTACAACTGAGAAAACCAAATATTTTACAGTCTAATGTAATTAGTTTTATGACCAAACTGCCTAAGGAGTTTGAACTGAAAGAAATTATTGATTATGACATTATGTTTGACAAGAGTTTTGTTGAACCATTGACATTTATTTTGGACAGTATCGGTTGGAATATAGATAGAAGTTACGGCACACAGATTACACTGGAGTCACTTTTCGGATGAAATATACACCATATACAATGAACGATGTTTACCAGGGAGAGAATAAAAACTTATTCTCTGTTATTTCTACATTCGCCGGAGGCGGTGGGTCATCTACAGGTTACAGACTTGCAGGTGGAAAGATATTGGCAATAAATGAGTTTGTTGCTGAGGCAAGAGAAACTTATCGGGCCAACTATCCTAGTACCCCTATTATCCCCGATGATATAAAGAAACTATCAGGAGCGGACATTTTAGAGGTCGCTGGAGTGGCTGTGGGGGAGTTAGACCTATTAGATGGTTCTCCACCGTGTTCAGCATTCAGTATTGCAGGACGAGGCTTTACACATCATGGTGGGAGTCACAAGGCAGGCTTTGGAAAAAAGAAACACTACTCCGACGAGCAAGAAGTAGAAAACATTGAAGATTTGTTTTTTGAGTTTCTACGAGTTGCCAAGGACATTCAACCAAAAGTTATTATCGGTGAAAATGTCAAAGGTCTCACTATTGGTGAGGCGAAAGAATACTATCATCGTATTATAAACGAGTTTGAGAAAATCGGTTATGATGTTTGTTCTAAAGTTCTCAATGCAAAACATTTTGGTGTTGCCCAGTCTAGGGCTAGGACTATCTTCATTGCTTTGAGAAAAGATATCACGGCCAAGGTTGGAATGTCCTTTATGAATATTCACAGTGTATTTCCATCAGAGAATAAAGAGATTATTCCTCTTGCATCTGCTATGGAAAACCTAGAACTTGATAAAGATGAAGTGACAATGCTTACTGAGAAATGGACTAATACGGCCTTTCATAAAAAGACTGGATATATGTTCCCACAGAATCCTGATAAAGTTATCAGTGGTGAGAATGTGGGTAAAAAGAATTTACATTTTAGTTGTAAGAAAACTTCTGCTTTAGTTCCTGCCCCCACTATTACAGCTATGGGTTCTGCTATGACGACAGGTGGTGCAGTACATTGGTGTGAAGATAGGAAGTTTACCATCAAGGAACTGAAACGTATTACAAGTTTACCTGATGACTTTAGATTGACAGGCACATTCAATCAACAGGCAGAAAGATGTGGTCGAATGGTTCCTTCACTAATGATGAAGGCGATAGCAGAATCAGTTTATAATAAAGTGTTATCGAAATTATGAAATTATTTGAAAATGTACTTTCTGAAAAATTATTTGATGATATAGTAAAAGATTTATATTCCCGTTTAGATAAAGGAGTATGGAGTTCCAGTAGGTTTGCCTGGCCTGACCATATCAAGAATCATATTATAGGATCAACTAATTGGACTGATGTTAAAAAATCACTTGCTCATAAAATTCTTACTGAGTTTAAGGAATATTATCCTTATAAGGATGAAAATAAAATAGCGGTAATGTATTATGTAATGAATCCCAATGCGGGAATATCTGTACATCACGACGAGGACCATTATAGTTGGAACGCTACTATATATTTGAATCAAGATTGGGATCCAGATTGGGGTGGTTTGTTATTGTGGAGTGAAGATGATACTTATTTCAAAGGACTAGTGCCTAAAAAGAATAGAATGGTTGTATTTGATACTAATGTATCTCATATAGTGACACCTGTTGCTCACACTTCACCGCAAGAAAGAGCAACTATACAAATACGCGAGTGGCGAAAAACAATATAATGGAGAAAGAAAATGACAGGATTTTTGAAAAATGCGATTAAGAGTGCGGGAAATGAATACGGCGTTATCGCTGCGGATGGCATTGACGCCAGTGATGTTGGTGGGTATGTGGATACTGGTTCTCATATTTTTAATGGTTTGGTATCTGGTAGTATATGGGGTGGTTTACCCAATAATAAAATTACAGCAATTGCTGGCGAAAGTGCTACGGGTAAAACCTTTTTCGCGTTAGGTGTTTGTAAATCTTTTCTGGAAAACCCAGAAGCAAATGTAGTATTTTTTGAATCAGAATCTGCTATTACAAAAGATATGATAGAGCAGAGGGATATAGATTCTTCTCGTTTGGCTATTCTACCTGTGACGACCGTACAAGAGTTTCGTTATCAGGCACTCCAGGTATTAGACCTGTATGAGAAAGAGGGCGAAGGTAAACCATTGTTGCTTTGCCTTGACAGTCTCGGTATGCTATCAACAACCAAAGAGTTGGAAGATACAGAGGCAGGCAAAGAAACAAGAGACATGACCCGTTCACAGATAGTCAAATCGACTTTCCGTGTTCTGACACTGAAACTTGGCAAACTAAAAGTGCCAATGTTGATGACCAATCACACTTATGATGTTATTGGTTCGATGTTCCCAACAAAAGAGATGGGTGGTGGCAGCGGCCTCAAGTATGCCGCATCAAGTATCATCTATCTGTCAAAGAAGAAAGACAAAGACGGCACAGAGGTTGTCGGTAATATTATTCACTGTAAAACTTATAAGTCACGACTGACAAAAGAAAACCAAATGGTTGATGTCCGTCTGTCTTATACCCGAGGCCTTGACAGATACTACGGCCTGTTGGAACTTGCTATTGAGGCTGGTGTGTTCAAGTCTGTATCAACCCGAGTCGAGTTGCCTGATGGCACAAAGACTTTTGGTAAAACTATCAACAATGATCCAGAGAAATACTTTACAGCAGAAGTAATGGAAAAACTTGACGCGTTTGCCAAAGAGAAATTTACATATGGATAATTATATACGAGTTTATGATAATGTCATACATAACAGTCAAGAGTATATAGATACATTTTCTACACGGACTTATAAAGACACGATTCACGAAGAAAAGAAAGATGAAAGAATATCTTTCACACAAGTAAATCTCGGCGAAGAGGATCCTTTGAGTAAAGAATATTTACGAGTTATGAATGAATATTTTGAAATATATAAGAAGGACTGCAATATTAAAGATTATCAAATGCCAGATGAGTTTGGTTATGAGACTGTAAGAATAAAGCGATATCTTTCTAATGACTATGATAGATTTGATGACCATGTGGATGTGGGTGATTATGCTAGTTCAAGAAGATTTTTAGCATTTTTTATATATCTGAATAATGTTGAAGAAGGTGGAGAAACAGAGTTTCTAAACATTTATAAACCAGGTACATATATAAAATTTAAGATAAATCCAAAAGCAGGACGAATGGTAGTATTTCCTCCGTTATGGAGCTGGCCTCATAAAGGTCATAAACCAGTATCGGGTAAGAAATATCTATTACATTCGTATTTACATTATGTTTGAATTTGTAGAACACAAAGAAACGGGCGAGAGTGCCTTAATGATAAACGAAGGCGAGTATAAAGGACTCGTCTTTAAATTTTTAGATGGAAAGGTCAAACTGACAGATGAGTTTGGGGGGCCTTTGGACCTTGATGATGTGGACGCAATTCCTATTGACTTTGATTACGAAGTACTGTATAATCCTAGTAATAAGAATATTTTTGATAATGAGTTTAAGAATTTTCTAGGTGAAATTTTTATGACTCTTATGTATGAAAGCGTAAATACCGGAAACTATAGGTTAGATGATGAGAATAGAAACGACAATACTGAACAACTTACTACAGAATGAGGAATATGTCCGAAAGGTTATTCCATTTATTGAACAAGAATATTTTGCAGACTTTATTGAGAAAACAATATTTACAACGATACAGGAATATATCAAAAAATATAATGATCCTCCTGTAGTTGAAGCATTATTGATAGATGTTCAGAAAGCCAGTCTAACAGAAGAACAGTATGGTCGGGTCAAAGAATATATTGATACCCATATAAAAAAGACAGAGGTCGATTTTGAGTGGGCAATAAACGAAACAGAAAAATGGTGTAAGGATAAGGCCATTTATAATGCTATATTCAAAGGCATTCAAATTATTGATGGTAAGACAGATGAAACGCCAGAGGTCATTCCGGGCATTCTGTCAGATGCGTTAGGCGTATCGTTTGATAGTCATATTGGGCATGACTATATCGACCAGTCGTCCGACCGTTATGAATTCTATCATGAGGTCGAAGAAAAGGTTCCGTTTGATTTAGAATTTTTCAATAAAATAACTAAAGGCGGTATGCCAAACAAAACATTGAATATTGCTTTGGCAGGCACCGGTGTGGGTAAATCTCTATTCATGTGTCATGTAGCAGCATCTACATTGATGCAGGGTAGAAATGTGTTATACATTACTTTGGAAATGGCAGATAAAAAGATAGCAGAGAGAATAGATGCCAACTTGATGAATATCAGTTTGGATGACCTTGAGTCTTTACCGAAGAAAATGTTTGATGACAAAATCAAACGAATAGAAAAAAAGACAAAGGGTAAGTTGATAGTCAAAGAGTATCCTACTGCATCAGCACACACAGGGCACTTCCGGGCATTGTTGAATGAACTTATCATAAAGAAAAACTTTAGACCTGATATATTGATTGTAGATTATTTGAATATCTGTTCCTCCAGTCGTTTCAAGATGGGAGCAAGTATAAACTCTTATTCGTATATCAAGAGTATTGCAGAGGAGTTGAGAGGACTAGCAGTAGAGTTTAATGTTCCAATTCTGTCTGCAACACAAACAACCAGAACAGGGTTTGTATCAACGGACATTGGTTTGGAAGATACCTCAGAGTCGTTTGGTTTGCCAGCAACAGCAGACTTGATGTTTGCATTGATATCGACAGAGGAGTTGGAGAAACTAAACCAAATGTTGGTAAAGCAGTTGAAGAATAGATACAATGACCCGACATTGAATAAACGATTTGTTATTGGTATAGACCGAGCAAAGATGAAATTATATGATGTCACTCAGTCTGCACAAGAAGATTTAGTAGATAGTGGACAAAGTGAAGAAGAAATCATTGATAGGTTCAAAGATTTCAAGGTATGAGTTGATATAAATATTACAAAAATATGGAGTCCTTATGAAGTCTTATAAATCCTTTTTACTGGCTGAAAGCGATACGTCGGATGCTACAAATGTAGAAATGGCAATTTGTTTAGCCCATAATATGAAAACTATTCAAGAGAAGAAAGGTACTCATGTAGATATGGAAAAACTATTTACGGAGGCACAAGAACAGGCTGGTATAACACCTGCAAAGTGGAATAAAATACCTTCACAGAAACAGAAAGAACTTTTAAAAATAGGTACTGCTGTTGCTAACGATCCCCAATTAGGTAATGTTGGTAAGTGGTTGATACATTCTGGTACAGGTAAGGCTACTACACATTATAAGAAAGGTAAAGATGTAACACCCAAGACTGATTTATATGGCAATGCTCGGAATAGATTTTCTTTAAAGAAGGCCGGAGATGGTGGCACAGGTGCTCAACTTATGAGTGCAAAGTCAGGTGAGGCCTCTGGTGTAATGAGAGGAGCAATTGCTCATTTGGAGAGTGTAGAACCTAGTGTTATCGTAAGTGGCACTAAATCTGTTTTCGATATTCTTGAAAAGAAAATGTTAGCTACTTCTAAAGATATGAATGTAGAAGTTAGAGAAAGTAAAAAAGATTTTGCAGCATGGTATACCAATGCTAGATTACCAGAACTTCAAAAGTTGGCGAAGAAGAATAAAATAAAGACTACAGATAATAAACTCAAAGCACATATTAAAGATGAACTATCTGCTTTGGGTGTAGCTCCTACGAAGTCAAAAGGGAAAAGTCTTATTGATGGTTTGATGATTGCTCGTCCAGATTTTGATAAAAAGATGAAGCAGTATGTTAAGAGTAATGTTGCTGTAGGTGATGTAATGGTAAGTGCGAAACATTTAAAAAATGTATCTCCAAAGGAACTTACTAAAAGTAAATTGAAAACAGAGATAGTAGATATTCTTAAAATCTCTATGGCATCAAAAGAATGGAAAGCAGAACTACAGGGATTTTTAGAAAATAATGAATCGTTAAAGAAGTGGTTGGTATATGAGGCTGCTTCAGGTCTTTATAAGTTTACTGGAAAACCTACAACAGGTTCAAAATATACTGGTAGTGAAACAGCAGTAGCAAATACAATGTTAGTATTTTATGAAGGCGGAATCAAAACGAAAGAAGATACTTTTTCTTGGTCCATGGCAAATGCAAGTTTAGCATCAAATGTTGCTGTAGATTTTAAAGGTAGTGGCCGGTCAAGATATATAAAACTAGGTATAGCAGCATCTTATGAACATGAAGGAACTCCTTTACTAGAAGAAACTCTTAGTCAAATCGTTAATGAAGAATACGGCAAATATAACAAATATTTGTTGTCCGAAGGATATTTTTCTGACGTGGTTGCCGATGTAAAGGGGAAGATTCAATTCGCTGCCCAAAAACTTTGGGAAAATATTATTAAGAGGTTTATGTTAAAACTAAAAGAATGGGCCCAGAAAGGACTTACATACCTATTAGATATATTAGGTATAGAGATGGACGGTTCTGTTGCTTTCAAAACACCGAGCTGGTAATGAGATATAAAGACTTTTTAATAGAAGATGCTAACACGCATCTGGAGCATCTGGAAGATGACATCATAGACCATGGTGTGGACGGTGGCGAAAATGCAATTCGTTTTCTAGAAAGTCTACGAGATATGTTAGCCGGTAGTGCTAGCAAGTCAGTTAGTGTAACCGTCAAGTGGGATGGTGCCCCGGCTGTGTGGGCAGGCATAAACCCAGAGAATGGAAAGTTTTTTGTAGGCACAAAGTCTATCTTTAATAAACCCGGCGGCCGAAAAGGTCCGTTGATAAACTATACTCATGCAGATATAGATAAGAACCATCCTGGTGGTCCCGGCCCCAAACTTCATGCGGCCCTGGATCATTTTAAGAATTTGAAAATACCTGGTATCTGGCAGGGAGATATACTTTTTACTAAAGGTGATTTGGAAACTAAAAAAATAGGTGATGAAAATATGACCACCTTCACACCGAATACGATTACTTATGCAGTGCCTACTGGAAGTAAACTAGAAAAATCTATGTCACGGGCAAAGATAGGCGTTGTTTGGCACACGACCTATAGCGGCGATACTATGTCGGCCATGTCTGCTAATTACGGTGCGGATAGTTCTAAACTGAGAAAGAGTAATGCAGTGTGGTCTACCGATGCAACTTTCTCAGATGAGTCGGGTACGGTACGATGACCACCAGCGAAACAGATAAGTTTAACAGAGTTTTGAATATGGCTAATGGATCTTTGAAGAAGGCCAAACCATATTTGAAGATTTTAGAAAAAACTAATCCTAAAGATGACCCATGGGTATTGGGTTCGTCTTTGAAAGTATTTTTTAATTCACAAATTCGTTCTGGTGCTGGTATCAATGACACCAAACGTCTAGTATCAGAGTTTGAACAATTTTATACAGATAAGATGAAGAAAAAGATTGACAGTGTAAAAAGTGCTGCTGGAAAGAAACAGTATGAACAGTTGTTAAAAGATGGACAAGCTGAATTCAATAAATATAAGACATCAATATATTTTGTGTTCGCATCTTACATAACATTGCGAGTTGCAAAAGAAGTTATTGTAAAAAAATTAGAAAGGGTTAAGGGTTCAGTTGCATCATTTATAAAAACCTCTGATGGGTATAAAGTTACTGCACCAGAAGGGTTTGTTGCAATTGACCGTGTTGGTAACGCATTAAAACTAGTAGATAGAATGGAATTCAGTAGAGCAAACTTTACGGTAGCAAAGAGTTGGACCTAAAAAAATAATAATAAAGGGACTCACCCATGGACAGTTGGTTAAGCACAGGATTTGGTATTTTTATAATTGCACAAGCGGGAGCAGCGGTCTGGTGGGCCTCCGGTACTGATGGTCAAGTAACTAATAATACCACAGCGATAGAACAGGTTATAGAGAATGAAAAGGAAATAGCTATAATGCGAGTTCAACAAACTGAAATTGTAAAAGATATGGTTACTGTTATGGATGATAATAAAGAAGTCAAAGAACTGTTGCATTCGCTTCATCGTCTTGTCGAAGAAGCATTAGAAGAACCTGATGAAATTGAATAATGGAGATTTATCTTTATGCGACGAAATGACGCGTCTAAAATTAGACAAGAATTTCAGAAAAATCGTAAGATTAAACTTGATGAAGTTATAGCCAAAGAAACTAAAGAAATACTTGGTGAAAAAAATGTAGTTGAATCTGTAGAGCCTTTTGATGGGGATCCTGATTCACGTGCTAATCTTATTAAAAAAATAAAAGGAGAAACTAATACTCCTTTTGTTCCTATTGCTCCTTGGCCAACAACTGAAATAGTTGAGACACCAGACGAAGCAATTCCTTATGCAGTTTATCTTGCAAGAAAAAAACCAGAAGATCCAGAGATTATAGAAATTCCAGTATTAGAGGAAGAAGAAACTGGTCGGGATATGGCTGCTATAGCTAATGTGCGAAGAATACTAAGAGAAGCACAAGATGTTAGTGATAGTGTAGATGAAGCTCTTGAAGAATATAATGAAGAATATGCTACGGAAATCGAGCCTGAGATAGAATCAGATATTCCAGAAGTCGAACAGGCTGCAAATATTATTGAGGCAACTGTACAAAAATTAACTGAGTATGGTGGTGACCATGTTCCTATTACAGAACTAACTATTTTACAGGATCAAGTGTCCGCCCTCAAAAAACGATTTGGGGAAATGAATGCTGTTGGTTGGGGTCAGGCAGGAATGTCTTATGGCTCTGGTGAGGTTCGTTTAGAGTTTCTTGATGATGTAGATAGAACAACAGCCAAAACAAATAACTACGTTTTAAAATATCAGTCATCTAGTGGTAAGTGGATAGGTGCTGCTGAGAGTGGTGGTGGTTCAGGTAACCCAGTTGCTAGCGGTACTGTTAGTGGAAACAATATAGTCCTTACTTTAACTGATTCTTCAACAGTCACGATAGATGCAACTACTCTAAAAAATGTAGATTATGACCCAGCTGGTTATGAGTATACCGGCGATAAGACTTTAGCAACTATAGTGAATGAGGCAGGTTCTGTTAATGGATTAGAAATAGAGGAAGACACTTGGACAATAATGCCCTGCACAGGCGCTGTTGGTGCTACTCCAGGGTCGGAAGATAATATGTTACCTTCTACTATATTTTCAAGTCGTATTTGGGATAGAAGTAGTAATAGATTTTCGTTTGCAGAGGTTCCTACAGATGGTGTGGTTTTATTTCGGATACAAGCGTGGGTATATCCAGAAACAAATAATGCCCTGCTGGAATGCCGAATTAATTTTAGAGCTGTTGGTGATGGAACAGATCATGTACTCAATGAAGATGGAGACAGAATAGTGTTAGAAGATGACTCAGGAAATATCACAGGTGATTATTTTCAGGCATATCAATTTTATCAAACAGTGGCCGGACAAGAAATGAACGATGGCGCAGGAGTAGAACACGAAAGAACTTTTATATTCCCCATCTATGTAGGTAACTCATCTGCACAGAGAGGTTTTGGTGAATTTGAATTAAACGGTAGTTGTGATTTTACGTTGTATGACTCATCAGTAGTGGCGGTACTAAACTAATGGCTAGAAAAGCTCCAAGAAAATTTTTAATAAGACGAAGTAAAGATAACCTTTCTGTTGTCTTTGGCCGTCGGGCCCGCAGAGTTGGGTCGCATTCTTTAGGTAACTTACAAGCAGTTGCAAGTTCCCGTGCTGGTAGAATTGATATTAAGAATATTGAAGAAACAGAACGTAGAGAAACAGACTTTTTTGAAATAAAAAATATTAGGTTCAATCATTGGTTTACTAGAAACTGGACTACTGATAGAGTAATTATTGCCCAAGACCTTAGAGTAGCCTCACATACAAGTAGGGCCGATGTCATTGCAGAAATTAATAACCTTACAGGTTATACTACTGAACAAGGTACTGGTGACGAAGGTGGTTCGGGGTTATCGTCAGTGGGCGGTACATCTGTTGTTAGTTTCCGAATGGAAAGTGTAGATTATTGTTTAGAGGATGGTACTGGTAGAATATTATCAGAAGATGATGATATCTTTGTTAGTGAAGAACTCAACTCAGTTATTCAAAGGTCAGATGGAACCTTCCTAAGTGTAGACACTCGTTCAGTATCACATGGTGGCGGTGGTAGTGCAGGCAACCCAGTAGTTAGTGGCACTGTAACAGGAACTGATTTGATATTGACTCTGGATGATGCTTCAACAGTTACGATAGATGCAACCTCTTTAAAGAATTTAGATACGAGTGTATCAATAGCTTCACCCAACTGGTATCAGACATATGCTAGTCCTGGAACTGGTGATGCAACAGCGGGTGCACAGATAGACACACTATCACCGTCCGCGTCAACCAACCCTTATAATTTTGGTCAGACATTAGCAAAAGGTTATGAATTTACTTTCCCAGTATCTTTCAATGAAGAAACTAATTATTTTGGTGTTTGGAATGGTACTACATCCTATACTCCATCACAAGCAGGTTTGGCCTCTTACTGGCATAAACATTTAAGGTATTCTTCATCACAGGATCAAATACGACACGGCAGTAATGCTTATGATAGTGTTGGTTGGGATTTGACAGATGACTATACTACCATTCATGGCACAACACAACTTGCATTACGATACGACTATGATACAAATAAGTTACAGTTATGGGATATTACAAACGCATATACTCTTATCTGTACAGCAACCACAGCAGAAGATGGTAATCCAGTAACCATAAGTGGTGCTGTAAATGGAACTTCATCATTACCTAACTTTGCAGTAAGGGAACAAAAATACAGTATTATTGCTGAACTTACTGCCGGTGCGAATACTTCATGGCGTGGTGGTGTAAATACTGATACTGTGATAAAACTAAATGAACCTCTGCGTCCCGGCCACAAGATAAAGTGTACATTGAAGGCTGGTTGGCAGAACCAATACATGACTTTTGATTATACTGGTAGTGCTATAGGTCAAACAGGTGTTGAGAATGAAAATACAGCGAGAGTAAACGCCAACACAACTGAGAAACTAACTGCGGGCACAGGCTTTACTATCAATACAGCTGCGACACGATATGGTACTGGTGATGCCACAGTTGCAATGGGTGGTGGTAATATTTCTTGGAGATATCATATAGATAATAAGATTGATTTGTATGATGAAGATAACGAAGAAATACTTATCACGAAAGATGCTAATGGTGACGGTAATGCAATTTACTTACACCTTGTTGTCGCGGCAACAATCAACGCTGGATATTTCAACACAGATTGGGAACGACCCGAACCGTTTGATGCAGCGTGGTATTATCATCCGAGTTCTAAATACAAACCTAATCAGAGATTCACAGCAGATACATTTGATGGTAGTAGTCGATGGATATTCGGTGAGTTAATGTATCCTGGTCAAGAACTTGTTTTCACAGAAACTCAGACTGGGTCTGGTAACACTTATATAGGTATGAGAAATGGTGATGATACAGCTTGGGTAAGGTGGGTTGGATTTGATGGTACTAAAATAAGTGCTACAAATGAAGGCTTTGATATTACTACTAATTATTCTACTGGTTATACTGTGACGGGTAAAGTACTTGCTATGAGATATGACCACGGTGATAACAAAATAAAGTGGTATGATATAAACACCACTGGTGTAGAAACTCTTATCACTACAGCATCGGTTGCCTGTGATGGTAATGCGATTCGTATTTCGTCTAGTGGTAATAATAGAGTTCCACAATCTCCTGTGTTGAGATACTATGGTTGGGAGTATATACATACGCCAACAGCCTATCCACAATCGTGGGGGAACTGGAGAATAAATAGACCTTCAGTGAATACTACTCTAAGAACTGATACAGTAGTGCGACATCGGCGTGGACTATTGCCCGGCTACTATATGAGATGGACAACTCCTGATTCGGGGCAACAAGTTTTCAATGGTGGATGGAAGTCATCTAATAATGCATCGGGCCTAACTAATGTTGAAACCACTATGTCTTTTTGGGATTGGGGGTTTAGAATGAATAATGCAGAACGGATCGCTAACCTTCATAATATGACATTCAACACATCCAATACTAATTATGTAGATGCTTCTACTGGATGGAGTGATCCAGATAAAGGCACTACTCAAATACAGATAAGATATCATGCAGATACTAATAAGATAGATTTACATGACCATACTAATAACCGAGTTATTGCTACTAAAGATACTGACGGTGACGGTAATGCAATATATCTGTCCCATGGAATGGGAACTGATACTACTGATATAGCAGATAACTTTTTTGGTGGTGGTGATGTGGAGATTGCGGCATCAAACTTTGCACCTAGTTTTACAACCGCACCCAATATGGGTTATGATGCTGATGGCATACTAAATGCAACTGAGATGGTCAAACTAGATACCGCTGTGCCGGTTGGCAAACGAATGATTATATATCCAGAATTTTGGGGTCTGCTAGAGGATATGGGAGGAGTGGCCAGTGGTGGCCCTGCCGTAGACGGCACAGGCTGGGTAGATAATGACGTAGTATTAATGGGTTGGCAAAAAGCTAACTCGCCTCATGTTGGCACCAATCTTGGTAACTCCAACTCTGGTTGGGATGCGGCTATGCATATGGCGCTACGTGGTGCCGGGACAAACCACACTGGTAGAATTTCTATATACTCTCCAGGCAATGCTGCTTTCACCGCTCGTGATGCCCGGGTCATGAGTAATAACTTTACAGACCTTTATTTTACCTTTGATAGAATATCAACTTCCTCTGGACGAATCATGGCGTTTACTACTCTGGCATTTGCTCGAACAGGTATTACTGGTGCTAATAATAGTTGGTATGCGAGTGACGGTAACTATATGAATGGCAACGCACAAACGCTTACATTAACTAGTGATAATTATCTTTATATATATTCAGCTGTCGGGAACTTTACACTACCCACAGTTGCTTGTACTGAACTACTCACGATACCATCATAAATATTACTATGAAGATGACATTTGCATTCGGTCGGTTTAACCCATCTACTATTGGACACGAAGTTCTCATAGACAAAGCAAAGTCTGTGGGTGGTAGGAACTACCGTATCTATATAAGTCAGTCTCAGGATAGAAAGAAAAATCCATTAGATTACAGTACTAAACTACATTATATGCGGAAGATGTTTCCTAAACACGCTAAACATATTATCAACAGTCCAGCACGAACTGCCATAGATGTTGCAGTTGAGTTATCTAAAGAAGGGTTTACAGATATAATGTTTATCGCTGGTTCGGACCGTGTGAAAGAGTTTGATACGTTACTACAGAAATATAATGGTGTAAAGGCTAGACACGGTGAATATAAGTTTGACAGTATCAAAGTTATCAGTGCAGGGGAAAGAGACCCAGATGCAGATGGTGCTTCTGGAATGTCTGCATCAAAGATGAGAGCCGCTGCAGAAGATGATGACTTTGATAAATTCTACCAAGGCCTTCCACCGAAGTTTGCTGATAGTCCTGATGCTAAAAAGTTATTCAGAGCAGTTCAAAAGGCTATGGGTGTAAGGGGTTTGAATGAACATATTGAAGAACTTGATGAGGCTGTGATTACTCTGGCAGTAGTTGGAACGGCTATATTAACTTTTGCTGGAAAGGTGGCAGTTGATATGGTTGCCCCACATGCTGCATTGGCACTTACAATCTGGTGGATGTTACCAGTGGGTCTTGGACTTGCAACAAAGTTGGCAATAGCAGTAAATGTTGCCGCTTGGGCATTACCATCATTTCTCGCCGCACTTGGTGCTGGCGCATCAATTAAAGTTGCTTTGAAGAATTCTCAAAAGAAGGTTCAACAGAAGGTTGATGGTATGACTGCAAAAGAAATGAAGAAGTTACCAGCAAAAACATCTGATAAAAAACTAATTGCAAAGACGATTAGTGACAAAAAATTCAAGGCTGCAATACGAGAAGAACTAATGAAAAATGAAAAAGTTGAACATGAGGGCTTTTTTGGTAGAACATTAAAGAAGAAAAGTTATGCAGCTGCGGTACAGTGGTATAAAAAGTTTATACAACGGGGTGATAAACCCATGGTTGCTTTACATAAAGCAGCTGGTATGATACAGGGATTGAATGATAAAGACTTTCAAATGTATCTGCGAAAGATGAAACTGTTATAAATAATAAAAAAGAAATAATCTAGGAGATTAGAATTATGAGTTTATGGGGCACGGCACACGCTTCGGCAAGCAACAAACCCAAGTTTTTGTCAGAAGATGAAAATGCAGTAGCAGAAGGCACAAAAGGTAATGTGTATGCTACAAATTCAGGTTGGGTAATGCAGGCTGGAACAGCCGCATCAGGAAATAATAACGCTTCTGCTACACCAGAAGTGTTGGTGGCAATCGGTGGCCTTGCGGGTACTAGTTCAACAACTGGTCTCCGAACACCAACTGCCACAGATATGCGTTTCGTAATTGGAACGACAGCGGCAACCGACCTTACGGCTGGTAGTTCCGCTGCGACGATTACGGTTGAAATTACTTGGGACGAAGCTGTTACAGTTGCTGGTTCGCCAACACTGGCTATTGCCAACGGCAACCAGGGTTCTGGTTCAGGCCGTGGACCATACACATTGGTCTATACTGCAACCGGTTCAACTGCAAACAGAAAACGATTTACCTTGGCTAGTCAGACAATCGCCACAAACGATGTCTTGACTATCGGTGGAGCGGATATCGCACTCGCCGGAGGTACGATTTCTGATACAGTAGTGGGCGGAACAACTCTTGCGGCATCATTGGTGCTGAGTGGGTTGACAGCAGTAACACACACCGTCTTGGCGTAATAGGAAACTGTTAGCATGAAACTAAAACTTAAAGGAACAGAGGCGGCCGCAGGTACTAGTACTGGTGCGGCTTCCAATGTTGGTTCTGCGACTTGTGTAAGAGTTCACAACTCTGGGACCACTCAAAGATTAGTTACACTGGAAGAGAGCGGAGGTACCGACATTGGTACCTTCACCCTCTCAGGTGGAGCTACAGAGTATGTTGATAAAGCATCCACCGATAAAATCTTTGCGGCACACGCAGAGGTTCTATTAGTTGGAGTAGCTTTTTATTCGTAATTGATCCGTGTATATGCACGGAGTAACATTCCCGAAAGGGTTTATATAGGAGAAAGAAATGGCTGATAAGAAAATCACAGCACTAACAGACCTGGGAACAGGTGTAGCAGCGGAAGACCTTTTACACGTTATTGATGATCCAGCAGGAACACCAGTAAACAAGAAGATTTCCATTGCAAGTATGATGAACAATATGCCTACTTGGTTGGCATTTGATTCAGCACCCCAGGCCCTCACAGCCGCCGGTGCAGTTAACCTCACAACAGCAGTAACAACTATTGCAAGTTCAGCAGCAATTGCTCTGACACTGGCTAACGGTGCTGTCGGACAGATTAAAATTCTGTGCATGACTACTGATGGTGGTGATGCTACACTTACCCCAACAACATTGAATGGTTATACTACTGTTACGTTTAATACTGCTGGCGATTCTTGTGTGTTGATTTATAACACAACAGGTGGTTGGAGTGTTATTGCAAACCAGGGTTGCGCATTGGCGTAATAGGAATTTTATATTATGATTAGTGTGGAAACTATTACCGAAAGAAAGGTTGTTATATTAAACGAACTGGAGAAACTTCAGGAACAGTTAAGCACATTGGAAGACCAAAAAACATCTCTCATAGCAAACGCAAATGCTATGAGGGGTGCCATCCAACAGTGTGACTTTTTTATTGAAGTCTCCAAACAGCAGGAAACTGCGACGGAAGATAAAGATGAGTGAAGAAGTAATCAGATACGGTGCCGGCGGAATCCCTTATAAGGGTAAAGCAGAAGAAACATCTAAACCAAAGAAAAAGGCAGAGCCTAAAGCCGAGGTTACAGTAGAAGTTACTGAAAAGGAGACCTCGGAAGCAGACTTGGCCAAATTAGGATTATCAAACGATGAAAACGTATAAAAGTTTTGTTACTGAACACGGAGATACTGATAGTGCTATAATGAAGCATGATGCTATTCCCGTTGAAGATGGTAGCAAAAATATTTCAAATATCTCAGATCCAGAAGTGTTAAAAATGGTTAATGCTTTTGTTGGGTCTATTGGAGATAGAGAGTACATCAATGCTAATCATGCTATTAGCGAATTACGACAAAAGCTTATGAGAATAGGTGTCACCTTTCCAACAGTAGAAATTGCTGAGGGTGAAGGCGATCTTTCTGTTCCATTGACTCAGTGGGGCGGCCGTTATGGTAATGACGGTACTGGCACTGAAGATGGTCAGTTAGTCAATGACGCTCATAATGCAAGTGGATTGAGTATTAATTTTAAATATATGAACTTGGAAAATGGCAGTTGTAGAGTAATGGCTAAAATAGCGTGAATGAATGTATGAAAAAATAACTCCGGCGAACTGGCAGATGTTCGCTATGCATTATTATGATAATCCGCAGTGTGAAAGTGAGGAAGAGTTTTACGACGATATAAAAAGGTTTAAATATCTGAAAAGACTTTTCAAGAAGTATCAGGAGACGGGTGAATTGAAAGAGAGGTTAATTCTCAATCACATTATAGTTTTATCTAATGTGTTTGGGGTAGAGGCCTCAGGCATTTTATTATTTTTTAAGATTGGACCAGAGTATTGGCCGGCGTTAAAAACATTTATGATATATTTAAGTATGATACCAGAAGCGGAGATGAACCAAATAGACTTGGATCCTTATGTATGGACACAACTAAAGAAAATCTGACGGAAGGCCGAGCCATAGACTTGTTTGTGGCTTATAGGTTTCTCAGAATACTTACTACTCCTTGGGAAGAACAAGAAGCTTTCAAGCATGGTATCATAGACAAAGATGGCAAACTTCTCCGAACATCTAAAGAACTTTCTAAACTAGATGAGAAAGAGTCTTTTACTTTACTACACCGACTAATATTTAATCTTAAAAGAATACTGCATAAAATTCCTGGAGTTAGAACAAAGATAGGAACTTATGCTACAGCATTATTTCTTCTCAAACAACATTTCGCTTCTCAAGTTGATGAAGAAGATACCATAGAGAATAGTTTTAAAAATTGGTTAATAGATAATGGTTATGCTACAGAAGAAGAAATCAGTGAGCATGTTACCCACGAGGTTTTATTGTCAGGACGATATAAACTTAAAGAGGGTGGTACTGTGACGGTTTTTGATAAAACTCCTGTAGATAATGTTTTAGGTCAACCGATTTTTAAAGTTATTCGTAATAATAAAGAAACTTATATCTCCCTAGAGGACTTGGAGGAAGCATGAAGCGTTATGGTTTGTGGGTAGAGGAAGTTCCTACTAATGCTACGGGTACAGCAGTTGCCGGTACTGGAGATGATGATTCTACAGTAGTAGTTAAAAAGAAACCTAAAATTTTTAAACGGAAACGCAGACTGACCAAAGAACAGATAGAAGAAGGTATTGCATCCCGTGCAGCTGATATGGCCAAACAGGCGGCTAAAAAGAAAGCAGGGGAGTTAAAGAAGAAGGCTGTTGGTGCAGTTAAGTCTAAACTAAAATCAACAGGACCTGCCCGAGCATTTTATGGTGCTAAAAGTAAAGTCAAAGCAGCACAAGACGCTTTAGATAAAGCAAAAGAAAAAAAGAAAAAGATGGCTTCGACTTATAGAAAGTTGAGAGGCGAAGAATCTGAAGATGACTTGGCTGAAAGAAACTATGCAAAGGAACGTGAAAACTATCATTCCAAACCAGAGCAGATGGAAAGAAATGCGGCTCGTTTAAGAGCACGCCGTCTTATGATAAAGAACGGTAAGGCTGCTAGAGGTGACGGTAAAGACGTTCATCATAAAGATAATGATCCGCTAAACAATGAGGAAGATAATCTTAAAGTAACTGACCGCTCTTGGAATAGACGGGAACCTCGTTTGAGAAAAGAAGAAAGTATAAATATAGAAGAACGAACATTAACTCCTACTGAATTAAAACGTAGAGAGGAGATTGCCAAAGACCTGGATGATGCAAAGTTTAAAGAGAAGTATGGTGAGAAATGGAAACAGGTAAAGATGGGTGTCGCCACTAACCTGGCCAAGAAAGAATCTGTAGATGAAGCTGATATGAAAAAGGATCCAAAGGCTAATAAAGAATTAGGTAAAGAATTAAAAATCAAAAAGGCTATTGCCCAGGCTCAACTGAGTATGGCCAAAGATGCGGAGAGAGTACAAAAACTTAACGATTTGCTAACTAAGAAAAAAGAAAAGCAAAAAACGGACGAATCAACTATGAGTAAAAAATATCTAGAAACAAAACAGGGTAGCATTGAAGATGTTATCAAACAGGTATGGCAGAATGCTGCTGATGCAGTCCCGGCTACTCCTCCGAAAGTAGAGAACTGGAAGGACGATGAGGACGAGAAAGAAGAAGTCCAACCTGAGAAAAAATCTCAAAAGGTTGATGGTCGTTCAAAGTCTTATAAAGAAACTCTGAAACGAATCGCTCTCCGTAAGGAAAAACTTGCTGCGATGAATGCATCGGTCAAGAAGATGAACGCTGTTGCTAAAGGTCTTGATGAAGAAGATTTGGATGAAGCAAAGTTTAAATCTGGAGATGTCGAAAAGGCTATCAAGATTGCTTACGATATGGAAGGCAACATGACAGGCGCTTGGAAGAAGATTGAAAAAATCAAACGAGGTCTTGGTGACGAGCCTACAGTAAAGGCTGCGTTGCAAGATGCCAACGAAGAAGTTGTCCACGAAGCAGTCAAAGGTCACTTTGATGCAATGGATAATAAAGAGATGAAAAAGTCTCTAGCGAAGTTTCGCCTCAAAGGAAAGATATCTCAGAAGGATGTAAACCCAGGTCAGGATGAATGGGAAGTTTCTGGTAAGAGTATCGAAGATATTTGGAAGTGGTATACCAAGAGTGGTTACGGCGATGCGGATGATTTTGAAGATATGGACGATTTCAAAGATACACATTTTGAATCCCGTGTGCATCACAGAGCCATGGTGACAGAAGGCACAAAGGAAGAGTATCAGAAGTTTTTCCAAGCAGCACTGAAGAAGTTTGGTGCAAAGAGTCCTGCTGAGTTAGAGGGCGAGAAGAAGAAGTCATTTTTTGATTACATCGACAAGAACTGGACAAAAGAAGAACAGCAAGACTTTTCAGAAGGTGAACTCCCACCCGCCCTCAAGAAAGCAATCGCTGCTAAGAAAGCTCAAAAAAAAGATTCGGATGAGCAAGACGAAGATCCAGTAGGGGAAAGTATTCGTCCGACACCAAAACCCCGTGGAGATTTAGATAAGGCAATTACTAAGTTCAAAAAGGGTGGCGGTAAGACTACTAAACTAAAACCAGGTGCCCGTTTGAAAGGTATGGAGAAGAAACGGAAGGATGTTGTAAAGGGTCGTATGGCCCGAGAAGAATATATCCATGAAGGAACATGGGCAATTCCTGGTAAACAAAAAGATTATGATAAGTTTATGAAGTTGATGCAGAAGCCTATTCCTGCAGGTGATGCAGAGAAAAAGTATTTTAATACTATTGGCGATGATGAAGTTTGGGATGAGGTTGAGAAGATTCTTGACAAGAAAGGTCCCAAGGGTGATATTCGACCTGCATTTAAAGATTTTTTCAATGATACGAGAATGGTAGCGTATATGCAGAAGAAGGGTATCAAGTTGCATAAGCATAAGAAGAATTACGATGGCCAGTGGGTTATTGAATCTGCTGAAAGCCGTTTTATCCACGAAGCCAAGTCACCTATGGATGAGCTACGAAAAATAGTTGATAAGAGAACAGCCGGTAAGGTATCTGGTATGAAAGTCGATCTTTTCAGTGCCTCGGCTATGGTTGCAGTGTATAATGCACTCAACCCGCAGAATCAAACAAAAGTTGAACAGATGTTAAAAACTAAACAAGGGGTACTTACTTTCGCTGAGTTTGCTATGTCGAATGTAAAATAGATTGAGGTTATATTATGGTACAGGTTGTTATTATATTAGTGATGTTAATGGGTGCTGGTGGGTTTGGAGCCTATAGTTGGGTTACAAAACTACAAGCAGAAAATAAAATCCTTCAAGTGAATCAAGAAAAACTTGAAGGTGCTGTTGCAGAAAACGAAGCGGCATTGCGTCAGCAGGCCGCCGAGGCTGCAAAGATTCAAGTGGCTAATTCTGAGTTACGAGATGCGCAAGTCAAGCTCCAAGCTGACTCAAAGAATCTTGCCAAGAAATTAGGTAAGCATGAACTAGATATTCTGGCACAGAATAAGCCAGCCCTAGTTCTCCGACTTATCAATCGAGCATCTGGTGCAGAGTTGAGATGTTTTGAACTTACTACAGGTGCAGAACATACTCCAGAAGAACTCGCAGCAACGAAGAAGTCTCAGAGTAATCGTGAATGTCCTGGTTTGGCTAACCCCAATCTAGGTAAGGAGAATACAGAATGAAAAAATTGAGTTTGTTATTGATTGCTGTTGTGTTTTTAGCTGGTTGTTCAATGACCCCTAAAGTCAAACAGGTAGAAGTATCTACCGTTGCTATAGATAAGTTATCTTTAGAGATTCCAAATCCACAACCTCTTGAGTTGCGAGAGGTGGAGTGGGTTATTGTAACAGAAGCCAACATTGAATCCGTTTGGCAAATGTTAAGAGATGACAATGAAGGTGTTGCATTGTTTGCTCTCCGTCATGGCGACTATGAACGTCTAGCCCTAAATATTAAAGAGATTCGTGCTCAGTTAGGTGAGTACATTGTTATCTTAGAAAAGTATCGGGAATATTACGAGGAGTAACATATGGACTGGTTTCAACGTATGTGGTTAATGAATAGATTGAAAGAAAGGACATCGTTAGATGGTGCTGTATTAATCGCTGTAGGTGTGGTGGGAATTATGTTTACACCACTTATTAAAATTGCTGCTTGGGCAGCTATTGCCTATGGACTTTGGACACTGATAAAGGGAGAATGAGATGAAAGTCTGGTCTGGTAAACTTAATTGCACCTTTCATGGTAAGATGCATTGGGAACTCAACGAGGAGCTTTGGTTTCTTACTAAAGAAGCAAACTCACACCATAAGACCTGGAAAGATATGGGTGTAAAGATTACAGCACCAAAATCACCGAAAGGTTATTCAAAAGTATATGCACCGAAAGGTTATGATACAGACCTGGCTTCAATCCCCAGGGCAGGATGGGTGGCAGTCGCCCCTTGGGACGTTGCCCGTCCAGCCATTATTCACGATGTATTATATGGCGCACTCCGTGATGCGTTGTCGAATAATACTCACGACGAGAAGGTAGTAAATGAAATGAGAGCAGCGGCTGACCGTGTATTCCTAGAGGGGATGCAACAGGTTGAACCGCCTATCGCAATGTGGAAGGCCAAACCATGTTATTGGTCTGTCCGTCCCTTTGGTCGTTTCGCTATTCGTAGTAAGGGTATGGCCCAAACTTAATGGGCATATTGTTTTGGGCTTTATTGAGGTCCATTATTTTTTCATGTATTGGAAATAGTTTTTATAAATGGTTTTCAAAAACTAAAATTGGAATTTGGTTTGATGCTAGTCTTGACAGGATGTTGAGCATAATAATGAGGAAAGAAGATGCTCTCCGTGAAAAGGCTGGGAAGCCGTCATCTAAGCAAATTGATATGTTTGACAATAAGTCTACTCGTAAGCACGACAGTTAGCGCATACGATACAACATATTCACTACACGGTTCTCGTGCTAGTTTTTTAATGATGGATAGTAAGTGGATGACACTTAACTATCTACACCCCAACGCCAATAAGGTCGGTATGAGAAATGCTGCAAAGGCCAATGGCGATACTCACATCTATCTCTACACCAGAAACGGCGGAGACAATGGTGGTGGGTTCAATCTCAGTGCCATCAGTCCCCAACCAGATTGGGAAGCAAGACTAGATGAACTCAATAACATGGGACTCAAACCAGTTCTATGGTTGACACCAGACGATAGTAGAAATATTACTAGTCAATCTATGGATGCCCAGAAGGCACACTTTGACCAGATGGTTACTAGATTCGATAACAAGGTAACTGGATATGTAACGTGCCTTGAATGTGATGAATATTTCTCTGCCGCTCAAGTTCAGGCTCTAGTCGCACATCTAAAAAGTAAAACGAACAAACCTGTTGGTGTTCATTTAACATCAGGTGTTGGAGGCCACAGAGGCAACACAGCTTATTATGCTAATGCAGATTATGTCTTCCTTCAAACAGGATGGAATAAAACTCCTGCACAAATTGCCGCAATGGTCAAACACGCAATGGCCGTTACAGGTAAACCAGTTGTCGCCTCCGAGCATTCAAAAGAAAGTAGAACAGCGACCGCCAGAGCATTGGGAGATGCAGCGTGTGCTGCTGGTGCAATAGGTACTGGTAACGGTAGAAGTATTAATTACTGCGGGCATGAAGAACCACCGAAAAAGAAAAACAATGATGCTGATATGGCAATGGCTGCTGTAGGTATTATAGTTCTTGGTGTCGCAGCTTATTATCTACATACCAATTATGATTTTGAATTGAAGTTTAATGCTACAGATAATTGGCAGAGTTATGGTACAAAGAAAACATTTAATTTATTTGAAAAGAAAGATACCACAATAAACTTTAATACAGAGTTTACCCATCAAGTAGCAAATGACTCCATCAATAACAGAATTCTTTTTACGTTTAGCGGTACTTTTTAGTATTGTAGTAAGCGGTGCTCAGGCAAATACTTTACATGGTGTAAGGTCTTCCTTTCTGTTAGGAGATATATTTGACAGCAAATATAGTACATCTTTGTTGTACCTTTCTAGAACTTGGAACGATACAGAAAGGCTCAATTATATAACACGACTCAAGAACAATGGTGATACACATATTGATGTGTATGCCAGAGCAAGTAGTGGTGTCCTCCCCGGCGGTGTAGTAGACCCAAACGAAAATCTACACGCCAAACTAAAACAACTCAATGATAATGGACTGAAACCTGTACTTTGGATGACAGGTGAACAACGTCATGGTGATTATAAAGTATCACAGGCGGAACATGAAGCCTTCATAGATAAAACTATTGTACAGTCCGATTCACAAGTTGCTGCTTATGTGGTAGGCCTAGAACTTGATGAGTATTGGAGTGCCGCAACAGTAAATCATTATGTTGCTTACATAAAAGCAAGAACAAACAAACCTGTTGCCGTACATCTTGCGCCAGGCGTTGGTGGTTACAAGAAAGACATAAGTTATTACAAAGGTGCTGACTATATCTTTCTACAGATAGGCAATCATCTATCAGGCGATTATGTTGCTGATACAGAACTCGCAAAGAGTATGTTGAATGAAGCACTACAATTAGGTATACCTGTTGTTGCAAATGAGTATGCTTTGTACAGTGAGACTGCACAGGCAAAAGCATTAGGTGATCTAATGTGTCAGATGGGTGCAGTAGGAACTGGTAATGGAAGAAATATACAATTCTGTGGTGCAGAAGAAGTACCTAAAAAGAATAGAGATGGTGAGTATGCAATGGCCGTATTGGGTATAGCTGCTCTTGCCGTAGGTGCATACTATCTACACACCAACTATGATTTTGAATTGAAGTTTGATGCCACAGATAATTGGCAGAGTTATGGTACAAAGAAAACATTTAATTTGTTTGAAAAAGGCCATAAGAAATTAAACTTTGGTACAGAACTAACACATACAGTAACAGATGGTTTCAATAGTAATAGAATCTTTTTTGGCCTTACTGGTACGTTTGATTAAAGTAAAGTTTTGACTAAATAGTTCTGTGAAAAATATATTTACAGAACATCCTAAAAGTGTCGGTGAGTCTTACCTGCAGCATCTGTCTCAAGCTGCACGGTTTGCGCTCACCTTTTTGATATTATTTTTTATTGCGTTGGTACATGCTATATTACCTTTTCTGTTCGCAAGAACGGCAAGTGACATTGTTTGTGAAATGAGCAAAGATATGAAACATAGGGGAAAGGAAACATGATAGTATGGCCGAACCAAATGCCCTAGCTGAATTTCTAGAGTTAGGCTTCGCCGCAGCAGGTACACTTGCTGGCGGTTTCTTTATTGTACTTCTATTGAAGTATATCCTTGAGTCTGTTGTCGGACAGGCCGCATCTTTACATGGGATGATTACTGCATTGGACAATCGTGTAAAAACGATGAACAATGAGGTCGTTCGTATTGACACGTTAATAAGCACCGTTGTCGGTGTTAAACCTGATTTGGATAGAATTGCCCGAGCAGATGGGCAAAAAGACGCGAGGAAAGACTAATGATGTGGGTAGATTATTCTATAGACCAAGCACCCAATGGGGCTTTCAAGGTCGTGGGCGATACGCCTAATGAAGTCATGGAAAAGGGTGAATATTCATTATACAAACCCGGAGATATTTTTGTAGTCAACGAACATGGTTGGCTTTTGAAAGTAGAACCGGAGACTGTTGTACTATGAAATGGATGATACAAACGGAAAGAGATAAACAAGGATATCATACTGTAACTTATAACAACGGATATCATTGTACCTGTGCTCGTTTTGATTTAAGAAACCCTGGATACTGCAAACACATATTAGCAGTTAGTGGGGCACAGGTATCAGTAAAACAACGTAAGTATGGTCATATAGTTCAGGTTGAGTAATGGATATTGTAGCATTAGTAAATCAATATGGGTTACCCATAGTTGTTGCCGGGGGTATGGGATATTTTATATTCTTTATTTGGAAGTTTGTAACAACGGAAATAAAACCAAAACTGGGTGCGACGGCAACAGTTTTAATTGCTCTGATAGACCGTATTAGAATGTTAGATAACGACTTAATACGATTAGACCAAAAACTTAATATCTTCATCGAAATGGATGAAGCATTAAAACTAAAGGATAAATATGAACCAAATCAATCTAAGAAGAAAGACTAAAGGTCCAGACTTCTCATTTAGAGAGATGATAATGTCCTTCACCTTTGGTGCAGGCATTATGGCTATCTTTATCGGCCTAATGTTTTTTGCTATGACTAAATCTCTTGCGTCAGACTTGGTGCATGAGTTTCATAGTCCATCGTTCAGTGGTATCGGATGGAGTACTCATATGCTTTCTCTGGAACAGTTACAGCACAATAGAAAAGAAGATGCTAGAGACCGGGTAGAGGCACAAGAGAGACAGGATGAACGAGATGAAAAGAATAAAACTATCAACAAGTTTATCAAGAACGTAGAGAGTCGTATCTATGCCAACTTGTCCAAACAGTTAGTGGACAATATGTTTAAAACTTGTTCGGATGAACAAATTGAAAATGAAACTTGTAATGCACCGTTGACAGGCACAGCAGATATTGAAGGTTCTATTTTAGTTTGGACTAAAGACCCAGACATGGGAACGATTACTTTGGTCATAACGGATGCAGATGGTACAACATCTACAATGATTGTGCCTGTAGGAGACTTTGGATTTTGAAAAAAGTTTTATTACTGTTAGGTATTATATTTTTAACTGGATGTGCTAACTTCAACGCCACCAGTAAAAGGTTTATTCTGCATGGGTCATTGCCCTATGCGGAAGGGACACCTACTACCGATTTACTTTTGGCCGTTCCAGAATTAGACCAACAAGTAATTACGATAGCAGTATATAAGTTTCCAGACAGAACAGGACAAAGAAAACCATCAACAAGGTTTTCACAGTTATCAACTGCCGTATCACAGGCACCAGAAACATATCTTATAGATGCGTTGAAGTGTGTTGGTGGGGGCAAATGGTTTAAGGTAGTAGAACGCCAGGGGTTAGACAGTTTAATAAAAGAGAGACAACTTATCCGTTCAACCAGAGAACAATATGACGGAGATACCAAGAGCATTTTGAAACCATTACTCTTTGCAGGACTTATAGTAGAGGGTGGAATCGTAAGTTATGATTCTGATGTAAAGAGTGGTGGAGAGGGAGCTAGATATTTTGGCATCGGCCTGTACGACAGTTATAGAACAGACCAGGTCACGGTATCATTACGTCTAGTTGCTGTTCAAACGGGAGAGATACTTCTATCGGTATCATCAACAAAAACGATTGCCAGCCATAAAATAGGCGGTGATGCTTTCAAGTTTTTGGACTTGGGAACAAAGGCATTGGAGATAGAACTCGGAGTAGCTAGAAACGAGCCCACTAACTACGCCATCCGAACAACAATAGAATATAGTGTGCTACAGATGATAGAGAAAGGTGAAGCGAAGGGCTTATGGAAATACAAGGAGGAAGGATGAACAAGTTATTCTACGGAATAATTATGCTTTTGATGGTGTCGTTTGCTCACGCCAACGATATTTATGTAACACAATCAGGTGCAACACTGGATCTTGATATTACTCAAGATGGGCAAAACAATACGGTAGGTAATAGTACAACAGCATCAACAGTTACTGGTGCAACAACTACTATTGATATTGACCAAATAGGTAATACAAACGTATTGACCTTTGATGTCAATGGTGCAACCTTTACAGGCACATTTTCAACAACTGGTAACAGTAACAATATTGATTTCAATTGCGATAGTGATGGTACAGGTTCGTCTTGTGCTACCGCAACAGCAAACATAACTTGGATAGGTTCATCATCGAATATTGATATTGATATTGGTGAAGATGCCGATGCCGCAAACGCAACAGTAAATATTACTGGTGCTTCTGGTAGTGACAGTAACGTAATTGCTGCTACCATAGATGGCACATCAGCCATTCTAACACTAACAGTCAACGGTGATACCAACAACTATTTGATTGATATAAATGGAGACGGCGATTCTGCAGGTCATACTTATATTCATACACACGTTGGAAGTATTGCTGATGTTGATGTAACACAGTCGGGTATCTATGACAATATGGTAACACTGTCAACAACCGGAGACAACCACGATATTGATATCAGTCAAACAGACTAATGAAAATTTTATTATTGTTACTGTTGCTTATATCAACAGCACATGCTAGCATCGGAAATGTAATATTACAGGAAGGTAATACTGTAATAGAACAAAAAGATGGAACGGAGAATACGTCTGAGATAGACTTGGACGTATTCTCTTATGACGTTGTAAAAACAGGTGATGGTAAAACAGCAATTGAGTTTGTCGATGCAACGCGGGTTGATGTTACCGAACATAGCAAGTTGGTGATTGATGAGTTTGTATATGACCCAGCAACAAAGACGGGAACATTATCTATCAAGGCATCTCTTGGTACGATACGTTATGCTTCCGGTCTGATTGCCAAGAACTCTAAACAGAATGTAAAGATAGAAACACCCACGGCAACGATTGGTGTCCGTGGTACAGATTTTACAATGACAGTAGATGAACTCGGAGGGTCTACTATCATTCTATTGCCATCGTGCGATACAAACGGAAACTGTTTCGTTGGGGAGATTGATGTCACTACTGATGCAGGACAAGTAATACTTAATCAGGCATTTCAGGCTACGGTAGTTACTACCTCAGCATCTTCACCAATGAAACCTGTAATATTAGATTTAGATGAGGAGTTGATTAGTAACCTACTCATCATATCTAAACCAAAAGAGATAGCAGAAGCACAAGAAGCAGAATACTTCCAAGAAGTAGCCAGTATGTTAGATGTAGACTTTCTACAGTTTGATGATTTAGAAGTAGACCATTTAGAAGAAGATGAGTCCACATGGGCAACAGGCCTAGACATAGACTTTCTAGAACAGAACTTTTTGGTTGACTTACTCAAGGTCATCAACGCCCAACTTGCTAAAACTTTAGGCGACAAAATATCAGAGAAAGAAACAGCACGAGTAGGTTCGGGTGATCCATCTAAAGTTAGAACAGGCAAAGACCCAATCACGGGTATTTTAGTAGTAGACGATGACCCAATGTGGATATGGGAACGAGAGGCCTCATCGGGTAGTATAATACGATTGGTATTAGATAAAGAGTATGGTTATCAAATCAACGTGTTGCAAGGAGATTTTGAAATAATGGACTACGAACTAGGAGGATCAGAAAATGCGATTGTTATTATTCAGTCTGGTGGTTAGTTTATTCATATTTCCAGTCTATGCTAATGACTTGGACCTGACCATTACGAATAGTGATGGTACAGAAATAACAATGACACAAGATGGTGAAGATAATGAGATAGACTTGACTATGGATAG
>Ga0098036_1000178_pt1 | contig 31215 bp, 40 predicted proteins | sample 4_EtaG_FD_77064 | JGI IMG/M metagenome (GOLD analysis project Ga0098036, IMG submission 77064) | Marine viral communities from the Subarctic Pacific Ocean - 4_ETSP_OMZ_AT15127 metaG | ecosystem: Environmental > Aquatic > Marine > Oceanic | place: Pacific Ocean | collected 2015-01-07 | reverse complement strand
CTTGGTTCTGTACTGCTTGCTTAAAGGCTTTGTCTTCGTTTACTTGTTTTGTGGCTTGATTAGCCATGTTGTAGATCCTTATGTAAGTAAGTTTATTTATATGGCTAGTTGCCTAACCATGGATACAAGTATACACCTATTAACCTAGGTGGCAAGTAAAGTAGTACAAATAAGTAAAAATAATTTCCGTGCTTTTTTCTCCTAAAAATGGTTTTTCTAACAAGTCGTCGGGTCTTTCGGTCGCTCCGTCTGGTCGTCGGTCTCTCTGGTCGTCGGTCTCTCTGGTCGTCGGTCTCTCTGGTCGTCGGTCTCTCTGGTCGTCGGTCTTTCGGTCTTTCCGGTCGCTCCGTCGCTCGCCTGGTCCGTCGCTCGCCCCTGGGTGAGTCATGACGGATGGACGGACGCACAGACGGACGGACGGATGCATAGCTAGAGTAGAGTAGAGTAGACCGAGTAGAGTAGAGCTACGGGTCTCGGTTTTGGGTTTTGGTTTAACTGGAACTTGAACTAATCACCTCGCCCTCGATAGTCTGAGGTACTCGCTTACTGATTAATGCACTTAGTCGGTCGATCAGCTGGTCCTTGCTCAATCCGTCAATCTTTGCAGTCAAGATTTCTCGTCGGTCGATGTAAAGTCCTCCGACCTTCCCTCGGTGGATCTCGGCAGTGATAGCTGCGTTCAACTGCCCTTGGTCCCTTGCTTCTTCTCGGAGATCATGGAGTGAGGAGAGGTGAGATTCCATAGAAATCCTTTCCCTCTCTTGCCCCCTGATCTCCTGGTCTGTTAGGTAGTTTCGGATGAGTGGGTTGTGGTTGAGTAAGACACTGCCCTGTCGTTTCGCAGCATTCCTATTCTTAGTGTAACCAGCGCGAACAGCGGCTTCGGTGGCGTTTTGCCCCTTGATGTACTCACGAACAAACTTCTTTTGTTTCGGGTTGAGCTCCTGCCACCTCTTACCATCAGGATCGAGATAGCCATTCCCGTCTTCAGCGGGAACCATCTGAGTGTACTTAAAGTCTTTCATTCCAGAATCCGAGGGCTGTGTTCAGCGACAAGTATATTTTAGAATAAATATCTTTTTTATGTTTAAAAAGATTCTGCTCGTACCCTCTCTTTCCTTTTCTCTCTTTCAGAACTAATAACTAATACGTTTTCTATTCTTTCCTGAAAAACCCACGATCCAAGCTCCTTGAGACTCACAGCTCGATTCTATTACTTCTATTACTCTATTGGTCTATTCTGTTGAAAAAAATAAAAAAAGTTTTATTTCTCAGATAAACATATACATTCAATAAATAGCCTTGTTTCAGGGTTCTCCTTTCTATTCAATCGTGTAGAGATACTCTCGAATCCGGCGAGAGATATCCGCTGCGTTTACATTGGTATCTTCTGAGAATTTATCCGATTCGACATATCCCTTGAGTTCTTCAATAAAAGACTTTCGAGATCTTGCCAGCTCTCGGTAATAATCACGCTGTTCGTGTAATCTCATGTCGATCCTTATCCCACGAGGTATCCAACAATAAATCCAAGAACCGCGCAGCAAATGTATTTGTACACGGCGAGTTGGGCTTCAAGTTGTTTTCTCTTTTCGTACTGGGTCATTTCGTTCTCCTTTCTATCCTGAATAAGGTTCGTCACCCCAACGGGTCGCTTCATAGTTAGTGACTGGTCCGTGCCACAGATCGAACTTATAAAATTTTCCTTCTTTGTAAGGGCCATCCTCGCTAAATAGCGGGTCGATCCAATGAAACGTAATCACCTCAATTCCGCAGCTGTAAAAATTGTGTTGTTCAACCACTTCAATTTGAGGGTGGGCGGCTAAGTCTTTACAAAACTTTTCCGAGTCTGATAGCTCGCATAGGTTAAGTCTGGACATTTCTTCGTCTTTGAGTTTTTCTATAACCCCCCACTCTTCTTCGGGACTTGGCAAATTGGGGTAAAGCGGTTCCCAGAGGTCGTCGTTCAAGTAATGCTCGACTAACTCCGGTCCTTCTAAAGATAATTTAATGTACACATCGTTCTCCTTTCTAGGTTTTTGGTAAAATCAAGTAGTTCTTATTTGATTCCCAGTTTGTTAGTATCTCTATAATGTTTTAGTAAATGCATGACGAATTGTGCTCGGGACATTGTAAAACCCATCTCTTCCTGGAAGAGATCCATATACTTATCGAATTCTTGAATCTCTTTATTGACTTCACCATCGGTGTCGTGTGTATGGAAAACAATCGAAACTAATTTCGTATAGTCACGTTCTCCTGCACTTTTACGTCGTCTAGGCACAACTCTTTCTCCTTTGTCAATAAGCATTTCCTAGATAATCTTTACTAGGTATGGGTGGCTATGGCTGTCGTAAATCAAGCCGGTGATTTTCGTACTACCCGTTGAGGGGTGTCGGTACATCAGGATAGTCCATTCACCAGGATCTGCTTCGCCCCCTCTTTGCCGCCACTCGCTAACTGGAACCGTTGCGGCGGGTGTTTTCTGGTGTTCTTCGTTACCAGGAAATCCCCAAATGTTTTCTTCTGGTTCCATATCGGTCAGGGCCAATAATTCCATAGACATATCGGGGCCATCTAACTCTCCCTCGGGGAGAGGGTTAGTCACTCGGCTCAGCACATCTACTAGCTCGGTGGACATTTGGCGCGTTTCCAGTTTCCCAGTAGTCGCCATTTGTTCCATGGTAATATCTTTCAGATCGTTCATTCTTGCTCCTTTCTAATGTTTGTTAGAATGTAAGTGGTGTAATGTTTCGGAGGCGTCCTATGTTGTCATATACTTCTACAACGTCAGGATTTTCGGGGTAGACTCGTTGAGTCCAAGTTCCAGCGGGTGTTTTCAAAACGTTTCGGAAGATCCCAGGTTTTATCAGCGGATGGCGCTTGTTTTCAAAATACTGGAACCCTTTGTTTTCGACTAAATGCTTCAGTTTTTCTTTCGCAGTCACATCGTTCTCCTTTCTAATCTAGTTTTCGGTAAAATCTACGGCGTTAGCCGTAGTATTAGCTTACTTAGCCATAACCCGAAAGTAAAGGAGTATGCCACCCCGCGAAGAAGCCGAGTGGCTTTGGGTCTAGTCTCTAAGCATTGCGGATATTGCTTTTTGTATGCGTTGGTCTTTTTCGCTTAGTTCTAGTTTAAAGTATTTGTCCGACGTGTCTAGCTTGCCTATCGAGTAGGGAATGACTTGAGCATCGGTGTCGTAGAAGTCGAGTATTTTCTCTAAGTACTCGAGTGGGGCTTCTTCTTTTCCCCCAACATTCCAACGGGTAATGGAGGTGATTGGAGTACCTATCACGGGTCCGTTCATCCAGTTGTAGATATGCATCACGGGTCCGTGTGGTACGATTTTTATGAACCAGTGGTGAGTACTCTTAAAGTCCCAATTTTCTTCGAGGGGAGGTCCGAAGACTCGCACTAGGTCTCGGTAGTCGCAATGAACGTAGCCACATAAGCTCGTATACTCGGTGTCTATGTGGTCGCCCACCATAAATGCTATCGTTTCTTCTTTCATACTATCTCCTTTCTATAAAATAAGTGTCCTCAGCCGACCAGTTTGCCAGGGGTGTTTGCGCTCCTTCTAATCTGGCCGACTGAGAACGGTCCCAAGTTTGCCTCAACTAAGGATAAGAGTCTTGAACAATTGAGACAATTTCACCGGCGCTTGGGCTGCCGTTTACCTAGTCCAAGACCCTATTCTTTATATTTTTGCTGTCCCTCAAGTAGGTTATCGTGAATGGCCCTAAGTCTATCCGTAATTTCGGTTAATTCCACAGCAATATCTACAGATAGATCTGGGTTGTTGCTCATATGCCGTATAGAGCAGATCGCCTCATAGAGGTGATCTTTTGGGATTTCCTCTGTATTACTCACCCTAGCTCTCTTTTCTTATGGTCAGGTCTTTCAAAAGCTGGACCGATTCTTCCATAGGTTCGAAAGCCTTCATCACAGTTTCTCCCCTACGGTCTTCATGGTAGACTCGCTCACCCGTTTTAATATCCTCGAGTATCACTCCATCGAAAGACTCCCAACCCTGTAATACGGGGTCAGGTGTTATTTGTTCAAGAGTAAACCCGTCAAGCGAGTAGAGATTGCCTTCGACAATCTCTGACCAAAGGTTTGAATAATGTTCCTCAATTTTCCCTATTTGCTCCGCTCGGCAAATACACACGAACACATCATCCTTCGGTTGCAGCTCGTGCCTATATTCAAAATAGACTTTGTATAGCCGTCCCAACTCTTCCGGTATTTTTAAATCCCGCACTGATATTTCTCCTTTTTATGGCGAAACAAAAAACACTGATGCGTTACCTCATATATAAAATGAGCTATATATACCCACTCGTCGTCTTCCATCGAATAAACAAATAGCGCAACGGGGTCGTGAATTCCTTCTACATCCCCCGCGTGCATTCCATCTATCCCCGACCAATCCAGGAGGGCTTCTTCAGTTTCTATGTGATCGCTTATCGCCCTCTCTACAACTAGTGCAAGATCAATCGTGTCGTCCATTGCTTGATCCATGTGGCCGTCGCTGACAGGTTCCCAAGTCAGTTTATCCGCTGAATTAAATCTAATTGATACTTCTCTAGGCACTGTTATTTCTCCTTTCTAGTTTCGGTTAAGTAGTTCCAGAAGCGGCCTCGTAAGGCCGCTCGGAGAACCACTCAGATCAGAAAGTTTGCTCTGATCTCCGATAGTAAGTCTTCTATTAACAACTCGATAAGCTCTACTGGTTGCTGACTGCATTCATGGTTGTCTACCCACATCCTATCGTTCTCGCTCCAGTGTATTTCGCCCTCCTCGTCGTAGTAGTACCATTTTTGGTATGTTAGGAACGTACCGCTTTCGTCGGTGATGTAGTTCCAAATATAGTAATTTGGCTTCGTTACTTTTTTGAACTCTTTCTTTTTGAAGTCACCATCCTCGTATCCTACGAATTCTTTATTAATGACCGTATCCCTTATTTCGAACCGCTCGTCTATCGAACCGTCAGCTAACCGCGTTAATCCACGATACAAGTCTTGATGGGCTTGAGATTCGCTATCGCGTAGCTTTCGTAAGCCTTGAGGACTCATTATCACCATTCCTCTCCCAACTGTCTCTTGGTACTGTAGTTCGACTCGCAACGCACCGTCATTAACAGTTTTCCAGTCTTCGTCACTCATGTATACACGGTCGTAAGTGGCGAGATTTTCGAACCAAGCACCGTCGTCAACTCCGTAGCTGACCTGACCTTTCATATCCGGGTATGTCTTTCCAACCCAGCAATCGGTAATATTGTCGTGAGTAAATTCGGATTTCCACACGTTCAGGAACTCTTTTCCTCTCGCGTGTTTCAATACTGAAAAAATTCCGGCTATTGGTTCGAGAGCTTTTCCTAGCTCATTGCGTACGAACGGCAAGCCTCTGTCTTCGTTTTGGTAAAGTTTTGTTACCTTAAGCATTAGTTCTCCTTTCTTTCTAATTTTCGGTAAAATCTACGGGCGTACCCGTATTAATAGCCTACTTAAGACTAAGGCGAAAGTAAAGCAGTACGCCGAGGCTTAACAAAGCTCGAAAGGTTTGAAGGTTGCGTCACAATGGTCGCAGAACCAGAGTTCTTCGTACTGTCTGCGGGTGTCCCGTCCCGCCAAGGTTTCATCCTCGGCGGGTTGGTAGAGTAAAGTACCTTTTTCACACTCGGGGCATCGCTCACTCATGAAAATTCCTCGTCAAGTTTACGTACCAGATCTCTTGGTAGGTATTTTCGAGGATCATCGTAGCCTACTCGAACCGCCTTCTTGTGCTCACGATCTTCAGCAGAATCAACGTAGAGTGGAACTCTATTCTCTTCTGTTAAATCCCGAACCATGAAGATCATGTAGTTGTGGGATCCCCAATGATCGCACTGGACTTCATAGCCGTGGCTCGAGAGGAAGTCGGCTACAAGATGTGTTCCGTTCCAGCTCTCCCCGTCTCCGAACCCGAACTTACTGAAGGCTTCTTCCCAGCTCCAATATATTACTTCTCTAGGCATCGGTAGACCCCGGTCCTAGCACCCAATTTGTCCCTTGTATCCGCGTTGGTATAACGGTCGAATTGTTGCAGAGTGTGCAGCATTGTCCTTCTGCCACGGGTCTGGCGTTATGACCCTTCGTCCAAAAGACTTTGCCATCGGGGGTTTTGTGTTCGTCGATGGGACCTTTGCAAATTATGCATTCGTTCACTTCTTTCTCCTTTCTAAATAATATAAAAACCAAAAACAAAGAGGAATGGTTATTGCTAGAATCCATCCGAGTGGTCCTAAGTAAGAAGCCACCCCGAATAATAAGAACCCATATAGTTCTTCCATACACCCTCCTTTCTAGTTGCGGTGGTCGGTACTATTCACGGTTTCTGCCTTGCTTGTGCGTACCACAAGAGCACATGGTCCCGCTCAGCATAGTACCTATTGACGTGATCCCACCGCTGACCCGTAATGAAAGACCACGTGCTATTTTCCCCTCTGGTCGAGAGGGAAATCATTGGTGGACTCCCGTGACTGCTGGGTTTTTTGCCTAGGGAAGGCGTTTGGAAGGGTCGGTGCCACGGGAGTCCGAGCATCTAGTGTACTCGTTTTTAATTTCTGGTATACCCTTCTCCAATACGCTATAGCCCAGTCACTTTTTGAGCGATTCAAGGCTCTTTTTACTGCAGCCTTGCGCACTTCTAAGCGGTTCGCCATACTCGCACCCCTTCTTCTGGGGTCGTATACATTCGAGCAGTAAAGGTTTTCCTTTCATTACCTTTACCCCGCCTGTAGTGATATCCCGCTGCGTAACAGCTGTTCCATAAGCGTTTAAGGGTCATCCTATCCATCCTATTTTCTTCACGCCACTTCGAGTGGTCGTCCAAGCTAATGAAAAAAGAATCCCCTACCTCTTTTAGCTCCCCAAATGGGTAAAAAGGTTTCTTACCAGAATTACGTCTTTTGCCAGTTGGCGGTATCGCTATTCCTTTTTCGATGGGTACGGGAAAAGCAACAGCAGCGGCTGCTGTTGCTTTCCTTGACCTACGCCCGTTCAATGTAACCCTCGGACGCCAATCGCATTTTGTAGCAAGCTACAATCCGCTTTTTCTGTTTCTCAGGGTTCTTGGTATGGGGCATATCGAGATGACCTTCTTTAACACAAAGGTCGACTAACTCGTACAGGTCAAAGTTTTTTCGGTCAAACGAAGCCTCTTCGATGTCCTGCATTCCGTTAATCATAGCCACGTATTGTGGCGTTTGAGGCTTTGTTTCCGCAGCCGACTTTCCTGTGTAGGAATATCGGTGGGCACTACGGCCTCTTCCTTTTTCAACAGGTGCTGGAATTTTTAACTCCTTCACATTGTTGCCCTTCTTTTTGGCAGCCACTCGCTTTCGCGGGGTCGCCGTCGATTTAGACACAATGGCTTCTGCCATGTCGTATTCTCCTTTCTATAATTTCTAAATTTCTACTTTCTATACTACTAAAGTAGGACCACTAACCCTAGCGTACTTTACTTAGAAAGTAAAGCACCCTATTAGCGAAGATCAGGATCCTGGTTGACATAACCAGGACCGGGTTCTCCACTATCTGCATACGGCCCCATTTTCTCAATAACTTTTTTCAAGTCCTTAACGGCCTCAGACAGCTCAAATAGAGAGTCCAAGACCCTATCGACTAGGTTATCAAGTTCTTGGTCCGTTGCATTTTCTTCTTCGTAGTCAGTCACCTCCTTCCGAATAGCTTCGGCTATTTTATTTTCACCCATATATTGTAAAGCGGTTTTAAACGCTCGATAGCGTGCTTTTAATCGATCTTCACACATGGGTAATCCTTACTCAAGTCTCCACACACGAACCCCGCTCTTCTCTTCTTCAAGAGTGACGCGCATTACAAATTTCCAAGCGGGTGCTTGTTTATTAGAAAAAGTCCGAGCCGATTGGTCCAAACGATTCTTTAATCGCGCAGCGGTATCGTGTTCTGATGTAGAGTCCGGTTCAAAGAAGGCTGAGTCACCTACTTCAAATCGTTCCCAAGGATAGGTAGTTCTTCGAACGTGTTCGGGAACTGGGACATTTTTTGTCAGAACCAAGTTCTTCCATGGATCTTCCATTATTCTTCTTTCTCCTCTTCTGAGCGTGCTTTTAGTGTGGCTGTGAAGGCATTTGACCTGTCAGTTATCCTATCGACGATAGGCGTCATCCAAGGGGCTAATAAATCTGCTGCCTCTAGCTTCGAAGAAAGACCACAGTCTTGGTCGTACATCTTCAAAGCTAGGCGGTCAGCTAGTTCCATAAACCCATGATCAACCCCAGTTGCGTCGCAATTTTGTGCAGCGTCATATAACGCAAACCAAACATCGCTCGCAAACTCCTGATCTAAGGTAACTGCATTGAACATTTTCTTTACTTCAGCCATCCGTTACGCTGCTTTAGCGTATTCAAGAGCCAAGTCTAAGGCTTGAGATTTACGCTTTGATCCCCCGCCCAGCAAAGAGTTGTAAACTGCGTTCTCTCCACTACGCATATGGTCTTCTACGTAAGTCACGGCGTTTAGTGCGCCCCACCAAGTTCCCTCGGCTGATTTTAACCGCGCTCCAGGAGCCTTCTCTAGGGCTTCTACGACTAGTTTCGGGTAGCGGGTAAACTCTTCTATTAAAGGCGTTTCCTCCCCTACCTTCTTCCCTGCGGCTCTTAGCTCGCGGTCCTTTCGGTAGTCTTCTAGTACGGTGGGCTGGTAGATTTGTGTAACGAATTCAAGCACCTCTGAGTGCTTCGCTTTTTTCTTGGATAAGAACTCACCGGCTTCCTTAAAGGTAGCGTGAACTTCTTCACTTAGACCTAACACCTTGGCGGCTTCTTCTGCCATGCGGGTGTCGAACTCGTGAATATGTGTCATTCGAAAGTTCGCTGGTCCATTTTTGAACGCCATCTGCAAGGTGTTGGCACACACGACTCGAATCACAGTATATCGAGCGGTAAGTGCATAACCTGCTTCGTGCGGTTGGTGAAAAAGTAAATAGCCTTGGCTCTCGTCCCCACCAGCAAACTCAAACCCAAGGGGTACTTTTGCTAGTGCCCAGATGCTTTTACCACCCCGTAAACTTCCCGCTGTTTCCATAGTAAAGTTTGCGGCGTTTGCGAACCGTGAGAAGAAGTCAAATATTTGACTGTTCTGTGTTGGTGTGTAAACAGGGCCACAAGATGAAAGTATCTTGTTGTCGCTGTCTCGCACTATGTGGTAGGTGTCGGGGGTCTGAACTAAGCCAGAATCCTCTCCATACGTGGGTGTGTCGATAGTGTAGCCAGGACGCTTGCTGACGGTCCAGTCAAGCTCTGCGGCTATCATCATCTCTTCTGGCGATAGATCAGGATTCACTTTGACACCTTCACCGTGCCAAGGCTCCTTGCCTGTCCAAGCCATCGTTTCTACTGCAGCAGCCATTCGGTTGCTCCTTATTTCTGCTTTCTAATCCCCTAACTTCGGGGTCCTTTGGTAAACGCGGTGGCCGCGCTACCTTTATATAAGGTACGCGCCCAAAACGCGAAAGTAAAGCACTACGCCCACTACTCTTCGAACATTTGCAATAACCGATCCCATTTGAAAGGAGATTGAAGCTCCACCAAAGGAGAGCTATCCCACGTAAGGGATTTGATTTGTTCAAGACTATCAACAGAATAGAGCTTGATTGTTTTATCTTTTTTAGCCAGAACATAGCACCGGCCCCCATACTTGGTCCGAGTAGCCAACCACGCAATTTGCATAGGCCGTAGACCGATCTGACGACCCTTGACTCGTTTCAATTCAACCCAGACTTCTTTACCGTCTAAGCATCCGTTTACATCAGGAACCCCTGCGCCTGTGATTCCTGTCTCGATGCGTTGCCAATGAACCTTGGGTAGATTATCCCTTAGTTGTTTCCAGAGAAGCGACTCTTTGGGCATCGTCTTTCCAACCTGTGTGTGGTGCTGCGCGTCGATTGTTTCGAATAACCCGAACATCATTCTCCTGAAGCCACTCCATGAATTTTTCTTCAGCTTCTTCGGGGTCTTCAAATTGTTTCTTTAATAATCGCCAAGTCACTCGAGCTGCCTGCTCTCCGAAATAATAGTTTCCTTCTCCGAGCTTGCAGCGCGTAATGATTTGCCATGTGCGTTGTCTCGTGAGACCGAACTTATCTCCAATGGCAGCTAGAGTGAAGTCTCCTGTAGAGTAGAGTGCGTACATTTTGCGGTACTTCTCTCGCATCTCTTGTGCTCGCTGGTCACTGATACCTTTCATTCTGCTGCATCCCCCCATGTTTCTCCATACTCGGCGTCCACTACTAATGGAACTAAAAGTTCCACACAATTTGACATCATATCCATAATCAACTTGCCCTCTTGCTTTGAGCTTATCGAATAATCTAGCTCGTCGTGTATTTGTAAGTGTGGTACGTAGCCCTCTTTCCATAGATCTCGCATAGCGAGTTTAGTCATGTCTGCTGCCGATCCTTGGATCAGTCGATTGAGTGCCTTATATGTATAGGAACGTTTCACTCCATCCCCGTATCGTTCTCTTGCCTCATCTTCCCGTAGTGGTGAACCTTCTCCGAAGGAAGGCTCCCAATAATCAAAACGACAACGGCGTCCTCCAAGTGTTTTGATATAGCCCCGCTCGACCGCGACTCTTGCGCACTGGTCCTGTAGTGCACGAATAAATGGAACCTTTTTATGGTATTGTTCCAACAGCTCCCCCGCTGCTGATTCTTCTACTCCCAATTCTTTTAAGAGCTTGGTCCGACCCATTCCATACGTTAATCCTAGGTTGATATTCTTAGCCTGTTTGCGTGGAATATTAGCCATGTCTGCTACAATCTGATGAAAGTCAGCACCGTCCTCGGAATAGGCACGAACCGCTTCATCCGCTCCTTGCAATCCCATTTGAGAAGCATAGTGAACCGTGAGTCTTGGCTCTTGTTGCGAGTAGTCGAAAATACCCCACTCGGCTCCTTCTTCTGGTAGAAACAGCGAACGAATCAAACGTCCTAACTCTGGGTCTCGTGCAGGAACTTGCTGTAGATTAGGATTCGTATAGCTGAACCGTCCACTCACCGTGCCCCCACCATCGTTCCGTAGGGGGTGGGCTTCTGCGTGGATACGACCGTCCACACTATGCTCCAAGATCATCTTATCGATGAACGTGGTCCGAGCTTTGTTTAACTTACGGGCTTGTACGATCATCTTTGGCAGTTCGTGTTCGTGAGCCTCTAACCAAGGGGCTTGAAAACTCGCCATGCCCTTCTCTGTCTTGGGATACCAAATCCCATTAGAATCAAAGGCTTTTTGAATCGAGGCGTTCGACCACATCTCCATCGTAGTTCCAAACTTCCGTCGAAACTCAACCGTGATCTGTTGTTCTTTCTTAGAAAGTTCGATACCTACTTGCTCCGCTCGACTAGTGTCAATGCGAACTCCTTTCCACCGCATTTCTATAAGTAAAGGGATTAAGTCGCATTCGAGCTTGAAAATTTTATCTAGGGCTTCTTCTTGAAGTCGGGGGTAGAGCTGTTTCCAAAGCTGTAGGGTGAGAACGGCGTCCTGTTCAGCATAGGGTCCTACATATTTGGCAGGCAATTGGTACAACCCAGACTTTGTGTTGACTCCCCAGGCTTTCGCGGCTTCTTCCAACAAGGACTCATCTTTTTCGGAAGCACAGTAATCTTTTCCGAGGGCGTTGAGTGAGTAGCCGTGTCGATTCTCATCAAGAAGAGGAGCCGCAAACATGGTGTCGTAGATAGGACACTTGATGTCAACCCCTTCTCGTTTAAGCCAACCTACATCATAGAGTGCGTTGTGAAATACTAATGGTCCTCGGTGAGTAGAGATCATGCGCTTAAACCACCGCAACACCAGTTCCGTCTCAAGATTCCCACCACCTTCGTGCCGAATCGGTAGATAACCGCTCCATTTATCCGAGGCGATTGCAATCCCTACTACGAACCCGTCTCCGGTGGCCCATCCTGGTCCTCGGTTCATGAGGGAAGGGTCACAGGTCTCTAGGTCAATGGCGAGTAGCTCATTATCACTAAACTGTGGGAGAAGTTCTGGTGCTGCCCAGTCACTCTCCGGTGTGATTAAAGGTAGTTGTTGTGTCAGAATTTTGGTTCCTCTTTCCATCTAATAGTAAAAGTCGTTCCTAAAAAGTCGAAACCAATAGAGGCCCTGGTGTAATCCTTTGCTCCATATCCTTTCCACTTGGGAAGGTCTAAGGGGTCATTCCACCCAGGTGGTGGTGTAGGTTCCTCTTTCTTCTTTGATTTGTCCTTTTCTTTCTCTACTCGGTCTTTTCTTCTTTCCATTCTATGGACTCCTGTGTGCGTTCTCGAGTTTGAACTCGTATTTCGTGCTCTACTAATAATAGATACCGTCGTAAATCACCTATATCATCAAGCACCCCTTCCTCCCCGTTATACATCTGAGCAGCTTCGAAAATATCCCAGTTGACACTTTTAGATTGTTTCTCAATCCGGTCGAATTTACGGGCGAGCATCATAAACGCTCCTGTGCCTCCGCGCTGTTTCCAGGAATCTCCGTAAGACTTCTCCGCTTTAATAAGCTGCAATAGGTCTCCCTGAGCTATCTCTTTCATCTCTTCCCATTTAGTTGTAGTCATTGGCTGTTCCAGAATCTGGTTTATTTTCTCGGGCGAGCTGTCGTTTTTTAATCCAGAAGAAGGCGGCTTCCTGCCAATCTTCTGCTTCAATTTGTCGAATACTTTCATAGGCTTTGGTGTACTCTCTATGTTTATGTTCTATAAAGGCTCTGACCATAGGTCGCAGCACTGTAGGAAAAATAGGGTTATCAAATTGATTCCAATCTACCTTGTTTTCGAAATCTAATTGGAGCTCTATCCCTACGGGTAGGTGAGCTAAAAACATATGACAATCCATAATGAAGGTAGTTGCGTTCTTTACAACAGGAACGAGGTTTTCTGGGTACTTCAATTTAGAAAGGTGCGTGTTACATAAGGTTTTCCACTGCTTATTCTTGTACACATGGAAACTGTCACTAATCTGGTGATATGGTCCTATTTCAACGTCTAGTGATTTAGCAATGTATTCTTGTAGGACTGACATATGTACTGCGTTAGCACCATACGCTCCCCATACCATGTCATTAGACCGATTGCATACAGTCATCTGCAACTTATTGTCTCGAACTTTAAAGAAGATATTGGTGTTGCAAGGAATATCTTTACTGCTGCTTCCTAAGTCCACCAAGGGGTCCCACATTTGCAGAACAGCTCGACGGCTCTCAGGGTGAGATTTTAATACCTTAATCAATGCTCGTACTTGATCCCGTCCTTTAAACTGGTGATACCAACGAAAACCATAAGCCCCATTTAAAGTGTGCCCATTATCAGAAAACTGTTGCATACCTGAATTAAAATGTGATAGTTGCCCTACCCGTTGAGATCCTCCAAGCATCCAAATAGATTCTATTAAATGAAAGAAAGGGTTAGCGTCTCGTGCTGGGAATAACAAGACCCTTTCCCATGGTTTAGAGTACGTAGTTATTACAGGTTCAAGAGCTTCCAACGTAATCCCATTACGGCTGTCTTGTTCTCGGTAGTTTCCTTCCCATTGGAAGAAATCCACCCCTAACCGTAAGGCGTCATTGACATTGTTAACTTTAATAGTCGTCATAAAAATTCTCCGTTCTTTGCTCAATCACATAACGCACTTCAAACAAGTACATTCCCAATGTGTTCGCTACATGCTTCAGTGCATCCTCGTAAGAATGAGGAACAGAGTGGTTTTTCATAACCCCCTGTAAAAACTCTCCATAGCAGTTCATTACTTCATCCCCCCTATGCTCTAGGGCGTTTTGGCAATGCTGCTTGAGTTGGCCCATCTACTTTCTCCTCTTTCTAAATCCTCAATAAGCGGCCTATCTGCTTGTTTATAGTTGTACACACTTCGTGTTCGACCTTCTCCTTTCAAGATCCTAGAGTACTTATCAAATTCACACAGCCCACCTTCAACCTCTCGCATTTCAAAAGGCATCCGGTAATGTTTATCCTGTACAGTCATTCCAGGAAGACATAATCGGTTCCTACAAATCTGATAAAGACAATTCATTTCACTGTTCCAGTCATGCGTCTTTCTTGTAAACGTAAGGGGTCTACCTGTCAGTCGATTCAACCCTCTCATGGCTCCTGGTCCAGGATTTCCCCATGTAAGAATATCTGTAGCTTCATCTAGTACATAGGTGTGTCTTAAATCAGTTACCAGTTCGTAAGCAACAAAGGGACCGATGTAGGGATACGGTAAAAGATATTTCCACGCTTCTTGTAGAGTAGAGATTTCTTCTAAAGCCAAAATTAAACGCTGTCTGTCAGCCCAGATATGAGAGATGCACTCAGCAACCCCCGTCACTTTATTCATTCGATTAGGTGTCTTAACTATATAAGCACCTGTAACCCACTTGGGTTGTTTGAACACTTCTTCGATTGCTTTCTCTCGATCCCACTCTAAGTGGAGATTGTGTTCTAGTAGAGTACGCCCCGTTTCTATAAGATTAAAAAAGCGAAAGATGATCGTGGCCATGATGACCTCCGGACTGGCCGAAAGGGGATTCCGTATGTGAGCCCGAAACCAACGCGTGGTTCGATCATCCTCGCGAAAAACCTGACAGAATTTAAATTCTTTAAGGATAGGGTCCCTTGTCCAAGGGGGTGGTTCCTTTTTATCTTCTTTTACAATACGTATTCTTTCTCGTTCCTCTATCCAATAGAGATAGCGGGAAAGTTCTTGTTCAATAAACTTCATGACCTTTTTCTTAGCGTCCAAGCACAGTTATTAGATATTTCTGGGAAGAAGGTTGCCCCAACCACACGAAGAAAATGTCTTCCAAATCGTTCTTCCAGTAACTCAAACTGATCGTCATACCAGCGGGGTTGTCCTGGATATTCCTCCTCTTCTCCCATAGTTACCGACGGTTTAAGGTCATGTTCCATTGCTTTCCTTAAACGAGGAAGCTGGCAAAACGTACCCACCACTGACTTGAGAACCCAGTTCCGAGGAGGCGCAATAAGCTCATACTGAAGCTCCTCAAATCCCCACTCATATATATGGTCCTTTGGAAGTTTCTTATTAGAACCATCACTGTTAGGAGTAGAAATATAAATTAGGCCACCAGGACGTAAGGTACGGTGTACGTCATCTAACCAACCAGAAACAAACTCAGGTTGCATATGCTCTATTACTTCAGTACTCCAAAAGAAATCAATACTTTCGTCGGGTACTTTAAATTCCGAATGGGTCGTGAGATCTTGGATGTAGAGGGATCCATTAAAGTTTGCAAACCATTGTGAATCCCTAACCAGTCCAGTTGGACTGTGATACCCGTTCTTCTCTTGTAAGACAGCAGGATCGATATCCACTCCCACATAAGAGTTGATAATGTCCGACTTCTTTACGGTGTACGCTTTATATAAATTGCGTAAAACCCAGAGTTCCCCGCATCCTGCTTCGAGAGTGTCAATAGGACGGTTTAATCGAGCAGCTTCTTCTATGCACAGCGAAGATATTTTATCGTAGCGCGTCATGTGAGCTATTTCATCAGGACGCCAGTTTCCTAGCATGTTGCCATTGGCAATATCCATGCGAGTATTTTTACTATCGTTCACATTGATATCTAAGGTCTTTCTAATTGAGGCCATTATTTCTCCTTTCTAAATTAGAACTAGTTTACTTTAGGTTTAAAGCCAAAGTAAAGGAGTTTTTAGAGTGGGTAGTATTTTTGAGTTTGGGGTTCTATCAAATACAAATTCTCCTTTGCTCGAGTTAACCCTACGTAAAAAACCCTGGATTCATCATCAGGATTTTCTTGGTAAGAGTTATAGATTCGAGTCGAAAGATCTGTTAGTAAAATAACGTTGGTAGCTTCTCCTCCTTTCGCTGCATGAATAGTCGAGAGACGAATTCTAGGGTTCTTTGTAATTTTTTCACCTCGGCGAAGCATTGCTCGGATGTAACTTCGTTCCTTTACGGATAGCCCATCGAAAATATCGTACCAATACTGATTGGTTAGCGAAGGTACGTGTTTCTGAGCCTCTTCGAAGGAGATATAAGAGTCAAAGTCGCTTTTATCGAGAGAGGTAGGTACGCGAACTTTTATATAAAGTAAGACATTGACTAGTTCCGACACGGGGATAGAAGAACCGCTCCGTAGCAGTTCCCAAGAACGCACGGCTCTAACCTTTTTCTCCGAAATACTAGGACGTTGTTTATTCTGAAAGAACCATCCTTCCGATCGACAATACTCTTCTAGTCCTTCTAATAGATAATTAGTCCTAGCAAGTACCAACCAATCCCCTTCTTCCATATTGACGGACTCATAAGAAGCCTCCCACTGTACCAATCCTGGGTGGTTTCGAGGAAGCCAAGTCTTATGCACACGAGAACCGATTTGTTTAATACATTGACTGGCCACCTCATGAACGGAAGAAGGAATGCGGTACGACTGTTTAAGAATCATCGCGTCTTTTGCATTTCTAATAAGGTACTCTACATCCGCTCCCGCCCAACGATAGATTGCTTGGTCATCATCACCTGCAATATAGATACGGTCTGCATTGTCACACAGCTTACGCACCACGGCCCATTGAAGTGGAGATAAGTCTTGAGCTTCGTCAACGAACATAACATCTAACTTTGGCGCGACCCCTTTCTCCAAAAAGACCTGAAGCATGTCCGTGTAGTCAATTAATAGTCGGTCATTCTTAAAGAGCTTTAGTCCTCGAGAGAACCGCTCTAGTTCAAACCATCCAACAACGTCATCAACGTCTTGCCACTGTGTTTCAAGAGGGACCTGCCGCATACGTGCAAGGTTCTCAATAAAAAGTAATCGGTCATCTTTAGAAATACCTGAAATATGTCCGTCATCTGAGCCGAGTGAACCAGAAAGTCTTAGGTTCAACTTATCGTTAAGCTCTCTTAAATCAGAACCACCTAAGACACTTTCTTTAGAAAGCCCTAGTTGTAAAAAGCATAGCGAATGGAGTGTGCGAAAATATCGAAGGTCTCGTTGCGACACGTCGAACCGATCCATGGCTCGTGTCTTTCCTTCCTTAACCGCTTGTTTTGTAAACGTAAAAAACCCGATGCGTTCTGGTTCTGTTCCTCTGGACAGTTCCTCTTCTAATAATCCCAACAGGGTACTGGTTTTACCTGTTCCTGGTGGTCCTAATATGATCTGTGCTCTTGAAGTAAGCATTAGATTGGGTTTTCATTAAATTCGGGGAGGTCGTGTGGTTCAATCTGAGTTTCATACTCAGAGATATGCCATACATTTGTACCCTTCCCTTTAATGTTAAAGAAAAAAGACTCGCCCCCAAGCTCACGTAATCGAGCGGTGAGTTTGTTGCGGGGATAGTCACGAAAGTTCTTCCGGTAGAGATAGTCCATTAAATCAGCTAATCGAAAGTACGTTCTTCCTTTATCCGACCACGGCTTACCAAGTAAAAGTTCATCGCGTTCTCGTGCAGGACGCTCGGTGCAAAAAGTTTCTAGTAACTCATTAAAATGCCCCGTAGTAGACGCATCTTTAGGAACTTCAATAATAGTAAGTGTGTCCAACAGCTGTTGAATGATCTGTCTCCAAACGTTATCCCTTACTTTAGGTGGGATTAAATTCATTACATCCATACACTTACGTTGGAACCGTGTCTGGTTAAGTAACTCCTCTGTCTCCAATTCAAGACGCCCACCTTCCACATCAAGAAACCAGATAGGTGGATCACTGTTCTGTTTCGTTAGGTTACTGAAGAGAGGTGTACCACCGGAGGCTCCAATGCCATATTTACGGGTACGACAAAGAGGACTATTACAATGACTCGCAATCGGTTGGTCATTACAGCGATAGAAGTAGTCCTTCTTCTTTAACTGTTTAGCCACTCCTAAAACTTCTTGAGAGCTAAGTGTCGGTTGCATGTGCTCATGGTTTACTTGCTCTAGGCGGTTTTCCCAATCGTCAGGAAACTTTTTACGTAAGAACACTCCCACGTTAAACAGCCCTGAGTTTCTCATTCCTTTAGGAAACCCCTGTGCTACTAGATGCTCTAAACAGGGTGGTGAAGAGTCAAGCCATTCCATTTCTTTTAATACTGGTGCGGTTTCTAACTTATCTAGTTCATCCTCAGTTAAAACAAGTGTTTCAACGTAATCTAAAAACTCACGTGGACTAAAGACATTACCCGTTGGACTAAAGGCATATCGAGTGGAGTTTTCGCCTCCAAAGAAAGGCATGTTGAGAGTGCTGCCTCGATCTCCTCTCTCGAGTAACAGCTTTGTTTGTTTAGGAAAAATCTCAGCTTGTCCAAAGCCGATTGCAGCAGCTACTTGACGTAGTTTGCGCTGCATCGTGGAAGCAGGAACAGGATCGAACACAAACAGAAATATGTGTGCTCCCCCACTTTTAGAGCGACAAACGACAAGAGGGAGTTTAAATTTTTTGAGCTTCTTCGCTAGACCCTTTAGATCCAGTGGATACTCATCAACATCTATGGCTCCCCATACACAGCAGTTATCTTCATCAATCGGTACGATTCCAATACTCTGTGTGCCTTCTAGGTGTTTTTTCCATAACTCTAATAACTCATCCTTATTGAGCGTTTGAGCAATAGTTACATTTTTACCTTTGGCCTTGCCGTCTTCTCGTGTCTCCTTAGTAGGGGTGAAGATACTGTATGCGTGTCGTAGCCCAGCAAAACGCTGGGCAAATTCTTCTTGTAACGACATCTATCACCTTTCTACTTTATTAAAATGGTATTTTCGAATTCTCATCCTCAACTTCGTCGAGAGCACCCTCTTGTTTTACTTCTATTTCACCAGCCCTTGCGGCTACCATGAAGTCTTTCGCTATTCGTGCTATAGGCAATGGGGTTGGTCGTTCTCGTTCAATGGATAATCCATGCCAAGTCCCGAAGTTATTTGACTGTGCTGCCGTCTTTAAACGGTAAATGTAAGAAAACATTGGTGCAAGAACCGAAGTGCCTTCTTTATTTTTTACCTGTGCAGTGCGCAGCATGGTGTTCCAACGTCTAGCAAACGTTAATTGGGTCGACGTGCAACTAAGGAGAATCTGTTGAGGATTCTCTTCGTCTTCTACCAGTATAAGAAAGTACTGAGATGTTTCTACAATCTCATTCTCATTAGGTAATAGAAACTTTCCATTTTCGCTCTTCTTAGTCTGGTTCATAACCGTGGCAGAATGATCGTCTCGTACGAATCCTCCTCCCTTATTAATCGGAACCCATTCGATGTACTTCTTGGTATAAGCACAGGGGATCACGGCCACCCCTTCGTCACCCTTGTAGTACTCATTCGTAAGAGTGTTAAACAACATTCCCTCTTCAGCACCGTCGATATATTTATTCGGATCGCTCTTTTTTAACTGTGGCGAACCCGACTGAATTATCCGGAGGAAAGGTAGAGCATAGTCTTCAGTACCAACCGACTCTAAACCAGTTCCTTCAGATAAAAGGTCATCATCATCTAAGACGAGTACCTCTCCTGCTGTAGCTTTCGCTACTTCTTTCGTAGCCATATGAGTTACCTCTTTCTCTCTATTTTGGCGCGGGACCCCACGTATATCCCGAATATTTCGGAAGGAAGATCCTTTCCGTTCGTGAGCTGCTCCTTCACAAACGCATTAAGTGTCTGTGCATGAACTCCTTGCTTAACGCTCGGTGAAAGACCTCGTTGTTGTAACGAGGCGATAGTATCCTGAGCACGTTCGTCCTCATCTCTACCGAACTTTAATGAAATCTCGTTCTTAATAAGCCCCCCGTGGCCATTTTGCATAAGCCAATCTAATGCAGCGGGTCGGTTTTTCTCCGAGATATGTCCCTTATAAAAGGGAGATACGCTAAGTTTGGTTCCATCACTTAAAACGATCTCAGATAAATTTGCCGACTGCAATGCTTCTGGTAAAGAGCTTTCAGAAATCTGTCGAAACTGGTTCTCTAGTTCCTTTAACTCTAATTTCTTTTCTTCTATATCCTTTTGAACAACTAAGAGCTGTTGCGCTAGACCGGATATGGAAGCGAGTTCCTCATTCGAGGACTGCTCCGTCCACTCTTCTACCGAAGCTGTCCCTGTTAGTTCTTCAAATGTCAAGTCAGACATGTAGTTCTCCTAACTCTGTCTCCCCTTTCTCAAAGAGGTTAATATTGACGGGATAATACACGGATTCTTGCCTATCCCATTTAAGAATCTTAAACCTACCCTGATTAGTAGACGCCGCAACCGCACAGGCTAAACCAATAGCAGCAGGATCCCCCATTAAGAGTAGGTAATCCTCATCACTATATTCAGATAGCTCACGACGCAACTTCCGTACTGTCGGGGCAGTAGAAAGCATAAGATTCGTCCTTTCAGGGAGAAGCAGTTTTAAATCGCCATACTTCTTGGCTGGAATTACATTACGTCCAGACACTTCTTGGACAATAAAAACGGTCATATATACTTTCTCCTTTATAACCCGAACTATCTTAGCCTACGCTTCTTTGCAAAGTAAAGGACTTTAGTTACCTACAGCTGTATTTTGAAAACCTGTAGTTACCTACAGCTGTATTTTGAAAACCTGTAGTTACGAAACGTAGCAGTAGGTTTCTCCTATTTCGTATTAGTCTATTTTAAAAATAAAAATTTTTTAAAAAAACTAACTTAGAAGGCTAATAGAGTAATAGAAATAATAATATCGTTCTCTACCTCTCGAAACTACTAGAGTCTGTGGGTTTCTAGGAAGTAATAGAAAACGTATTAGTTATTAGTAAGATAATGAGGACACGAGAGAAATTATTAAAAGCATTTATTCTTATATTCTCTATAAAGTATTATACGCGGAGAGCTTAGAAAGGATCACGGGTGAAATACGAGTTCAAAACGGAACCCTACGCCCATCAAAAAGAGGCATTGCTAAAAAGCTGGAACCAGCGAGAGTACGCTCTTTTCATGGAGATGGGGACAGGTAAGTCGAAAGTATTGATCGATAACATGGCTATCCTCTATGGGAAAGGGGCAATTAACGGTGCTGTCATCGTTGCTCCCAAAGGGGTCTATAGAAACTGGTCTGAACGGGAAATACCAACACACTTACCGGAAACTGTACCCACACGTATTGGGGTATGGAGTCCTGCACCTCGAAAAAAGGAAAAAGATAAGCTAGTTAGTCTGTTTGATATCTGTGATGAATTAAAAATACTTGTGATGAACGTAGAAGCCTTTAGCACGGGTAAAGGAGTTGCCTTTGCAGAAAAGTTCATCTTAAGCCACAAAACCCTACTAGTGATTGATGAATCCACCACGATTAAAAACCACAAAGCAGCAAGGACCAAGGCTCTTATTAAACTATCCCGACAAACAGCATATCGTCGTATCTTGACAGGGTTTCCTATTACACAATCCCCTTTGGATCTCTACAGTCAATCTGAAGTCTTAGCCCCAGAGCTATTTGGTTTCTCTTCTTTCTATTCGTTCCAGAACCACTATGCCCAGATTATTAACCGTTCTTTTGGAGCGCGGTCGTTTAGACAAGTAGTGGGTTATCAAAACCTGGATGAGTTATCCGATAAGGTTGACGGATTTTCGTTTCGAGTGTTAAAGAAGGAGTGCTTAGACTTACCTAGTAAGGTCTATGAACGTAGGGACGTAGAACTGACTCCTCAGCAACGTAAAATGTACAAAGAGTTAAAAGAGTATGCCATCACGGAGCTACAGAACACAGAACTAATCTCTGCTAATAATGTCTTAACGCAGATGTTGCGGTTACACCAAGTCGTTTGTGGTTTTGTAAAGACCGACGAAGGGGTTGAATCTGAGATTGAAAACAATCGAATGGATGAATTAATTAACGTCTTAGGAGAGATGCAAGGGAAGGTTATTATTTGGGCTAACTATCGGCACAATATTCGGGAGATTGTACGCACCCTTCAGGAATTATTTGGAGCAGCTTCAGTAGCTGCGTATTTTGGAGACACTTCGGACGAGGAACGAGAACAAGTTATTCGAAGGTTTCAAGATCCTGACTCTGATCTTATGTATTTTGTGGGTAACACCCAGACAGGGGGTTATGGAATCACATTAACGGAAGCCCAGAACGTAATTTACTACTCTAATAACTTTGATTTAGAGAAGCGGCTTCAGTCTGAAGACCGCGCCCACCGAATAGGTCAGGCAAATAAAGTAACGTATGTGGATCTTGTATCGAAAGACACCGTTGACGAAAAGATCGTCAAGGCCCTCCGAAACAAATTAAACCTAGCCCAAGAAGTGCTTGGTGACGAGAAATGGAAAGAGTGGATTACGTAACTCTACCCTAACATTGCTTCTAGCATTCCACCAATCTCTTCCTCTTCTCCCATTAGCATTCCTTCATCTTCCATAGCAACGTCTTCTTCTCCAGCAATACTGATCAGTTCATTCCGCGCTTCATCAAGAACCGCTAGAGCTTCATCTACACCAGAGGTGTTACTGACTAGAGTGTCAACTATTGCCGTAGGCAACCCAGAAATACCCCCTTCCTCTTCAATAGGTTCTTCTTCTCGGGGCATCATAGGAGGCATTCCACCCGCTAATTGTGGTGGTGGGGCCATTGGTGGTGGGGCCATTGGTGGTGGAGGTGGTCCTCCCATTGGTGGTCCTCCCATTGGTGGTCCTCCCATTGGTGGTCCTCCCGCTCCACGCATAGCATCTAAACGAGCACCCCCCGTTTTTGCTATTTGTGGGGGAACCGCTTGACCATTAGCTAACATAGGGACACCGCCTCGCGATAGACGGGGTACAAATTGATTGTTCCTTCCTTGACGGTTTCGAAGGTTCTCTAATCTGCTTTTTGTATCTCGGTCTCTTACGAGAGCACTCGCTTCGATTGCATCATTTTCAAGTCTTGCTCTACTTACTTTATCGGGCAAGACACTAAGATTTAAATCTTCTCCCAATTCCCCAGAAGCGATAAGTTCTTCTATCATTTCCAGAATTTCGGGAGACAAATTTGCGGGGTCTACGGCGTTAGCCATAGAACCTCCATTCCGCATCATTTGCGAAGGCATTTGTCCTGGTGGTGGTGCACGTCGCTGACGTTGACCGTATAAATCACCATGCTGCGCGGTGAGTGCATCTAAAGTAGCCCAGTTATCCCTTGAAGTACCTCCCTCGGCCCTATGTTGCTGTGCACTACGTAACAGGTCTTGTTGTACTCTGCTTAAAGGACCGGGTGGTGAGGCTCTTCTCGCACCGGCCCTTGTTTGGTTGGAGCGTCCTAGACTAGCTAGTCCTCCTGAACGTCTAGGTGGTGGACTGGGTGGTGACCCGTAGTCAGATCCTGGTGGTGATCCCATTCTTGTACTTCTGCCACCTCTCCGAGTCTCAGAAGGAGGAAACCCCCTTCCTCGAGGTGTCCCTCTTCTTCTTAAGGAACCGAGACCCCTTGATATGGCACCTGATGGCATTCGTGTATTTAAAGGCATTATCGGTTCCTCTTTACGTTAGGTCGAAAGGCATTTTGAAAAGGCGCTACATTTGTTTGAAAATTTAATGCCCCCATGATACCTTGATTATTTTGATTAGGCCGTTGATCTACTAAAGAATTTCCATTTAACATAGTAGATTGCTGTGGCTGATTAACGGCTCCTCCTTGATTATAAGAGCCCACTCCCCCACCCCATTCGGTTCCACCACCTATTGTTCCTCCACTCCCTGTTCCACTCCCTGTTCCACCAACTGTGCTACCACTCCAAGGATCAAATGTAGTGTAGTCGGGGGCTTGATCGAAGAAAGGGTTCGGATAATCGAATTGTGGACCAGGACCTCGCATCGAACTAAGATCGTCCATGCTCATGGGCTGTTCCCAATCACTGTATGTTGGTGTGAAACTCTGTAGGTAACTAGTATATGGATCTTGACCAGCACTCGCACGTTGTTGTCCTATTAAATTAGACATAGGACTTGAACCTTCGACCGCTTCAAATTCTGAAGTGCTTCCTGTACGAGGACCCGAAGGTTGTGCTGCATCGAAATAAGAATCTAGCTCACCTCTGGTTTGTTCAATTTGTTCTTGTGCTGCATCTGCTTCATATTGAGTTTGAGCATTTGCATATTTATCTTCTAAAGAACCCAGCTGCGTTTGGAGATCCCCGATCACTTGATCGTAGTCCTCCATATTAGGGAGTCCCGCTTGAAACTCTTCTTGGGTTAGGTATCCGTACTCGGCTAATTGATCTGGGGTTAAATAACCTTGTGCCAACATTTCTTCTTGAGTTAAGTAACCGAACTCAGCAAGTTGTTCTGGGGTTAAGTAACCGGCCAGTCGTTCCTCTAATTCAGCAAGCGTAGCGTAATCATCTAACGTAGTACCTAGAATCTGATCTATATCTTCTTGAGTTATAGTTCCTGCTTCAACCAGCGCGGCGACTTGTTCTTCACTTAACTGTTCCGTACGAACCAGTTCGAGAATCTGTTCTTCACTTAAGACTTGAGTATCTAAAAGATTTTGTATCTCTTCAGGGGTTAAGGTTCCCGAAGCAATCATTTCATCTATTTGTTCTGGGGTTAAAAAATCACCCGTAGCATCCGCAATCCATTGATCTACTTGATCTTGGGTAATGACCTGATCTTGAATTAACCTAGCAATCTGGTCTTCCGAGAGCATTTCTTGAGCAATAAGACTTTGAATATGCTCATCGTCAAGTAACCCATCATCTATAAGCTGTTGTACGTCCTCGGCAGTAAGCGTGCCATTAGCAATCGCTTCATCAATTTCCTCTGCGGTCATAAACCCGGAAGTGGCATCCGCAATCCACTGGTCTACTTGTTCTTGCGTAATAACCTGATCTTGAATTAGCCTAGAGATCTGATCTTCCGAGAGCATTTCTTGAGCAATAAGCTCTTGGATTTGTTCAGTACTAAGACTTCCCTGTTCAATAAGCTCTTGGATTTGCTCAGGAGTAAGACTTCCATCGGCAATCGCCGCCTCAATTTCCTCTGCGGTCATAAACTCGGAAGTGGCTTCTTCAATAGCTGCGTCGACCCACTGGTCTACTTGTTCTTGTGAAAGAGTTCCGTCAGCAACTAACTCCTGGATACGCTCTTCTGAAATAAGTTCGGCATCCACATAATCACGCATCTGTTGATCAGTGAGGGTGCCTGCATTATTAGCAATCCAATCCTCAACAATCTGAGTGATTTCGCTTTGACCCATACCTCCCATACCCATGGGGTCATCAAACGCCCCCATGTCACCGCCTGCAAAAACCTGATCTAAGATATCCTGGATTAATGCATCACGATCAATTGCTGAACCCGCAACAGCCGCATCGATATCGTCTTGAGTTGCAAACCCTTGGGTAGCTGCGTCTAGGTCAGCCTGAGTTGTATAATCAACGAGGTCTTCGTCACGAACGTAGCCCGATAGATCGGTTTGTTGGTCTCCATAGCTTGGAGATCCCCCATACCCAGAGGTTCCTGAAGCAGGACCAGGACCAAAGCTACCTATACCTGAACCTGAGTAACGCCTAGCCATTATTCTTCTCCCCAACTAAGTTCGCCCCAAAGCTCGTCTATACGGTCTGGAACTCGTGAAATGGGTCCTACAATAGGCGAAGTTATATGAATATCTTCAAGTATTTTTCCTACAGGATCAGGTTCCTCACCAACCAACTTTAATATTCTTCTAGCATCACGATCAACAGAGTTTCTGTTTTTCTCTGATCCTATATCCACGCTGCGTGATTCAGCCACCGCCGCTAAAAATACCAACCACTCACTTGCTGTAGCTCTCATTTTTGTGGCCATCATTAGTCTTCGCAGTTTACTTGGGTCAACTAATATTTCTAGTAAATTGTCTACAGCCCTTTCTCCCACCTTCTCTTTACCTACAGTAACTCGTCTACTAACTATATCTAATGGAGAAAAAACCACTCTTTGAATCGTGGCAAATAGATTCATGATTTCATCACGCATCTTGGTGGCGGTAGACCCCTCAAGAAGAGGGCCTTTTGGTCTACGATCTTGAGCTCTTTGAAGAGCCACATTAAAGAGCCTAAGATCTTTTGCGTACAAATTTCCTTGTTCTTTTCCTAATAGTTTACCCAAGTTCCGTCCTAGGTCATTCGTTCCTGTTGGACCGGATGAATAGGCTCCACTAACCCATTGCTCAAACGCATCGTAATCAAAAGCTCCTTTTAAGAATTCTCCTTCGCGTCCTTGAGTCCCTGTTTGTTGTAAACTTTGTCTTTCAAACCGAGCTTTAAGACGATCTTTAAAGATCCCAGTTATCATGGGTTGTAGCTCTGGGTATTCTTTTAAAGTATCTGCCACTTGATCTAAAGCGGCATTGTCTTGGCTTCGTATTTTACTAGCAGAGGCATCTATAAAGTCACTAACAAAGTTCAGAATGGGTTTATTTATCTTTTTTTCTAGTGCTTTAAATTCCCCATCTAGTTCTGCTAGTCTGGCTTGCGTAGTTTCTAGGAAATTATCAAACGATTTAAACTGCTTGAACTTACTTGCAGGAAAAATAACTTCTAGTTGATCCTCATATTTCTTGATATAGCGTTTCCAGTTTTTGTTTTTTGAGGCTATATCACCGTCCCCTAGTTCTCTTGCAATACTCCTTAGAACCAACTCTCGTATATTTTGTTGTTTAATAACAGATTCGGGAGACCTATATAGTTCTTGAAGCAGCTTAGTAATATTTTTAGGAGAAGAGTTTAAAACATAATCAGCAAGTTCTTTCGGGTTTTGTTTAACAAAAGAGGACAACCATTTCCTATCCATTTCAGAAGAGTAGTTTTCGAGAGCCTCTTGTGCCTGACGAAACTTGGCTCCATAACCTGTTTCGTTCATCCACTCCTCGACTTTATTCTTTGTAATAGAGTCGCTCATACCGGCTTTTCTCATTTCCTGTTCTGCGCCTACCTCAAGAAGGTCATCAATTTGCTCTTCAATACCTCTCATCAACTTTTCAGAGTGTTTTCTAACTTCGCTTGTTGGGTGATTTAAATAAGTATGCCTCACTGAACTTAACATATTAGAGAGGTCCCCTAATGTGGGTTGTAACTTGGGAAGAATCTTTCCACTAGCATCAGTGTGAAGTCCCATTAATTGCATCATGGTACTGATTTGAATTGGTTCTCCTCGAGAATTAAACCCTTCTCGCATTGGGACCATTTCTCGAAGAACCTTCGGTGCTTCTGATGCCTCGGCGTTTCGAATAAGATCACCTTGTCTCCCCGAACCTCTCGCAAAATCGGTAACAGGCCCAGAAATAAACCGTACATTCTCAGTTGTTTTCTTCGGGTATTGAAGATTTAAGTCTTTAATAGACTGCTCATACTCCCTTAAAAGTTCTTCATATCGCTTGTCTCTTATCTTTAGCATTTCAGGAGAGGAATGCCGAAACCACGTCCCTTCTTGTGATGTGCGGATGAACGGTTCAGCTAATTCTTCGGTAGCTTCTCTAGTAGTTCTAGGAGCAGTACCAAATAAAAGTTCATCGGTTTGTTTTGAAACCTCTGTGGAAATTCTAGTTTTTGCTGCCTCAAGAGTCTCTCTTGCAGCTTCCGTTGCCTCTTTCTGTCGATCTTCAACATATTTCTTCCAGTCGCCAAACTCGGCGGCGGGGTGCTTGCCGCCCTTAGTAAGAGCTTCCCAAACTGATTGTAAGTGCGTACTCTCAGACCGCATCAGTTCATTAAAGACCTCTTTTCCTTCTGAATCAGTTCCTAAATAGGCAAACAAATCTAATTCTAGTTGTTTAAAGTAGTCATCTTGCGATTCTTCTCCGAGGGTTGTTCTATAAGCCCCTGCGTCTTCTACTCTATGCCCTAGTTGTTCAATACGTCTCTTAATCTCCTTTTCACTAAACTCCGATGTAGTCTTCTCACTGACTCGTTTTATTTTGTCTGCTTCAGCTCTAATTTTATTAAAAACAGTTTGTGGAATGTCTGTTCCTGTAATTGTTTTCCATATTCTTCCTGCAAGTCCTAACACCAGAGAAGTACCCACAGAACCAGCCCCAGCTAAATAAGCAGCCATCCCTGCATCATCAGCGGCTCGGCTCATATCTATATTATTAATCCCTTGTGCCCTTCCATAGGCTAGTTGGGAGAAACGCCCAAGCACTGTAGCTGCCGTTGCAATACCTGCCTCTCGACCTACCCGCCACAGTCCTCTATCCCACTTACCTACATTTCCAGGCAAAAACCGCGTCCCAAGAAGCTCCGCTACAATTGCTGTTGCTTCTTGACCCATCGTCTGAATTGCTGCTTGACCAAGCCATTCTCTTCCAAATTTCGGTCTAAAAGGCATCCATTGATTATTAGTCTTAGGACTTCTTACTGCTAAACCATAATCAGGATCTTTAGGGTCTATAAACTGAAACTCCGCATCTGGGTCATGGTTCTTCATTAAGAACTTTGCGTCGTCGGGATAAAGAACTTCAGGAAAGTACATCGCCTTAATTCTCCAAGGAGATGTCTCGTCGTCAAGTCCGGTTTTTCCCTTAATCCAAGAATCATACAGAGTATCGCCGTGTCCGTAATATGATTCATGCTGTACCAGAGATTTTTTTAGTCTTTGAACCTCTTCAGACTCTATATCTGGTTTTGAGCTATAACCCAATACCCCCTGTTCAGGAGCGGGTCGGCTGTATGCCGCTATTCTTTCTTCCAGGGATTCCTGGAAGTCTTTTCTAGCATCGGTATAGTAGTTAGTGGCTTGTTGCCGGTCTGATTCAGATGGGCTCTTCTGTATTAAGTAGTTGCTATACCAAATACGGGCTAACTCTTCGAACTCCTCTGGGACGGTTGCTAAAATTTCTCCAAAATTAAAGGGAGCCTCTTCTTCCCACCGCTGACCTTTCACCCTTTCCTGAAATTTGCTAAATTCTGGTGTTTTAAATATCTCAGGAACAATTTGAAGAACGTCATCTACATTTGTAGCCGGTACCTCTTCTTGTTCTTGTTCTTGTGCTTGTTCCGTTGGTTCAGCCATCTATAAAGTGTCCTGGTCGGTCTGATTACGACGGAGATATATTGGAAATACTTCATCGTCGTCCTGACGAGTCTCAGGAGCATCTTGCTCACGTTGGTAGCGCCACGCTTCTCCAAGCTGTAGATTGTATTTTTTGAACCAACCGTCTTCACCGAAGAAGGGCATTGCTTGAATAGACCCTGGGAATCGCTCGAGAAGCGTTTCATACACTATTTCACGTTTTTCTGGGTCCCATGTGAAAAAAGGCATCGCTTTACCATTAGAAGCCCTACTTATTACGGTAAGTACCTCATCAGCAGCCACTCTGCGCTCTTCTGCTGTAGGTGCGGTTTTTGTTCGCTCAAGTAATTCTGGTGATACACCAAATTTAGACCTCAGATAAACTCTCATGCTCTGGGGGGATTCTGCAATCCTCGTCAGTTCTTGATTTGACTCAGATAGATTTTGGATTTGATCAAATATAAAAGTGGTTCCAAGTTCTGTGACCGTACTTGCTTTTCTTGAAGCACCGTATCCAACAACCTGTAAGAAATGAGCTAGGTCTTTATCTGAAAGAGTTCTTCCCGTTTGTCCTGCGGCTGCTGCTGCCATATATGCCAATTGCAACTGGGTTGCTAAAACTAAAGCACGATCAGCCTCAAGATTTTGAATATTTTTATCGTTAAGAAAGCTGTCTTTTCCGGTAAAAAAGCGTTTGAAACTCTTACTCTTTTCGTACCAACTGGTAGTTTCAGTAGCCTCAGACTTCTGGGCGGTTCTTCTAAAATTATCAACCCTCCTAAGAAAACTTTTTCGAGAAAAGTCTTTTTGCTTTTGATCTAAGTCTTTGTTCCCTTGTTGTTCTAGGAACGTTTGCACAGCTCCGTACAAATTAACGGCATTATTCCCTAGGTCCTTTGTAAAAGTCTCCTTGAGGACAGGCTTAAGACCATCTGATCCATCTTCTCCAAACAGGGAAGCAAAACTAGAAATATCTGCCATGATGTTGGTATAAAATGATGCAAACCCACCCCCCAAAGTAAACACATCCTCGTTTTCTGCACCAATTTCGTTTACTCGATGCTGGAGACCCATTGCATTCATCAAAAGGTTTTCAGCTAAAAGTCGGGCGGCCCATGTTTTCTCGGTTTCTTTAATTACTCCTGGCCCAGTAGGGTCAAAAAGTTTAAAGATGTTCCCATCAAGGGGTATCCAATTTTCATTCCTTTCTGCATCCAACTCTTCTTTAGTCTTTTGAACGGATCCAATCTGAGTAACCCATTTCGTATCCCTTACCCCGTCTGGGTTTACATAATCAATTTCTCTAAAGACGAGCGGGTATGGGGTGTTACCCGTTGTGTCAATCATTGTTTGAGGTTTCACAGCGTTTAACTCACCTTCTCTTAGAGAAGCAGTGAGTCTTGGGTTTAGGTAGTATTGACCTGCAGGAATCGCTTTTTCAACGCCACCGACATTGGTCTTATCAACCAATGGGTCTCCTTGGCTTACAACCCATCGGTTTAGTCCATCTTCATCAACTATTCCTTGTCGGCTTATTCGAACTGCCTTTCCGTCTTCATTAAGAACAGACCCATTAAACTTAACCCTATTAAAACCTTTAAGATTTTCAAGAGTCTTAAGACCCCGTTGCTTTTCTCTATCTAAAGATGCCGTATACAACGCTTGTTCACGATCTTCTTGAAACTTTCTCCCTGCTTGAGCCGTTTTTATAAATGCTTCGACGCCTCCTTCATCTTCATCTAAAGTAAATGCAGGAGCATAGGTAAGGAGTTCTTTTAATCCTCTTCCAAGAGCCGTGTCTGTTTTAGAAGGTGGTAGTGAGGGTAGTAAATCGTCGACTTTTTCTTTAGCTTGCTCAATATTCCACCGTTCAGGGGCAGGGAGACTATTTAAATACTGTTTATATTGATCGCTATCTAAATCTCTTAAACCTGTTGCAACGTCTTTCGAAAACCAGTCCTTTGGGAGTACAGAAGCCAACCCAGAAACAGCCGCTTCTGATAAAAAGGGAGATAAAGCCCCTAATATGGAGCCTTTAATAAGCTCTCTATCTTCAGGTTCTCTAGGCCGTGCTGCAGGAATCAAGCTCGGAATCCCTGTCGCTGGTTTTACCTCAACTGGTGAAACCAGATTCTGGGCGGGAAACTGAGGAAAGGGCAGAAATGAATTAGCCAAGACTCATAATT
>Ga0098036_1000177_pt1 | contig 31557 bp, 28 predicted proteins | sample 4_EtaG_FD_77064 | JGI IMG/M metagenome (GOLD analysis project Ga0098036, IMG submission 77064) | Marine viral communities from the Subarctic Pacific Ocean - 4_ETSP_OMZ_AT15127 metaG | ecosystem: Environmental > Aquatic > Marine > Oceanic | place: Pacific Ocean | collected 2015-01-07 | reverse complement strand
ATTAATAGATGATAGGAAAAAAGGATGGGTGACCGGTCAAGATGCCGTGGTGACATCTCAACCGGTCGCGGGGTAGCTTATAGGGTTGGCATGGTTGGACGTCGGCGAACCTGCTGCTTGTGTCCGCTGATGCTGAACTTACCAGGGCCGTAGGTGTCTCCACGCAACCATAGGGTTAGGTGCTGCTTGTATGGGTTGTCCGTGTCGGGCTTCTCCCAGCCGGGCGCGTCATGAATTGCAAGCTTGCTGTTTCGCGGTTGCTCGATGTCGACGAGGCCCGAGATTTTAACAGTTTGACCTTCTAGCAGTCCAGGCAGGTACTCCTTTGTGCGTCCCTTCGTGCGGTCTGCTTCGTCTACTAGGGGGTTAATGGCCATTACCTTGATTTGGTAAGCAATGCGGTTCTTTTTCGTGTTGCTACCGAATCTGGTCTCTTGGTCGAAGTCGTCGCGGTCGTGCTGCTCGGATTCGTCCTCGTATACGTTGAAGGTCATGATGGTCTTTGGTAGCTTGCTCGGATTGGACCACGCAAAGCTCGGGAGGACTCCCGCGACTACTACTGACTCGTTGGTCAATGCGTCAACAAACTCCTCGCCGTTCTCGTTCTCGCTCATCTCAATAGTTGTTTGTGCGTTCTTAGACATTCTCTGTACTCCTGAAAAAAAGATAATGTGGGTTTCAATCTGTCTTACCCAACAATGTTTTCCCCGCTGCGGGGGGACGCCCCAGGGGCGCGGGTGAGCCCTTGCGAACCCGAGTGGAGAGCAGGCCATTAGAGCCGCCCAAAAAAGTTCTTTTGAAGGAAAAAACCTCTGGTGCGCCCCTTGGGGGCAAAGCGAGGGCTCGCAGCTTTTTTTTACGGTGACGCCAAAGGCGGCATCAAAAGGGCTTTATTGGAAACGTGATAGTTAGGCCGTGGCGACACGAGCAGGCAAAAGCCCCCCCGCTGCTGGGAAAATATCCCATAGGGATTCATTCCATTCACGCCCCTGGGCGGGAAGGGCCTTCTTTTCAATCCAATAACGTATTAAAGGTCGTCACCTTTACGAGGGGGTGTTGGGGGAAGGTCATCCCCCATGAGATGCGTTAGGCCCGAAGGGTGGCGCGTAGCGACAGATCGAGCCCGTAGGGTGGAGACCTTGGCTCCATCGAAGACGAAGAGCCCGGCCCAACGGGTAACGTCCAACAATGCAGCTCAATCAATAGATCGATGCCAATACCAATATGAATGCACAGGCTAATGCTAAGGCGTATCTCAATCCATTGTGCTCCACGAAAGAGTGGAGACAGTAGGGTAGGTAGGCCGATGCCAGCTAGGGCGAAGAGAGAGAGGCTGGGGCTTCGTACTCGTAGGGAATGCTTGGTGGGGTGGTAGATCCCCGGAGCCTCCACCTTATTCTAATCAAGCCCTATTCCTTACCACAATCTAAGGGCTCTTCCTTTGCCCTAAGCAAGTGCAGCTTGCGGTAGGCGCTCCCCTCCACTGAGCGAACGAGCCCTTGGCGAGAGAGCAGGGGTGGGGGGACCTCTAGAGGCCCAATGCGCTGGATTTCCAACCTGAACCAGGTAACATACGTGGGCCCCGCTCTCTAAAATATAACAGTTTTTGGGAAACCTGTATCTGTTTTGTCTCTATAGATTACTGTATAGAGAGATCTATATAGATATATATATATATATATATACTTATTTAGAGGGGGGTATAAGGGGGGAGACTTTTGTTACAAGAAACTTGCTTTATGGGGAATCGCTGTTATTGTTCTTGGCAGTAGTACCGAACAAATAGGTTATCTTTGACCGATGGGTCCCACCTTGCTAGGGTTTAGGAGCTTTTTCCTAAAGAAAGGTGGTGGGGCTCGTGTCGGTGCCCCCACCACCTTTTCTTTTCAGGAGAAAGTATGAAGTTAAGTGTTACACGGTATAAAGAAATGAAGTCTGGAGGCCTCCATGGCTTCGTAGACTTGATGGTAGATGACCTGGGTATGGTTATCCATGGCTGCGCCTACCGAGAGGGAAGCAGCGGCATGTGGGTTGCTTTACCGAGTCGTCGATATGAGGAAGATGGCAAGGCCAAGTACATTGGTCATGTTGGTTTCCCAGAACGCGATGTCTACAATGACTTTCAGACTACGGCCAAAGAAGCGATCGAGCGACACCTTGCGAGCTCAGGCCCTGTAGGAGATGAAGATATCCCGTTCTAGGTCGCTATAGGAGAAAGCAATGCCCCAGATTATCGGCACACCTTTTGTTATGGTGCCCCTGCACCTGATCAAACCACATAACGGTAAACCACTACCAGCTGCTACCATCTTGACCTGGTGCTGGCTTCAACACCACACCAGCAAAGATACGGGGCAATGCTTCCCTACCGTCAAAAAGCTCGCTGAGGAAATCGGGGTGAGCAGGAGGGCTGTACAAAAGTCCCTCTCTCACCTCGAATCCCTCGGGGCTGTGAAGGTTCAACAACGGCAAAATAGACCGTCAATATATACACTGGTCTATGCTAAAAACGAACCACAGTTCACACCTACTGCGAAGCAGGGTTCACCCAAGAAAAAACCTAAACCGAAGAAAACCAAACAGTTGCGTGTTAAGGTAAGTGAACTACAGTTCGCACCTAGTGTGAACTCTAGTTCAGGGGTGAACACAAGTTCGCCTGGGGGTGAACTACAGTTCGCCCCCTTATATAAGGAAGAACAAGAACCAATTAACAATAACCAGTTAATAACCCCCTCTATGCCCCCCTTGGAGGTTATGGTTACCCCTGGTGATGTTGTGTTGATGTACAACGAGATATTCGCTACGGCGAAGGGGAAGCATCGGGTAAGGGCCTTGAGTGCTGGGTCGAAGAGGATGAAATCCTTGAAGGCCAGGGTTAAGGAGATACCTGACGAGTCGTATTGGCGTGAGTTGTTTGAGAGGGCCTCTAAGATTCCAGGTCTTCTTGGCAAGACCCAGAAGTGGAAAAAGGGCGCTACGCTGGACAACTTCCTTGGGCCTGGTTTCGCAGACAAGGTTCTGAACGGAGAGTACGATGAGTGGACAGGTGACGTTTCGTTGCTTGGCTCATTTAACGAGCAGGACCGGCTCTCGAAGCAGATGGACGAGATTCGATGGCAGATACGGGGTGTTTGCAAAGAGAAGTTTGAAGCCAGGGTCAGAACAAGGGACTGGTGGCCTGAGTGGAAGAAGAGCCTGGAGCTCGATCTTAGATCTCGGGACGCCATTGACCTGCTGCCTAAATGCATCGAGCTGGCACGAAGTACATGGGAAAAGCTACAGACAGAGGCAAGTGATGAACAAAGAGTTATCAGTCAGAAAGATGTTATCGCGATACAATCGGAGGAGCGATGACGACACCGTTCGCAACTACATGGATGTTTGCAGGCCCTACAGCAATGAGGCAGTAGACTCTGTAACAAGGTACCTGACATCGGTTTTTGACAGACTCCCTTATCCAAGAGATGTGGAAGTCGCCCTAATCAAGGACAAAGGCTCTAAGGGTGGATCGCGCAAATGCGAGCGATGCAATGGGCCTGGATATTACAAGGAAGACTTTGAGGAGCATGACTGCGGATTCAAAAACCTCGAAGGAGTCAAGTATATCCGGTGCTATTGCAGCCCAGGGCTGAGGCTCCCAAACGTCAAGCTTGAGGATGGCAAAGACATAAGAGATCGTGCGATTGCTTTGATATTGGCAAAAAAGATAGCAACAAGAGCAGTTGACAACGAAGTTATTTCCTCCCTGAAACAGTGGGGGTTCTACTGCTGGACACAAGAGACGTACAAGGCTTACCTTGGTCTTAGTAAAAGGATAACGATGAACGGACTTCTGTACCTTGAAGATATGTTAAAAAAGTATGAGCCTGTTGACTGCCAGACCATACCCTTAGAGATTGCAGAGGAGCTCGTTAGCACAATAGAGCGAATGCCATCAAAGAAATGGGTGAACGTAATTGGATAATAAAAAAAGATTTATTGCTAGGTCGATCCACGAAAAGCGAGTGAAGGCGCTTATGAAAGTAAACAAGGAGCTTGCAGATGAGATCGACCGACTAAACAGAGTTGTTAAGGTTTTGACAGGCCCGGTTGGAGACAGGACCGAGGAGGATATTCTTCTCTGGAAACAAAATAGAACCAGGGCTCTTGAGAAAATATACATTGCTGTTGGGGAGGTTAAGGATGGGGAAGTCAACTGATATACAGTTCACGGTTCCGGTTGCGCCAAAGGGCAAGTCTCGGCACAGGACAGCGAAGGGAAGGGCTTACACGCCGAAAGACCAGATCAAATGGGAGCAGCAATTTGCTCTCTTTGCAGCTGAGCATAGGCCGGAAGAGCCTATGGAGGGGCCGATCGCGCTGTATCTCACAGCGACGTTCCCAAGGCCAAAGAGGTTAAGAAGAAAGAAGGACGAAGCTGAAAGGCCGGGGAGGTTATTTCACTTCCAAAAACCAGATGCAGACAACGTTCTAAAGAGTGTTTGTGATGCATTAAACGACACAGGGTGGTGGAGAGATGATGCGCAGATTGCTTTTACAAGCGTTACAAAATACTTTGAAGAGATTGGTGGGAAAGGTCCGAGGATCAGTTGCAGGATATGTTCGCTTGAGAACCCGTAGCACGGTCCTGGGTTCGTGCGCCCTAACGACATGCGTTGCCCTTCTCGGCCTTGACCCCGCCGCATCACAGCGTTTCAGGTACAGCAGCCAGGTCTCCTGGTGCATGGAAGTCCAGCGAAGGGCTGAGATCATGAATATAGATCCCCTCCTGGTTGCCGGCCTCGCCTTCCACGAGAGCGGTTTCCGCGATGTAACGTCAAGGAAAGGCGCGAAAGGGATCATGCAGGTAATGGAAGATATCCACTGCGAAGACGGTAAGCCATGTGATTTGATTGACGCGGGCCTTGAATATCTTCAATACTGGTTGACAAGAACTAGGTCCCCGGTTCGTGCCATTTGCCACTACAACTCCGGTAACAGGTGTAAGCCAGCTGGAGCTCGGTGGTCTGTTCGAGTAATCGAAACAGTAAACAAGCTTCACAAAGCCTGCGAGGAAAACCAGATGCCACCAAAGAAAAAAAGAAAGCGGAACTACCGGAAAGAATACGACAGAGACCATAGCAGCACAAAAGCAAAGAAAGACCGCGCTGCAAGGAATAAGGCCAATAGAAAGCTAAAGCCTGGTCCGGGCAAAGAGGTTGACCATAAAAAACCGCTTTCAAAGGGTGGTGGTAACGGCAAGAAAAACCTTCGGGTTGTAAAGCGGTCTACCAACAGAAAGAAAGGCGCGAAAACAACAAAGCGGAAAAAGTAATGAAAGAGCCACCACAAGAGCTATTAGCGCTGTACCAGGAGGTTGTTGCTGCCATGCGAAACGGAGACATGGAAGCGGCAGCAGACGCGGTGCTACAAGCAAGCGCATATCAGGGAATGGTCAACGGCAACATGAAGGCGCTTGAGCTGTATCTTGTTGGGAGCGGTGTTATTGAGGGCATCCAAGACAGGAAGAAGATGGCTTCAAGAATAGCAAGCAGCACAGTCAAGCTTGTCACGGCAGATAAAGCCGAAGATGTTGAGGTTGACTACGCAGCGCGTCTCGCAGAGGCCGGCAGTGAGTGATGCTAGGGAAGAGTATTTAAGAAGGTGTGAGGATGACCTAGCCTTCTTTTGTAAAAACGAAGTCTGGATCAGACCGAAATACAAGGTTCCCGGTGGCCTTGTTAATCTTGAGCTGAACAGAGGCCAGAGAGTACTCAACGACAAGATTAATGAGCTTGAGGGGGAGCAAAGGGCCATTTGGCTCCTTGTCCTAAAGCATCGTCAGTGGGGTTCTTCGACATTCTTCCAGGCGATGACAATGCATCGTTGCCGTTTTGTCCCATACACAGAAGCTCTAGTCATTGCTGACCGTGAACGAACCACCAGAAAGCTGATGGGAATGAACCGGCGCATGTGGGAGAAGTTCTCCCCGGCAGTAAAAGGAGACTGGACAAGAACGGTAGAAAGGACTGACTCTCAGTACGAGTGGGACAATGGTTCTGTTCTCCAAATTGACACGGCTGGACAAAGCCAAGCAGCTCGTGGTACAACCGCTGACTTGATTCATTGCTCTGAGGTCGCTTTTTGGAGTAACGGGGATCGGATCATCCCCGCCATGACCTCCTCCCTGGCCGACGTATCGGGCTCAATCTGCGTGATGGAGAGCACCTCCGCAGGGCCACACGGCATTTTCTGGGAGTTATGGGAGCAGGCCGAGGACCCGTGGTCTCAATGGACCAGGGTCTTTGTGCCGTGGACAACCCATGATGAGTACGATGATACAGAGAAGCTGGACCCAGACCTAAAGGCTTTGGGGGACAGGGCTGCTGCTGGAGACAAAGACGCCTTAACTGACCTTAAGCATCTTTCAAAACAAGAGCATGACTGGCTGATTAACGGTGTGTTGAACCTTGGCCAGGTTTACTGGAGAAGGAGAACGCTCGCTACAAGGCTCATGGGGAAGGAAGAAGAGTTTTGTAGAGAGTACCCCCTCACAGCGGAAGAGGCTTTTAGGTCTACAAGCTATGACTTCCTGAATGAAAACGGCCAGAGCATACAGGAGGAGAATCGCTGCCCTGAAATAGTAAGGTATGACTTATTTATAGATGGGCTCCCGGCTGGGAACACTGAGGTAAGAAGAGAGAGGGACCCGCTTCTTGCGGTCTTGGAAGAAGACCCGGAGGACAGGGAGGAGCCCGAAGAGAGCGCAGACGGGTGGATACAGGTTATTGAGCCGCCATACGAAGACGAGCAGTACGTTATCGGGTATGACCCGAGCGAGGGAATTAGCGCAGACAACTGTGCTTTTGTTGTTCGGTGCAATGGTAAAATCGTTGCAGCAGGAGCTCGAAACGACATCGGCACAGACTTGCAGGCGATCTACCTTGAGTCCATTGGGAGATGGTATAACAACGCAACGATAAACATAGAGAGAGCTGGAGGGGGGCTCGGACTAATAAATACCATGATCCGACTCCTCTACCCAAACCTCTATGGGCAGGAAGGATTCGATGAATACGGGCAAAAGCAGGGCAGGAAAATCGGATTTAACCCAACCCAGGAAAGCGTAGCAACAATACTCTCTATGCTAAGGCATGAGCTCAATGTGGGGACGCTGATCGCACAGCATCCAAGGTTACTACAGGAAATATCTTGGATTAAGAGAATCACAAAAAGAAGCAGAGATGATTCAACTTACCATGTGTGGCGCTGCCCAGGAAAAGGCCGCGTCTTGCGGGATGGGTCTCGACTAAGCGACGATATGTTCCGAGCCGCAGCACTAACAACAATTCCCTCAAGAGATTCTGAGTGGATTAAAAGCGTTAAAGATGAGACTGTTAGCACGGGAGAGCCCGAAAGGGTGTCCGAAGTTTCGTCTGGATACTACCTTCATAATCCTATTTACAAAGAAGACGAAGAAAAAATAGTTGTGTCCGAAGGTGGTTATGACCTAATAGAAATAATACCCGAAGACATTGACGATATGCCGGAGATGCCATTACCATGAACGCTTTTGCCATTGTTTGTTGCGTTATGATCTTGGCTCATGTTGCGACTATTGCCGCAGTTATGTTTAACATGAGCAAAATAACAAAAGAATTTAAGCAAATTGTGTTAGAAAGAGAAGAGACCCATAGAAGCCTCTATGCAGTTGGGCCAGACATAGAGACGGATGCATCTCAGAATCAAAACGTAATGGAGTACATGTAATGCCAGCAGAGTGGTACAGCAGCAATACAAAGAAACGAGATGAGAAAACGTTTGGTGACTTTCTTGGCGGGATGGTAAAGGGAATCGGGGGAGCGGTCGCAGCAACAGCCGCACCGGTCAACCCAGCGCTCGGCGCAGCAATACATGGTGGCAGCACACTTGTTGGTGGCGCCCTCTCTGGTGACGACCTGGGAGACACGTTTGAAAACGCCCTTACAGGGGCAGCGGTAACAGGTGTTTCAGCTGGGATATCAAACGCAATTCTTGGCGGAAAAGAAGACGAATACCTCAAGGCGTTATTGAACATTGAAACGCCACCAGTTAACCTTGTGCCATCAACGCCAGAAAGAATCCTTAGAAATAAGCCAACTTGGTTTTCCTAATATAGAGGCCGAAAATGGCAGAGCAGACCGAAAATGAAGCTAGGCTCTTAAGAGTCATTGAAGAGCGGCTAGAGAACTGCATCAAGATGAAGAAAGATCGTCTTGAGGAGGCCATGGTAGTTCTGCTTGCCTATGGTGGTTTTTCGATTGATACAGCTAGGGATTTCGCAAGTAGGGCGCACAAAGACGCCCTCCCTAGATGGTTTGAAGATCGCGTTGTCCTCAATGTCTTGCAGCCTATTGCAAGAACAGCCGCTTCAATGATTGTCTCAAACGCTCCGAGCTGGATTGTAGACCCAATGGGGGATTCTGCACATAAGAGGCAAGCAGCTCGTGGCGTCCAAAAGCTTCTAGACTATTTCTATAAATCAAACGATCTTGGGCCATTGATGGACCAAATAGTGCTTAGAAGTGTTTTGACCGGATACGCTGGTGTGTATGTGGACTGGGACTCCCAGGTAGGAGTCGGAAACTTCAAGGACGCAAATATCGGAAGAGAAGGCTGGTACGTAGTTGAGCCTGTAGACATCTTCTCATGGCACCATGAGCCTGGAGTTGGTGGGGACAGGAATGCCTTTTGGGGTATTCGTGAATCAACAATGAACCTGGATGCAGCTAGGTTGTTCTTTAACAACAACAGTATTCAGAAAGAGCAGACAAACGACGAAGACGATACCGTGCATCGACACATGCAGCTTATCGCGGATAATGAAGGTATTGGTGTTGACGTTACAGACGGGTCAAACCGGATTCGCGTCTTACAGTATTGGCAAAAGCCTGGAGCCCAGTTCCCCAATGGCCTAGAGGTTGTTATTGCAGGAGACAGAATCGTCTCGTTTAACGACAGGCTTCTTGGTGGCGAGTTCCCTATTTATACGATGAAGTTTGCTCTAGAGCCTCATCGCGATTACGCCTCTGGAATAGGAACAAGCCTTCTTCAGCTCCAGAGAGACCTAACTGTTACCTGGAATGGTTACCGGGTCCGTAGGGACCAGGAGATTATGCCCCCTTGGATTGTGCCCAAAGGGTCTTTGACAAGAGGCATAAACACAAAGCCGAGAGCTATTAACGAGTTTAATCCTCGACTAGGGACCCCGCAGCAGATGTCTCTAAACCCACTCTCCCTTGTTACTGGTGGGTTCGCTGATCGAACTGTCCAGATGATGGAGTATGTTTCTGGCGTGAATGACGCTAGTCGTGGGGAAACACCTACAAGCAACGCTACAGGAAGGCTTACAGCATTCCTGGCAGAGCTCGATAACAGAAGGATGGGTCCTACTGTGCGAGAGATGAGCGTTATGCTTAAAAAGGTTGGTCGAAGGATGATCAGGCTTTGGCAAGAATACGGTAGCGAAACTGTTGCGGTAAGCGTTGTTGGGCGAGGCCATACAGCTGAAATTGCTGAGATAAGAAAAGAAGACCTTGTTTACAGCGATATAGATATTGACACAGCCAGCCTGATGCCAAGAACGCAGCCACTACGGCAAGAGACAATATTAAACCTTCTTCAGATGGGTGTAATACCACCAGACAAGGCCCTCGATGCGCTTGAGTTTGGTGGCTTCGATGAGGCTATTGGCCACCGAAGCATGGAGGCAATGAACGCTCGCGCCGAATCTGAAATGCTAAATGACCTCGGGATTGATATGAAAGAGGTTGTTGCGCGAGAGTACGAGGAACATGAGACGCACATTAAGGCGCATACTCAGTTTCTTTTGACTGAAAAGCCTGGAGACGCAATACGACTTCGATTTGAAGAGCACATTGCAGCTCATAAGGCCTTTATTCAGCAGTCGATGGCTGCGGCGGAAGCGCAGCAGCAAGGGGCACCTGGTCCGATGGGTGGTGCTCCACAGCTAGGAATAGCTGGCTCCCAGGCAGTGCCGGGAGGATTACCACCTGAAATGGTACAACTTGTAGAACCAGGAGTTGACTCTTCAGAGGAAGCGTCACTCGCCAACATCGCAGGAATCGAGTAAGGAGCTCATTATGGCAGACCAGCAAGACTTATTAACAGCAGAACCAGACCTTAGTGGAATTGTACCTGGGGGTGAGCCAGGGTTGGCAGAGGCAATGCCATCACCCGCAATGGATTTAGGGGGGCAAGCGCCACCTGAAGCTGGCCCTGGAGACATGGATCTAGACCAGCTCCTTGCCTCTATTGAGGCAACAGAAACCGCACCGCCTCCCGAGGAGCCAACTAGCGTCGCATCTGACATCGCAAGTATGATGGACAGAATCCAAAACCGCCGACAGGCTGTAGAGACAGAAGACGGCACAACAGATGTTCTTGCATCTCGACTGCAAGAAATCGAAGGCAACGTCCAGCGATTAAAGCAAGAAAAGGAAATGCTTGCAGCGCAAAATGTCAGGGATGCCATCCAGTCAACAATCAGCTCTTCCATCTCAGACCAGATGCAAAAGCTGGATTTAGATGTAACGAAAGGCCCAGGAAAGGCGTTCACTCGTATCGTGTCAAACAGCGCCATGGTCGCTGTGGCAAGAGAGCAGGCCAGGACTGGAAACCCAGACATTGACCTAAAGTCAGTACACCAAACTGTTAATAACTACTCGAAACTTATCGTTAGAGTGGCAACAGAAATTGCAGCAAAGATGCAGGCAAACAAGAGGCTTGGTTTAGGGGGAGCGCAAAAACAACCCTTTACACCTTCCAAAGCCCCTGGTGAAATGTCAGAGGATGAGTTTGACTCAGCAGTGATCGCTGCGATGAAAGCATTTGGTTCTTAGTTTTTAGTTTTAATTTTGGAGTTACATTATGGCACTTCCTACTTCTTTTGGTGGTACCACGCCAAACAACCTGGCTATGTCCAGCTTGGACAAGGTACTCACCAACTTCTATATCCCTCGCATGTTCGAGCAAATCCAGGTTGAGAATCCTGGGTATGAGTTCTTCAAGAACATGAACTCTGTTGTTTCCTGGGGTCCTGGTAACACAGCAAGCTTCCCGGTTCGCAAGAAAGCGAAGCGCGGAGTTGTTGGTGGTACTTCTGGTCGCCTCCCACAAGCTGGCGCTCCATCCTACGGAACCCGTTCGTTTGACTACACGGTATTCCGTACCCTGGTGAGTTTTGCCTGGGACCTTCAAATGAAGGGTGGTCACGAGCGTTACATCAAGAACATCCTTGACCAGGCTGTTACTGATGCAAAGCAAGAGTTCTTGCGACGCATGAACATCTACCTTTATGGTGGATCTCTTGGCCACGCTAAGGATGCGCTCACTGATGGTGGTGGTCTGGACTCAACCACGTTCGGTACATCGTGCATTATCGGTTACACCCAAGCTGTAACTGATGAAGACGGTGACCTTACCAATGGTGTAACAGGCCCACTGCGCGTCAAAGGTGCATGGCTTACTGGTGAAGGCTACAGCGATAATAGCAGAGATGCTGAGGGCGCTTTATGGGTTCAGCCGGGAGACTACATTTGTGTAGCCGGTAAGGTTTCTTCTGATAAGCTTTGGTTTCGCAAGGTTACCGCTGTAGACCGAACAACATACGGTTCTGGTTTCGGTGGTCTTACCTTGAATGCCGCTCTTCCTGATGGCATTCCCATCAACTCTCCAATCTACCTCGCGTCGATTGGCGATGACCAGACATCTGGTGCTGGAGCTCCAACTGACGGCGCTGCCTTGACTGTTGCCAACGCAGAGCTTTCTGACTCCAATGCAGGTCTTCTTGGGTTTGCTAATGCTTTGTTTGACCACACGTATCTTGGTCAACCCAAAGCTGACGCTGGAGCTACCGGTGACGACAGCTACTGGAAGAACGTCATCAAGCACGCTGGCGATGCTGGTGGAACCGAAGGAACCGCAGCAGCGTTGACTTTTGAGCGCATTGACAGCCTTCTGCTGGAAATGAACCAACAGTTCTACGTGAAGCCAGACCTTATGGTCATGAACCCAGGAATGTGGCACGAGTTCATTAGCTTGAGCGAGTCTAACCACTCCTTCTTCAACCAAAGCCAGCTTCCTTCTGGCCACAAGCCAGGGACCAAGCCCCTTTACTCGACGGCTAACGCCACTACGGGTCAAGGGGACCTCAAGGTCCTTGTTGACCCCTATTGCCCACATGGACGCATCATGGTCTGTGATACGGGTGAGATTGGCTACGCTACGGCGCAAGCCATGGGTGAGGCCAAAGAGGACGGATCGTTCCTTCGCCATGTTGGCGGAAACTACGACGAGTTCCACGGCTGGTTACGTTGGGCTGGGCAGTTCATTGCTCACAGCCCATCTGCGGTTGGACTTCTCCAAGACGTTACTCAGGACATTAAAGCCCTGTAACAACTGCTCCTCCCCGAGCATAGGGAGGGGGTCATCCGTGGCCTCCTCCCTTTTTTTATGGATTAATATGATTCAAGCAGCACCAAAAAGAGAGAAACCAGTAAGCCTTTCAGCCTCTGCTTTTCCTGGGGCTTTACCCAGAGAGCAGATTCGAGCTTTGAAACGGCTTGATTCTAGGTTAGAGTTGCGCTGGAGCCCTCGCCTGGAATGTTGGGAGGTTTGGCATGAGCGACACTTTGGAAGCCCATATGTCTTTTACAGGCATCAGAGTGTTTCTGGTGGGTATCTTCCGGCAGACCAAGATCTTATTGAGACTGTCGAAGAGCGCGCAATGTGGACTGACCACGGACAGCGTAGGCTTCGGAAGATGCGCGACTTGGCAAACAGCCAAAGCCAATACCAAAAAGACCCAGAGAAGCCACTCTGGAAAAAAGGCAAGAAGCTTTACTTCTAGGAGCAGAACATGAACCTCTCAACTGCACGCACCCAATTACGCCTTATGCTGGGCGACCAGTCTGAGAGCGTTTGGAGTGATTCTGACCTAAACACACTGCTAAACAGGGCCAACCTTCGGATTTATAGAAGGATTTTGTCAGAAGACCCAAGCAGTGCGTTTGAGCAGCATGAATATACGTACCCAGCGAACAGCGAGGGTGTTGTTATTGTTGGGGCAAGTGTAGATACGAGCTCCGCAACAGTGAATCCGATCATTAATCTTGAGAAAGCCTTCTACAAGACAAGCGGAAGCACGACATTTAGACTGCTCCCAATAGGCGGGATTGCTGAGTTCAACGAGGCTAAATCTGGAAGTAGCACGACACACGACCTCATCCCTGTTTTACCTAATATGTATGGCGGGTATGTTGGGTACTTAACAAATGGAAAGTCTCAGCTCGGAATAAGGCCCGTCCCATCAACTGAGCTAACAATCCGGCTTGTGCTTAACTGCGATGTTGGTGAAACAGCGTTGAGCGCAGACGGCTCGCACTTACTCTCAATCACCCCCGGAGCAACTAACCCGGATGGACAGAACCTGGCTTACCATGAGGCGGTTGTGTATGACGCCGGTTTCCTTGCAAGCTTTAAGGACGAGTCTTTGAGAGAGGAGTTTTTGTCGATGAGAGAGGATGTCATGAACCTTCTCACCGTAAGAACCTCTAGCATCCATGAGGCATACTAATGGCATCAAGGGAGAAGTTTATACCAATCCGGGTGTCAATGGGGCCAGCTGCGGATAAGCTGAGATTATCCCTAAACCTTACGGCTAAAAAAGGCATTCTTGAGAGAAGGCCTGGGATACGGGCTGTTGAGCATGGTTACAGCAACATGCGTAATGCTACTGCTAGTGAGGGAGATTACCCTGGAGCTGGCCCATGGCACTCAAGCGGCGCATTGCCAAGAAGGCTTAACGATCCAAACGCAACACAGGGTGAGTATGATGGGAACAATGGGAGTGATGTCTACAGTGGTTTATCTACTGCTGCTGATTTCAACTTTACGAACGTTCCGAGCACGCTCCTGAACCAGGTAGCGAATAATCCAACTCACCCACAAGACACAGTAGCAGCTGACCAGTCGTATGGTTATATTTATGAGGGTATAGATGTTGAGATCGTGCAAGGGAAAGTCCTTTGCATGTACCTGACAAGAAAGGGAAACCGAGTATCAGATCCATCCCTTTACCTTGCGTGGTCTTGGCATATGCCTGGAGACCCGATGTTAGGGTCAAATAAAGGGACAAATGAGTTTGTATCTAACCTGAAGAGAGTTTCCTCAATACACAGGGGAAAGGAATCCAGTGATGGGCATGGGCTTGCAGGATTTAACAGACCAAAGCTTCACGCTTATTCGGTTGCCTCCTATTGGAGGAAAAGGATCCACAAACTTCTAGATACGTTTATGATTACGGGAAAGGGTGTCGGGTTACAGCAGATATGTGGCGGTATAATCGACGCACCAGAAGTGAAAGGAAACCTTGAGAACGACTCAATTCTTTTCTGGAACTCCACACCATTGAAGATGATGGGGCCACCAGAAAACATAACGACAGACTCGGATGGGCTTATTGGTCGAACAGACCCGTTTACCAGCATCTATGCAGCCACCGCACCAAGGAACGCCTTTGCACACACAGACCGGCTCGGCCAGACAGTGTGGTACGGATTCATGCATGGAGACAGGTATACGCTTGAGCTCCCCCTTGATACTGAAGATGTTTCAATACAGGTACCAGAGAAGGATATCAGCGATAGCAGGCTTGAAGTAGGGCTCCATGATTACGACGTATGGTATTCGGAAATCAACAACCCAGCGTCTTTAGCCGCTGTTGGTATTATCCCTGTAGTAAATGGATCAAACGCATCGACGGTAGTCGGTCTCGCAGAGTTTAATCAGGGCACTGCTGCTTTCACGAAAGACAGTATTCAGTACATAACGGGTATCGGGTCTGACGCGGAATCCGCAGCAAGAAAGGTAATACACCAGGGTGTTGGGGCTGACGCAAGGTGGTCGATAAAGAACGTTGGGCAGGGCATCGCCTTTTGTAATAAAGCCGGTATCCATTATCTTGCCCCTGATGGCAAGGTGAATAGGCTGGTTGCTTTTGATGAGCTTTTCGGTGATGGGATCGTTCTTGAAAGGGAGCCTTACAGCGACATGCAAGGAGGCTCTGTGGATGGAGACTCCGATGATGGCCTTATTTTTACAGCAGACAGCACAGCTGATGTTTATCCGTGGAACCACTACGAAATAGACAAAGAGAGATTAGATCGATCGGTCGGCGCTATTTGGGATGACCTATATCTCTTGTTCGTTAGCAGGACAGTTGATGATGTGGGCGATGACAACAGGCTTGTTCTTGTTTGGAACTGGAAGGAAAACACCTTTTCAACCTGGCTTCTTCCAAAGCACATGGGTGTTCGTGGTTGGGCGTATGATGGAACCTTATCAACCCCATTCGTGATGACACGATACGGTCTTGCTGTATTCGATCCATCAGTAAGCGTTGATGATATATGGAATCCTGCGACATCTGCTGGAACAAGAAACTCCATCACAAAAGATATCCCGATTCCGGTTGTCGGCCAGACCCACAGGTTCCCAGGGTCTGGAGAGGGCTTTGTTACATCTCACGTAACGATACAACACACGGCAAAAATGGACGACAGGGTTGACACTGGACCAACCTCAGTCGGTAGCGCCTATGCAATGCATATTCAACTTTGGACGCAAACTTCTGAGTTCTCTATTGCAAGGCACGACAGGAATACGAATGATATTGTAAACGCAAAGAACCTTGTCTTTCAGAATCTCTATAAAGGGTCTTTTAAGGGCTGGAGAAAAACACACGCCTCAAACTTCGGGGATTCTCATAACAGAAAGCCTTCAGCTGGGGCGGATACAGATGTCTCTTATCGAGTGAATGGAGATATTGTTAGGACAAGTGTATGTAGGTCTGGTGGGCATGCGCTGCGGCACAGGATGCAGTTTTTCACACTGAACCATAGTGATATCCACACAATATATCTTGGGGTGAGAGCTGTCTCGGAGAAAGGACGACGGGCATGAGTCAGTTTGTTAAAAGAAAGGGAAACATAAGAGAGGTGAGCACGCCTAATGTTGGTGTTTTGCCCGAAGTTCAGCCTGGGCAGAATATTCAAGGGATCTTAAACGCGGTCCACAATCAGGGTGGCGGTACCGTAAAACTCGGACCTTACACATACAAGGTGGTAAAAACCTTAGTAGTGCCAGAGAATGTTACCCTTACTGGTGTGCCGAGAATCTCTAAGCTTATTCTTAAGCATGAGAAGGGATCTACCCAGTACGGCCCTGTTATAAAGCTAAACACAAAGAGCCGTCTTACTGATTGCTATCTCGATCTCGTTCTTGCTTCGGGTCATTCCTTTTCAGCAAACGGATCTAATATTCGAGATGACGATGGGGTAACAACAGATACAGGAGACACAACAAATAATAGTGTTGTTGCTCTTGTCGGGGCAAACGCAAGGCTTGAGCGATGCTTTATCCCCGGAAAAACATCAAGCGCAGGCGTAAGGCGCGCTGTTGTTGTAGAAGCAAATAACTGTTTTGTTATTAATAACGAGATAGAATACCCAGACAATGCATATGGAAACGCCTGCATCTATTTAGAGGCGACAGTTGCTGGCGCAATTATTGTCGGTAACTGGTGCGAAGACCTAACCCATGGTGATCTTCTATATAAAGATCCTAGTGTAAGTGGGTTGAAAAACGTCGTTGGCGGGCTTATAAGTGGAAGCATGAACGATCTAATGAACTATGGTAATGTAGCGATATACTAGGAGTTGGAAATGGCTGATTGGCCGGTAACAGTAAACAGTTATGCGTCGGGCTCTCTTTGTAACTCCGCTGAGTACAAGGCAGACTTTGAGAAACTGAGGAACGCGGTAAACGCTCTTCATGCAAGGTTTAGCACCCTGACGCTCAGTGCAGTTCTTACAGAGCAGGTTGCATATAATACGACGGACTGGGCTGCAACAGGCACAGACGCAGCTGATTCAACTAACAATCAAGATGCAACCTTTGAGAAAAAACGCCTAATAGGCCTTTGGAAGGTTCCAACATGGGCGCAAGCATTTAGGGTAAGGCAGTTTGATGTTCTAAACGCAACCATGAACAGAGAGGCGTCTCCCCCAACACTTGATACAAGTGAAGGGTTTGCAATAGGTCTTTCTTATGCAGATGCCTTGACTGACTTTGAGCCAGATGGAAGCTGGTCTGCGACACTAATCAAACAATACAGCGGCACACAGGCCGGTGGAGTGGGAGACTGGACTGCGGCAAACATGCAAGGCTATGGGGTTATGGGCACCGACACAGAAGGAGCCCCCTCCTTCTTGTCAGAGACCGGACTGTCTAGCGTTGTCCCTGCTGGAAGCTACATTGGCATATGGGTCGCTGGCGGGTTTACTTTCCCAGCAAGCGCTACAGCTCGAAAACATATTTTATTTCAATGCACGGCATACTTAGATGCTATGGTCCCTATTCCTTAGGAGGATAAAATGGCTTACGGTGAAAAAAAGTATACAGCACAACCAGCAGAACCACAGGGCGGATACCTCAGCCAGGAGGCGGGAAAGGGAGACTACCTTACCCACCTGAGAGCGATGTACTCTGGGCCAAACGCGATGAGAGAGCAGAGGGAAGCTGCCTACGGCGCAATCGACAGGGAGACTGGCTCTATGCTTAGAAAGGCTGGGACCCACGCTGGGATGAGGGGTGTGCCAAGCGACACGCTCAGGGCTGGCGTCATTGCCGGAAACATTGCTTCTAAAGAGCAAGCAGAGGGCAAATTAAGACAAGAGCAGTCTGCTGGCTTGCAAGAGATTGGAAAGCTTGAAATGGCAGAACAGCAACAGCACATGGAGGGGATGTCTGCTGTAACAGCTACCATCCAGCTGCTAGAGAATATGGGTGAAATCCATGACGAAGACTTTCCCCATATCCAAAAGATGTTAGCCGACCTAGAAGAAGAGGTCCGTAGAACCGGTAACTTCGGGCTGTACCAGCAGACAGTAGCCAGCCTTATGGGTCTTGGCCAGGACTCAGCGACACTAGGCGTTACCGGCCAAGCTAAGCCGAGGATTCAGTACTCGAACACCGCCGGCCCCTGGTCGTAGCTGCACCTTTGGACGACAGTCATGCCCCGCTTAATATCGGTCTTGATGGTTTAATGATGGAGATTAATTATGGTTGATTGGTACCCAGGCTCTACAAGAAGGCCTGAACAGAGCAGAAAGACTTTCGGTGAAAAGTTTCAAGATGCCTTAATTAATATCGCGCAAAGCGCTGCTACCGATGTCATAAACAGAGAGGTGGTGCTAAAGCCAATGCTGTACGCCCGAAGCGAGGCGGCAGAGGGGCTACAGGAGCAGCGCGACGAGGCTGAAGCGGCTAGAATGCGAGAGGAGATTGCAGCGAGGGTTGCTGCTGAAAAGGTTACCCACTCCAGAAACCTTGCAACAAGGAGGCGAGAGGCCCTTAGTGAGGTTATTGCAGCAGAGTCAACCAAGGCCGGTGTCCTAGCGCAAAGCGCGCTTAAGGACGCCCTTGGTGCAGCGACCGTAGAGTGGGGTAGCACAAAGCAATTTGGCGTAATTGGCGGCAGTAAGGAGAAGCTTGAGAAGAAGATTCTCGACCTGCAAAATTCGCGAGATAAAGAAAAAAAAGGCACCACAAGGTACAAACAGATTGACTCAGAGATAAGCGAGGCCCTCAGCCAGCTACAGGACCTTACAACGGCTGTCGACCCTACAACAGGCAAGACGTACCTTGCCTCAAAAAGCAACAGGTCTAAGAGGGTCAATCAAAAGCAATACATGGCTATACTCAGGTCTACCGAGAGTCTTTTGAATAAGATAGAATCTACCAAGAAGGATGTGGCTCGGGTAAAGTATATGGCCCATAACCCAATTGACCCAGATACAGGCCAGCCCTACGGGCCTAGATTTGAGGAATACTGGGATGAGCTTAAGGTCAGGTTGGGTCGAAAAGGTACGGCTGACCACGCCATGAAGAGGTCTGGTGAAATCCTAGCCAGCGTCCAAGACGAAGACAGCCCGTATTCTTTCAAGATGGATGACGAGCTCAGAAAGCCCCTCCTCTCTGGCAACCAGAAAAGGACCAGAAACATTATATCTGACGAGTCAACCAGAGGGACAAAAAAGAGGGTCGCTCTACCCCCAGCCCCAAAGAAACCAGCCCCTAAGACCAAGAAAAAGCCGGTTACTATTTTTAATGCCGGCAAGTCTGATACGAGCAAGCCAGACCCCGAAAAGCTCACCACCACTACGGAGGCTAGGAACGAGGTGCACTTTGGCCCACCTACAAATCTCGCAAGCGCAATGGATCTTGACTTAAGATATGAGGACGCAGCGAATGCTGCGATAAAGGCTCGCGCCAGTGAGGTAAACGAGCATATTCTGGCGAAAAGGAAAAGTGAGATAGAGGCCTTTAAGAACACCCAAGCCTTCATTGGTCTTACAAACAAAATTGCCTCTGAAGCCTCAGACAACGCAGCCCTGAAAGACCAACTAAAGACGGTCATGGCAGCGGCTGATATTGAAACGCGACAAAAGCTTATGGCTACGCTTCTCGATAAAAAGTTCAACGAACAAGTCGACAAAGTAATAGATGGTGCGTTTCAATCGGACTCCCCACATACTAAAAAAATTAGAACTAAAGTAAGGAAGTACCTTGTAGAACAGTACGCCCATAAAATGGTTGATGCTCTGTCTGGCGATGATTGGGATGTCTTTGATGCCGAAAGGTTCAAAGCTGTGTTTAGCCCGATAACCACGAAAGGTCTTAGGGATCACTTTTACCATTACGGTAGTGAGCAGGTTGTGCATCAGGCGAAGGAATACGCGGCCCGTATTATCAGGGAGAACCCCTCGACATATAAAGACTGGTACTACAAATCGCTAACCCAAGGGGACCAAAGGACAGCAGAGGAGCTTAGGTGGCTACATGGACAAATGGTTCTTATAACTGTAGAGCATGCCCAAAAGAACCCAGGCTTCCTAAATGATAATGGTACCTTGGACTGGGGAACACCAAGTGCTGGCAGGTTAGTTCAAAGACTTAATACTGTATTTAATAGCTTCATCACCCCAGATGGCAGAAGTGGAAACAAGGCCTACAGTCGCTTTGTTGGGGCCATGCAGTCCAAGCAGCAGGGGCAAGTAAAGCGCGGGTCCATCCACCCAACAAGATAGCTAGGAGTTATTGAATGGCTAATGGCCCCACAGACTCTCCAATATATGCAGGGCCTGATGTCATAGAGAGACTCAGGAGAAACCTTGTCAACAAGCCGGTCCCTGCTTTTAAGCCTGACGAGCATGTTCCCCAGCCCAGCCAGCCTGCTCCTGGTCCAGCCTCTGTTCCGCGTAGCCCAGCCTTACTCCCGCATCGAGGCCCAGAAGCGGTTCCCCAGGGCTCCCCGTTGCCCCAGCAGGTGCAGTATCCTGAGCCCGGATCGCAGAGGGGAGACTTCATGTCCTTTTTGGCCGAGCAGATTGACCCTGCTGCGAGGACTCTTTCTGGGTACTCGGAGGTAAGCCAGTTCCTGCCCGACGAGCTGAGCTCCATTCAGCAGGAAGGGTTAAGGAGGGTTAAGGAAATAACCAGGGGGATGGATGAAAGGCACCCTGGCTGGTTAGATCGACACGAGGAGTGGAGCCGCTTACCAATTGTCCACGACAAATATACACAAGTCGCAGATGAAGCGTTTGGTGTGGCCGCTGATGTTATTAAAAAGCAAGCAGAGAGAGCGACGAGAATTGCCTCTCCAGTTGAGCCTGAAGAGGTAGCCGCCTCGCTTGCCGGCCTAGACCCGGTAACAAGAAAGCCGGAGCCAGGTTTAGCTATGGCCTCGACTGATATTAGTGAAGCAGACCCGATGTCTGTTTCTGCTTACGACGAGCTGGGCGACGACTTCCTTCCAATGCCTGTATCCGTAGCGACACCGGACAGGGAGAGAAGGCTTAAGGTATGGGATGAAGCCTTTCCTATGTACAAGAGGATGCCATACGCATGGTACACCTCCATGCTTGAGATCCTCCACGGGTCAACAATCAATACTCAACGGGCTAAAGGTCTTGGCGGCCTCTGGGAAGAGACTGCTCGGATGCCAGACCCAGACACGCTCAACATAGTAAAAACCCTAGCTATACTGTCCGCTGGAAACAGGACAAAGGGTGTAGACAATCTATATAAAGGCTTAAACCAGGACGAGAGGGAGAAGCTCTTAGGGACAGATCCTCCAACAGCCAAAGAGATAACAACCCCGCAAGGTTTTCATGAGCTAAGAGAAAGGGCTACGGTCAACCTAAACCTTCATATTAGAGATATATTTGCTGGTGATTACCTAGAAGAAAAGTTCGGAATGGACGCAAATGAGAGAAAGCAGTTTTTCACTGAAGTGTTAAGCCATATGCGTCTGGTGCCCTCTAATGTTTTTGCTCGCGCGCACAACATTGAGACCGTTGTAAACGGGCTTCCGTTATTCCCAGTAGACCCTGTAACCTGGACAACCCTAAGCCATGGCGAAGGCGAGGACAGGTCTGCTCGGTTAGCAAAAAGCGCACAGGCGGTTTGGGCGCGCTCAAATAAAGATGTTGCTGCGACACGGCAGCTAAAGAGCGCTCTTGAGTACACATATGCCAACATGGTCATGATTCCGCCTCACATGGACATATTGGAAGATGTCATTCGTAATCCAAGCGGGAGCGCAGGGCTAGACAAATGGTACAAGGCGAGAGAGGCGATCAACAAGAGGCAGGCATCCCTCAAAGACGTTCTTACGTCTATTGAGGTAACTGATGCGTCTCTTTCTACGCTGCCTCCAGCTAAGCGAGCCCTTCTTACTCAGCATGCAAGATGGCTCTCTAGGTTTAGGTGGGCTGCTATCCAAGACTTAAACGCCTTCTATAAAGCGGGCCTGGATAAACAGAAAGAAAGCAAAAGCCTTTTCGGTTTTGTCCGAAACATTTTTTACTCTGGTGTTGGGATGACCAGAGATTTCAGCATGCTTTTGTTTCAGGGTGCTGACTTAGCCTATGAGGCTGGAAGCCAGGTCTTTATCCCAGGGTTCTATATTATTGAGGAGGTTGGAGAGAGGACCGGCTTTACTGAGCTAGAAGATCTCGGAGAGTGGGGCAAAGAGCACACTCTAGCGCAGAGGAAGAGTTTTCTTGGTAAAGCAAGAAAAGCTCCTGACCTCGCTGAGTACATGGTAAACCACATGGTAAGCCAGGCCACAGACTGGGAGTACTTCAGCCAACATCTCTACCAAAACCCATTCGGTACATTCGTTGACTTCCTTGCGTTAAATAGCCTTGCTAAGTTCGCAACAAGGAAGACCAGAGACGCTGTTAGGCTTGGTATCCGTGAGCATGGCCGAAGAAGGCCAACGGTCCTGCCCCCAAAAGACACAGTTACGGGGAAGGCAAAGGCTGATTTTGGAGACGAAGGCGCAGCCTTTAAGGCAAAGCCTGTTGTTGACATTGCAATGACCGAAGAGGGTGTTTTTGCAGAGGTAATCGCCCACGGCCCGATGGTCAGGTACAACAAGGGCGTACAGAAATCATCTGTAGCAAAGTCTGTTGAGGCGGGAGTGCCGCTAAAAGACGTAACAGAGAAAATGAGGCGGGCAGCCCACGCTACCTCGGAAGAAAGAGTGGCCGCTATTACGGTTGAAGCGAAGCTTGCCCAGCAAAAGATTGACAGGCTATCGGCAGCAGAAGCATCAGCTCCTGGGGCTCCAGCTGTTCACCCTGAGCTCGCAGAGCCAGCGCCCGCAGTAGCGGCAGAAGAGGCGGCTGTTGGAGACCTCTTCTTTGAGGCGAAGCCTCCGGCACCTGAAAGAGCGTATGAGCATATGAGAGACAAGGCTGCCGAGACGGGGCCGACTGACATGTTCCTCCGGCCTGACAGCGCCTTGGAGCAGGTATTTGCAAGAATAAAGGGCATTACAGGAGACACAGCCACACTCGCAAAGAAGTATCCAGGCATAATGTATAAAGCCGCTTCTTCTGGAAGTGCAATAGGAAGGTTTATGGGCTGGTTTAAGCCATTGAACCTTGCTGGTGGGCCTCGGATTCAAGAGATCTTAACAACATGGAAGGCTGGTGCATCCCGTGTCCTTAATGTTGCTGGAACAGAGATAGCCAGAAACGACCTGTTTATAAACAGCGCAACAATCCAACCACTAATCGCAAAGGCGCTCTACCACGTTGACGACCTTATGAGCGATCATATTGTTAATCGAGAATTTGCTGTCTTCAACAAGAGTGGAAGCAAGATAAAAGCAAACAGGGAAAAGCTTGTCCTTGGCATTACCGCTGCGATCACAAAGAAGCCCGTATTTAGAGCAAACCTTATCCGAGACCTTCAAAGAGGTAAGCTTAGTAGAGATACACTGAAAGACGTAAAAATCAGCGTATACGATGAAACAACAAAAAAGATTGTTCCAGAAGTTACCCTTGTTGACCTTGGCTTCTTTGACCGAAAAGGAAACATTACAATCCCAGGCGAAGGCCTTGCTGAGTCCTTAAAGAAGTCAACAATTGAGATAGAGCAAGCCCTTATTCAATACGGTGTTGAGCTTCAGAAGATATCGAGGCGTGGCGAAAAGAAGATTGTTGTCGATAAAGACATGACTCAAATAAAGATTGAATCATCCCACAACGGCGATATCTTTTTCATTGACCAAGAGCAGTACCTGAAGAATATCCCTTTTGCCGTTGAGCCTATGGTTGACATTATTCAACAGATTGGGGCAACCAACGCATCGACCATTAACCCGGATTCAATTTGGGTAATAGATACCGAGGGTGTTCGCAGGAACATGCACGACCTAAATCTGGTCATCAAAACAAAGGAAGGGAACTTCATACCATCAAGAGAGCTCATCATGATGGCGAAGGGGAAGCTAGACAGGACAAGGCTCCTTAAGGGCGAAGGCTCATATGAAAACAAGCCCATGACTCAGCTCGATGGCTATTTTGCCCAGCAAGAGTTTTTGTTTGAGCTTATTGATGAGGGTTCTGGGCCAGAGATCCTTATTGACAGAAAGTTTCCCCAGGAACTCAGGACAACCACATACAAGAATATCCCCAAACAGAAAGAGTCGGGCAAGGTTGAGCTAACGACGCTCGCAAAGAGAGACACGCTACAATCTAAACTTAGCGGCTCTGGCTTTCAGGACCCCGCAGCAGAGATTGGGAACGTAACGAAGCTGGCTCCAGCAGCCGTTTATAAGACGAGGGAGGCCGCCGAGCTCCTTAAAAGAATGCTTGTTACTGTCCATAAGCAAAGAGCAGAAAAGCTTATAAGGCAGGCTGTAGAGAAAAGGAAAGACCTGAGCGCTGGAGAGAAAAGGTCTTTAACAAAAAAACTCTCTGATGACATTGCAAAAGCCAAGTCTCCAGAAAGCGCCCAAGGAGAGCTTTTCAAAGGTGTAGAAGCGAAGACAATGGAAGAGGTTGCAAGGATTCGGGAGAAATACCCCCTTATTGATGCAGATAAAGCCGTTGTTGTTGAAAGGATATTATCCAAGCCAAGCACGGTTGACGGCCACATCGTAGTCCCCGCCCAAAGAACAGTCTGGTATTCTCTTTCTATTCCTGGAAGGCCTGTCGACCCCAAAATGGTAGGAAAGGGACGGCCTGGGGTACAAAATAAAGTTACACCACAGCAAGCAAGAGAAGCCTTTGCTGATGCCAGCCATGCTCTCAGGAAAGAGAAGTTTGCAGAAGATTGGGTTGAGCAAGAGCTGGAACTTGGGATGGGAAAAAGGAAAGACCCTGTTTCTGATTTCAAAATCCTATTAGATGAAATTAAAGAAAGCTCGTTTGAGGCGTATGACTTAAGGGAGCTACGAGAGCTTTCACTTGTCTTTGGTAGTGACTCTCAGCCTATACAGGGGATGCGGGCTGCAATGGCCACCATGCAAAAGAACCTTAAGCACTGGCATGAAACAGAGTTTGCCCCGAAAGCAACAAACCCAGACTTAATCCAAGTCTCGGATTTGTCAGAGATTTCAGTCGCAAACATGAAGAACCAAAGAGCTATTATGGAGAAGGCCATACAGAGGAACCCCCTCATGGCCGTCCGCATGGCCTTTGACCAACTCTCTCCTGAGGCTAAAAACCAGTTTATCTGGTGGGGTAAGCATGGCGTAACCCCGAAATCCCTCAACACCTCTCCCCACCTCATTGCCGAGCTCGAAGACGTCGGCCTCATCGAGCCAATAGTCAAGGGGCAGGTCATCACCCCTACCCCTCTCGGCGCTCTCGCCCACTCCTTTGAGCTTCAAAGAAGATTCCAGTGGCATGAGGGGCTCATAACCGAAGCTCTTCTCATGCAGCAGATGATGGGCCTTAACCAGACCCAGGTTATCCGCCCGTTCTACCCTGCAACTGTAAAAGACAAGGCCCTAAGAGCAGCTCTTAGGGACTATGTGTCCAATTATATTGTTGAGAAAAGGGTGAGGCTTGCAATTTTAGCAAAGGAGCTTGTTGAGACAGGCTCCCGATCTTTTGACTTCAAAAAGCTTACAGCCAAAAACATTAAGCTTAAAGACAAAGATGTTATCGAGGCGATTAAAAAAGAGTTTGCAGGTAGGCTTGAGAAGGAGGCTAAGCTTACGCCAGAAGAGATCTTAAGGGACCTCTCTAAGAACAGGCCGGTAGAGCTTGAGAGGATCAAGCAGCAAGCTCGGCTTGAATACTTCCAGAGAGAGGGGCTTACCCCTGACGACTTCAATAACCCAGAGTTATTCAAAGCCACGTCTTACGCTGACGCATCAATGCTCACCTATGTTCCAGAGCTTTATTATAATCTGATGGACAAATATAATAAGCAGTCCCAGAAAGGAGCTATGGAGTGGGGTGAGGTCTCTTCAGAAATGAAGACCGCGAAGTTCGGAACAGAGGTCCCCCTAGAGGTCCAAGAAGTCGCCACCGGTAACCCTCTTATCCGACTAAGGCCCGAGGTCATTTTCGCTCATGGCGAGAATGAAATGGGGACAATCCTAAGAAGGCATGAGGTTATTATTGCCGGGATAAAGACTGGTGTATTCCGGCCTGCGGCAAGGAAACACAAGCAGGTATACTTGGGCAACTTTAACTTCCCGCAGCAAATTGGGCAGATGGTCAAGGGTGCTGAGTCGGGTGGACAGGTGCCAAGCTATGTTCCTCTAGGCCTATATCTTGAAGACACGGCAGGCACACGCCAGCTGCTTCAAAGCCGAGGCCTTGAGTCAACGGCAATGATGGATCTAATGGTCCCCACACATACAGCTTTTCAGCTCGGGCTCATAGATAGCGTTAAGAAGTGGGCGAAAAGAGAGATTGTTAACCCGACTCTCTGGAGCCCTAAGTGGCAACGCGGTGAGGGAGAGACCTTCGGCCAGTACATAAACCACACAACAAACGCAATGCTTAACGCAAGCATGGACACTATTCAGTTTGCTGTAACGAAGTCTCAGGAGGTCTTACATGGACCCTTGTCATTCCTTTACTCAACATGGATTACAAATAAGGTTGTCCGTGGCGCTTTAGTTCAGCCTGTTCAGAACACAATAGCAAACTTGACACTGATTGGAATTCGGGACGCACTAATGCTTCTGAGGCCCTCTTTCCATAAGGATATGTGGGGCTTCTATGAGATGTTCCCGTATGGCGGTGGGGCTCCCAAAAAGGCGTTGAACGAGTTGGAAAGCCATGTTTATGAGTGGCTTGATATAGAGCAGATGCACAACCTTCTCCTTGGGCATGGGACAGCGCATAGAGGCGCTATACCGATGACCCCCCAGGTCTCTGGGCATATGGCTAGGGCAATGGCAGTTCGAGAGAAGATCCAGCCCGTAATTGATTACGTTGAGAAAGCTAAAGCAAAGCTCTCTAAAGACGGTTCCATTAGTCAGTCCCAGAAAAGGATTATCGAGAAAGAGCTAAATGACCTTGCAGCTGAAGTGAAGTCTATTGAGATTCTTCACGGTGTTGTAGATATGATTACAGGTGAAGACGGTCTTCTTACTGCTGTTATTAAGCAGAACCCGCAAGTAATGACCGCGGTAGCCCCTTCAGGCCAGCCTGTTAAGACTTGGATCAAGCACATATTTGGATTGGGTAGGCCCGGAAAAGGAGGAAAGATTCCTCGGTTTCTTAAGAGTCAATTCGAGTACCACCACCCCTACTGGTCCAAGAGAAGAAAAGACGCTAAGGACGCTAAAGACTCTCTTCCGCTAGACAACAAGACCGTGTTTAGAAACATCAAAAAAGCGGACGAGATTGTTCAAGACGGGATGATTGACCCAGCTCTTGCTGCTGCGTTTGATCCAATAACCAATGCCATGAGGCATGCTTTTTGGGTTACAGACGCCGCTCCCCGTTTTGCCTTAGGTATGTACGCGGCAAGGGAGCTCGGGTTACGCGGGCTAGAACTACGCAAGTGGGTAGAGAAGTTTATTCCAGACATGACAACAGCAACTTACGGCCATCTTGTTGGTTCTTCAATCAATCCTATGTGGACCTGGAGAGCAAAAGCCGCAGTAACAGCTGTAAAGTCATCTGTTTCTAGTCCATTCCACTTCTTGATTTTACGAGAAATGCAGCAGATGATCCGTGAAGACATGGTTATGGATGATCAAGAGCGTATGAACATGATGGGTATGACAAACTACATCAACCCAGATGTGCTCACTCGATTCCTTGGAGGACATGTTTCTGCTGGTGGAGATTTCGATGCATGGCTTGGGGGAGACAACACCTTTGTCGCAATCTACAAAATGCTCCAAACAGCCAGGGCTGGAAAACCTGGGTCAGCAGAGGAGGCATTCTTTGAGAACGCTCTCCCAGAAGACCAAAAAACAAACTTACAGGCCATTAGCTCAATGCTTTTTGGTGGCACACAGATGCCACTCCACCTTTGGTTAGTTGATAATATCATTAATCCAGAGCACCATTACGACAACAATGGTGAGCTTGATCTCTTAAAGGCGATCAGAACAGCGCCTTTCTCAGCATCAATGCAAAATATCATAAAGACTTTTGCCGGGGAAAACGTACAAGGCAAACACGGCTCTCTTTCTGATAAGCTCCTTATGTCAGCGAGCAAGCTTCTGGGCGTTCCATATATCCCATTACGGAACCACACTGGAGAGGAGTATATTATCCTAGACAGGGCCTTAAGAAGGATGAAGGGGGAATATGGGTCATCTATTCAGACTTATGCAAGCACCCTTAGAAGGCTTGAAAAGAAGTCTGGTGGCCCAGGTCAACCCAACCTGAGTGACAAAGAGAAAGACCTTTATGATCGGATTAGAAACAGGCAGCGCGAGATTATAGATAGACTCGAAACCAGGTCGATCCTCCGAACATTAAATCTTGATGACGCAAAGGGGCAAAGAATGGAAGATGCGATCAGAAGAACGCATGAGCGCCTCAAGAAAGAAAGACCTGAGCTTCCGCCAGATGTTCAAGAGGTGGAGGAACTGCTACAAAGGCAGAGGTCAGACCAATACGGTATCAACCCCACAATAGGGGAAGGACAGGAATACACTCGATAATAGCTTTGGAGAGCAAATATGAGCAAAATACTAAAGACAGTTGGGGCATCCCAGCTCAACAGAATGTTTATTGATTACTACGGAAGAACAAAGAGCCAGAAGCGTGCTTTCGTGCATTTAGCCTATGAGCTCGACCGAATGAGCAAAGCGGATAATGCCCTTGAGGAAAAGATTGAAAAGCTTGCAGAACAACACTCTGAGCTTCTCGATGTTGTGAAGCAGCTCACTGCCAAAATTTCTACACTAGAAAACAACACTGGTGCTGTGGTACAACCTAAGCGCAAGCCAGGACGACCAAAGAAGGAGACGTGAAATGGCGCATCGAATAGGAAAGATCCAGAAGAGCAGGGTTCACCAAGCCCCGATTGCTGTTACAAGCTCTGCAAAAATCAACCTTCATGGCTCGGGCTCTGCCCTGACCTATGACGGGACAGGCATGCACCACCATGTTTTGCTGGAAGTTATCGGCGGTGGAACTGTGACCCTAGAAGGAAGCAACTCGACTGGCGTCATCCTTGACGCAGGTGCTGTGACAGCCGCCTCAATGAGTTCTGGCCAGTTGACCATCAATGGCACAAACATCGGCGCTGTTACGATTCTGGCTAATGACACAAGCAAAGCTTTCAGGAATGCGATTAACGCGCAGTCTACCACGACTGGTGTTATAGCTTATCTCGACGGCCTTAATCACTTAAAGTTGCAGTCTCTTAGTGGAGCAAACATTGTTATTGATGGTACGGCTTCGGGTACCGGCTCTAGCTTGAGCAACGGCACAACCGCTGCTAGTGATATGATCTTTGTTCCTGTAGCAACAGCCACCGCCATCGGTGTTCTTTCTACAGGTGACTTAAACTCTCCTGCTTATAAGTACTACCGCGTTGGAAGCACTCATAACTCTGAGTTCACAGTCGTCTCTTTCTCTTCTCTCATTCCATCACCATAGGAGGTATTGGAAATGGCATACTCCAGTTGGGTATCTGATTTAAAAACACGGTTATCCGTAGGCTTTCTCGGCAAGGTCGTGAACCTGTTGGTTCAAACAAAGGACCGCGTTGACCTTCTTCATACCGCTGTAACTGTTACATCTGACGTTCAGTATTCGTATGAAAACTTGGGCGTCGGTGTTACATCGGCAGCCGCAAGTACAACAATCCCCCTCTCATCTTTGTGGAATACCTATGCTGGGACTACAACAATAACTCTTGCTGATGGGACATACGATGGTCAGTACAAGAAATTTACTTACTCTTATAAGACAGCATCAAACGTCGTAGAGCTTAAGACAGCATCTACTGGAAACTACAACATCCTTGATTTTGGCGAGCTACCTACTGTTGCGCTTACGAATAATAAAATAACATTCGACAGCGAGGGCGATTTTGTTGAGCTTATGTGGTCAACCCAGGTTACTGGGGCAGGAAGCCATACCGGCCCAGCATGGGTCATTGTCGGAAAAGATGGTGTCGCTGTTGGGACATGGTAAAGAGGTGAATTATGGCTACAGCTAAGAAGACAAAAAAGCATCCGAAGGCAAAAGCACCAGGGGTTTCTTTCCGTGACTACAAGGCTTGGATCAAAGCCCTTGATGCCCGCGTTACTGCACTAGAGAAGAAAACCAAGAGCAAGTAATGCCAAGCCTTAGTACCGTGCATAAGGCACTGGCTGATGGTTTCAGGTTGGCGGTGAGCGAATACCGTGCCGCTCACCCCAACCGAACCATCGCAGTGGTAGGGACATCTAGGTCTTTAGCTTCTCAGCAACGTGCGTTTAACAATGGGAAGAGTAAGCTTGATGGTATCGTCAGGCCCTCCATCCATCAGTTCGCACCGCATACACCTGCGCTTGACTGCTGGGTATACGAAGTTCTTGATCCTGACTGCGTGCCTTGTGTTGGTTTCTTTGAAGGTAGGCCGCGTGAACTGGAGAAGCAGAAGAAGCTGCGCCTCATTCTTATCCCAGGTAAGATGAAGCAGAAGGACATCACTAAAGAATACATGACGTGGGGGCTCATTGCTCAAGACGTACTGGTGCCAGGATTCCCTTGGGATTCTAGGCTGGTATGGGGTGGGACATGGGCTCAACCGACAGACGTAGATCGCTTAAGAAGGGCTCGCTTCTTCGACGGTCCACACCTGGAGCTGGCCCGAAGAGACTTGACATACGAGGTGCAACGTATGTTAGACCTCGCGGGCTACCCTCCAGGCCCATTAGATGGTATCGTAGGCAGGAAGACCAAGGCAGCATTCAAAGCGTATGCCCAGGGTCGCGGACTAGAGGTCGCCTATGTGCCCCGGCGCAAATCATTTCCTTTTAGAACTTCTGTGTGGGAAGCACTATGTCAGGACACGGAGAATCTGGTATGACTACCAAGACACCCGAGTGGGGAAAGATGTTGCGTGACGACGTACAAAGACTAGCGTCTGATGTAAGAGAGATGGACCGAAGACTCTCCGAGAAAGTCGAACGCCTCATGGTTGACATGTCCACAATATCAGCAAAGGTAGATACCTTAGAGGGAGCACAGACTCATGGCGATAAGCAGTTACACGCAAGGATTCAGCGAGTTGAGAAAAGCGTTGAAGGGGAGTCTCAGAGACGTGCTGCAATCGTTGTCGCTCTTATCTCTGGTCTGCTTGGTCTTGCTGGCGCTGCGATCACACTAATGTGATGGGGTTCACTTTCTTCTTTATCCTAATGATGTGTGCAGTCATTATAGGATACATCCTTGGCAGTGAGTTCTGTCTTGCCCATGACTGGCAGTCAGGGCCACGACCAGGTGAGAAGTATTGTCGTCGGTGTAACAAGATAAGGAAACGGTAATGGAACCAACTACTCCCGAGCTGAACACTGTAATCTATGTAGCTGCCTTGATTGGTGTCATTGCCTCAGCGAGCACAACCATCCTGAAGAAAGTGCTCAAGCAATTTAATGTGCGAGGTAAGCTTGGCAGGAACGGTTGGCAAATCATTTGTCTCACTTCTCCAGTCGTCATCGGCCTACTACTGGGTCTT
>Ga0098036_1000169_pt1 | contig 32450 bp, 37 predicted proteins | sample 4_EtaG_FD_77064 | JGI IMG/M metagenome (GOLD analysis project Ga0098036, IMG submission 77064) | Marine viral communities from the Subarctic Pacific Ocean - 4_ETSP_OMZ_AT15127 metaG | ecosystem: Environmental > Aquatic > Marine > Oceanic | place: Pacific Ocean | collected 2015-01-07 | reverse complement strand
TGGGTTAGATCACCAACCGGACGGCACGGTAGCAGACGTGATTATTGTAAACGCAGCGGGAGTATCGCGCTCGTATTACAAAGATAGTTACGATCCGAACGCTAGACGATTGCCGACATGTTGGTCAAAAGACACTCAGAGACCAGCTCCCGAAGTGCCAGATAACCAAAAGCAGAGTGCGCGTTGTATGGACTGCACGCACAACATAAGAGGTTCTGGTGAAGGTGGGGGTAGGGCTTGTCGGTTTGGGCAGCGTTTAGCAATCGTTGAAGAACGAGCGTTAAAAACGGTCTACCAATTGCAAGTCCCTGCCTCTTCGATATTTGGCAAAGCAGTAGGTAAGAGTTCGATGCCCTTGCAGGCTTATGCCAAGTTTTTGTCTGGGCATGGAACACCCAGCGCAGCGGTGGTGACGAGAATAAGTTTTGATGCGGCTAGTGTCGTGCCAAAGCTGTTCTTTTATCCCCAGAGACCATTAGAAGAGCAAGAGCTTATTTTAGTGAGAGAGATGGTGGACAGTGACGAAACATTAGAAGCGATTGCTTTCGACGTTACGCCACATAATCGTGAAGGTTCGCCCTTCACTGCTACTGAAGGGTTTACGATAGCCAACTAGGAGACCAAAATGGCTGATGATTATAAGTATTACACAATAGAGAATGTCGAGGCTCTATATCCAAAACTCGACGCTACGTACAAGTTTGACCAGACTGCGAATGGCGGCAAAGGTGCCTCTGTTAAGTGCGATCCGTTGGATGACAATGCCGCATATGAAATATCTTTTGTCATGGATGCAACGAAAGCCAAAACTTTGCACAAGGCAATGAGGCTGGCTTACCAAGCTGGGAAAAAAGATGGTTGGCCTGATAAGTTTCCTAACCCGCTGAAAAAACAGGAAGATGGTCGCTGGGTTGGTAAGGCCAGACTGAAGGGTGCGTATGGCAGCGACAAGACAACCGTACTGCAAGTCGATGCCAAAAATAACAAGCTGCCGTCAGATTTTCAGCTAACCACAGGTAGCACCGTAAACGTGGCGTTCACGTTTGTACCATACGCTATCAACGGTTATGGCGTTAGTTTGAGGCTTAGTGCTGTGCAAGTCATCGACTACAAGCCTTTAGCGGCACGTTCGCCTTTCGGCGTCGTAGATGGGGGCTTTGTAGCGCAACCTGATAACCCGTTTACAGATACAACTCGTAGCACGATTGATGAGCCTGAAGATGACAGTGATGACATTTTCGGTGATGAGCCAGACACCTCTGAGATAGAGGAACCAAAAAAGGTCGTAAAGAAATCTACTCCCGCACCCAAGGAAGATGACGACGATCTGAGTGCCATTGTTGAGGATTGGGATGACTAAACCTTAGCAATCACTCCGCTGTGACTAGGGGTTCTAGTTTCCCCCGAAAAAGATGCGCCGACATCTCTGTCACAGCGTACCCTCGGCACTGGGTGCAAAAATGAACACGATAGAATTTTTACGTTGGGTGCTACCACCCGAAGGGGCATACGTCGCCTTTATACATAGCTCGACAGCAGGTAGGCACCGGCAAGTATATTTTGATTCGCTAGAAGAACTAGCGGAAGCCGCTGAGTATTACGATCAAGAGGGTTGTGACGTTTACTTTGCGATGGGTAACTTTAAAGAGAAGGGGACTCGTCGGGCAGAGGATGTTAACCACATAAGATCTTTCTTTCTTGATTTAGATTGTGGTGAGGACAAGGCAGATACCGGCAAAGGTTTTGCCACACAGGGAGAGGCGATACGCAAACTACAAGACTTCTGCGTATCACTAAAATTACCAAAACCTCTTATAGTGAACTCAGGTCGTGGACTCCACGTCTACTGGGTGTTAAACGAGCCGGTGCCAGTAGAAGAGTGGAAGCCGGTAGCTGAACAGTTCAAACGTAAATGCAAAGAGTTTGGATTAGAAATAGATCCTGCTGTCCCATCAGATGCTGCGCGGGTTCTACGGGTGGTTGGGACACATAACCACAAACCTGATATTCCTGCGCCGGTAGAACCTGTAAATAAAACACCCGACAAAATTAACTTTGATTTTTTCGGCAGCAAGGTGGGCATAGACACACTCACGTTGCCCCAAAAACGCGTAGCAGAAGAGGGGCCATCTAACCTACGCGAAGCTATCATCCAGAACCTCAAATATAACTTCAAAGATATTCTTTTGAAGTCATCTAACAACAAAGGTTGCAAGCAGCTTGCACGCATAATTAAGGGTCAAGCAGAGGCGAGTGAGCCGATGTGGAGGGCAGGGTTGTCCATCGCTAAGTTCTGTGAAGATGGTGACAAAGCTGCACAAAAAATATCTGAGAAGCACCCTGAGTACACGCCAGAGCTAACGCTCAAGAAGTTGGATCTAATTAAAGGCCCATACCGTTGCACTACATTCGATGAAAATGAAGGTGGCATATGCCCCGACTGCCCACACTGGGGCAAGATCAGTTCGCCGATTGCACTGGGGCGCAGGGTGTCAGAAGCAGAGATCAACGAAGACGGTACATATGCAAATGACTTTGGGGATCAGCAACTACAAACAGGTCATGCCACGCTAGTAGAAAAGTTGCCTTGTCAGGATGTTTCTACACAACACGTTATACCGTTATATCCTCGCCCGTACTTTCGTGGGTCTAACGGCGGTGTATACGTCAGGAACATCAGCCAAGACGGAGAAGTCGATGAGCATGTTATCTATCATCACGATGTATACGTGACACAACGCATATTAGATGTGGAAGCAGGTGAGACTGTGGTTTGTAGAATACACCTGCCGAAAGACGGTGTGCGAGAGTTCACGATGCCGCTTACAGCAATGACTTCTCGTGAAGAGTTCCGTAAGAATATGGCGATGCAGGGCGTTGCCGTCCCACGAATAGACGATTTGATGCAGTATATGATTACTTGGGTAAACGAGTTACAGACAACTTCTACAGCAGACACCGCGCATCGGCAGTTTGGTTGGGCTGACGAAACCATGAGCGCGTTCATCGTGGGCGATAAAGAAATACACGCAGATTATATTCAACATAACCCCCCATCCACATCCACCGCCGCTTACATCTCGTACTTTCAGCCAAAGGGCACGTTGGATGCGTGGAGGAAAATGGCTAATTTCTACAACACTAGGCCAGAGTTACGGATGCACCAGTATGTTGTGTGTACGGCATTTGGTTCTCCTTTGATGAATTTCTTACCCCAAAATGCTTGCGCGTTACACGTACATAACAACCTGAGTGGGACTGGTAAAACCGCAGCCATACGGGTAGCAGCCTCAGTATGGGGGGCTGAGAAGGGCATGATGACACCCGAAGCCGCTACCGATGCGTTCAAATTTAATCGTGCAGAACTGTTACGTAACCTACCGTTCTATATAGATGAATTGACCAACACGGAAGGGAAGCAGCTAAGTAATTTGGTTTACCAAATATCCGCTGGAGAACAACGTGGTCGCATGTCTAGTGGCTCTAACCAAGAACGCACTCGTGGGGAGTCATGGCATTTTCTATGTGTTACCACCGGCAACGCAAGCGTCGTTCAGCGTATTTCAGCAGATAAGCAAGCGCCGAAAGCAGAGGCGCAGCGGATACTAGAGTGGAGAGCAGAGCGTGTGTTCAGTGATACTGAAAGCAAAGAGGAGACTGATACTTTTGATATGGCCCTCAAAGATAATTATGGGCATGCAGGTATAATCTACATACAGTACGTTATGCAGAACTTAGATTCAGTCAGAAATCTTGTTTTAGCCACACAAAAACTCATAGATAGAAAAGCAGGGCTTACCTCTGAAAATCGTTTTTGGTCTGCCGGTGCTGCTTGCACGATAGCCGGTGCACGTATCGCATGTCATTTAGGGCTTGTTGACTACGATCTAAAAGGTTTATTTGCGTGGACTATCGCTCTGTTGAAGGCTAACAAGGCAGCGGTTGAAGATATGGGGGTCTCTGTAGAGCAGACTTTGACTGACTATTTGACGGAGAACTACAACAACATACTGATTCTTAAAAGCACTGATGACCTACGTAGCACGTCTGGTAACGGGCTAGACAACATCGTAATACCTGACGCACTACCGAAGGGTAAGCTGGTAGCACGTTATGAGACAGATACAAAGAAAGCGTACATAGTTCCTAAGTTTTTGAAGTCATGGTGCGCTGCACATCAGATTGACTACAGTGCATTTGTAGAGGGCATGATGAAAAACATGGGTGGCAAGCGTGTACAGATGCGGCTTGGCAAAGGCACTCATGCAGGATCAATGCTACCGAACAGCAGGGTGATAGCTGTTGACTGTAACTTGTTTGGGGATACCACCGAGGGTGAGGATAATCTATACGACACCGAAGAGTAGATGTCAGACATAACGCTAAGGTTGTATGACTTGAACCCTGACGGGGTACGCATTGTTGTTGACTGGGGTGCTATGGTGGTCGGAAGTTCAGTATTCATACCGTGTATCAACACAAACAAAGCGTTGCAGCAAGTAAAACGTATCTGCGTAGAAGAGTTGGAGTGGGATGTGCGTGCGAAAATGGTTATAGAAAAGCCGTTTTCAGGTGTTCGCGTATGGAGAATCGTGTGATACGATCCGCTTCGATAAGGTCGGTCTCCAGAGGTCTTATCTTCTCTCCTGCCCCTCTATCGTAGACTTCCCTTCACTGCGGTAGAGGGGTTTTACAATCCCAAGTTGTCCCATATGGTTAGGGTGTCATCGTATTCGGCAGCACTCTGTTTCATGTCATTGAACATGCGAGGGTTAATAGTGACACCATAGTGCATCTTTTTTGACGTACGCATGTGCTGCGCCATAGATCTTTTTATAGTGTCTGGTGTTATGGCGAAACTAGGGTAGGTTGAATTGAACTCTAGCATTTCTTGTCGTAAACGCATCGCCCTAGAATAGTCGCCAGCTCGTACGGCTGAGTAGTATTTACGTAACAAGCCGGTGCGTTGTTTCGCGGCTTTACTAGATATTTTCTTGAGTTGAGCATTCTCAGCAAGTTGTCTGGTATACGAAGCAGGAGCAAAACCAAAAAACTGTGCTACAAGTAAGGGCGCGGATATATCTTCTACAATTACGTCACCACGTTGCGTTTTAGCGCCATCTTCGTAGAATCGGTACGCTTTTAATGGGTTACGTAAGAAAGCAGGAGCAAATGACTCCGCACCTCTATAGATTTCGCCATCTAGCATTTTGTCAATTCCGCGATCCATTTGCAGTGTTTGACCAACCACAGGGCCGCCAAGCACTTCAATAAGGTCATACAAGAACGGCTGTTGCTTCTCTATTAGCCTGTCTCGAAATATAAGGTCGGATAATCCCATTCGGCTTGCTACATCTACACCAAGAACAGCATTGACTGGGCCTGAGTAAAGTTCTTCTCCTATAGTCTTGCGAACTACAGTATCAAAATCTTCGTCGTCATCACCCTTAAACAGATCATAAACCGTGGCAACCACACCGTATAACGGTAGACCTTGAGCGCCTGCCATTAATGTTGAACCACCCATGATACCAAACAGTTGTCTACGCGCCTGTGCCTTTTCTGCCGGTGTACCCCTAACAACCTCATTAGCTAATTTAGCTATAAGCTCTACCATCTGTATGCCATAGCGTTTGTATAAGAAAGCAACTTTACCAACCCCTTGTTGAGCATATCTCGGAGCGGATGCAGCAGCAGTGCCGCCGTTGGTAAGCTCCACTTCATATACAGCAAACTCAGCAGCTTCACGGTATTCAGCTTCACTTAATTTGATGTTGGCTTTTTCTTCCGGAGACAGAGCGTTAAAATCTGCTTTGGACAAATTGTTCTTGGCACGCTTCATCGAGTCCACTTTCAAACGATAGGCCGCAGCAAGACCCACCTGACGTGTCATACGTTCACCATGATGAAACAGGAACCCGGAGACTGCGCCGATCTTTCCTCGTACGCTATCAATCTCTTCCATGTCCAACGTGTCGTACACGATAGATTTATTTAGCTGACCTTGTTCCTCTGCAACTTTAGCCAGCATTTCAAATTCTTTTATTTCTGGGGGTATGCCTTCAGCGCCATAATCGTAGTTATCAATGGATGGAGCCGCAGGAACCATAACTTGTTCAGTGCCATCTGGCCCCATAGCTTCTGCTGGGGCTTCACGTTTTTTAATAAACGGCAGGTATTTATAGTTTTCATCAGTTTTCCCTGCATTCTTAAATAGTCGTACAGCCTCTCCTATGGCTTTTGTAGTATCGCTATAACCAAAATACTCGCCATCATCACCCCTAGTGCCTGCTAAGTGTGGAGCAATTACCATAGGTATCTGCGAGAAGTTGACCAACACGGAGGACAAGTTCAGACCTAAAGTTGTGGCAAACCCGAATGTGGTGAGGTTTTTAGCCCAATTCTCTACGTCAGGATTTCTAGCAAAGTCGATGCGTTTCTTTACTTCTGCGAGATACTGCCCAGCTATCTCTCTGTCTTTCTGCGAAACATTTGACTTGTCATATTTTTTGAAGTCTTCGTCTAACTCAGCCTCTAGTTTTTGAAACTCTGAGGCAAACTCCATCCGCACAATTTGGCGTGCGACAGATGCGGTGCGAATGCGTAAGGCCCGTACCATATCGTGTTGTGGATATTTAGCGTCTCGTAAGATCGCGGGATCGCCGATAAAACCACGGTATCCATCACGACTTCTAAATGATTGTGCAAAAGATCTTTCAGGCAACGTGTCCAAAAAGAGTTTTATCACTTCGTCTTGAACGCCCTTATCTACGTCATTTGCACTTAACACGTTAAGCACATTATTTACAAAAGACCCAGCAGGTGCGTTGTTGTACCTTGGTTTTTCGTTGCCTCGGAACGCTCGCATACCCGTGAGATTTATCTCATCTGCGATTGCGTTTAGCTCCTCCATAGCTTTTCTACGCTGAGACTTAGATTCAAAGGACTCTGTAAAATACTCGCTCTGCCCTGTATTCGGATCAGTGGCGGTGTACTCTAATCGGTACTCGCCTTCACGTATCAAAGGAAAATAAGGATCAATGGTGGCGTTTTTATATAGCTTATTAATTAGTTCGTCGTAAACGTTCTTGCGTTTTTCGGGATCTAAGTTTGTGGCTTCAAGCCTTACTTTCAGCACTTCACCGACTTGCTTGTACAACGCTTCGTAAGTGTTACGAATCGTTCTATAGATCTTCTGCCCGTCCTCTCCCAGTGAAGTCCAATCGCCATTCGATGCGTGCATAGCATCGTATTCGGCTAACTTGTCAGCGTCTTCTTCATACGTCTTTCTGTCTTTAGACGGGTCTACGCCGATTAAAGAGCTGTATGGCATCAGCCTATTAAGAATATCTACCTTCTTTTTATTGTTTTTAGCGAAATTAGATATTTTATTAATCGTTGCATCCACAGGGCGTTTAAGTTCCTGTAGTCGCCCACCTTCTTTCAACACTAGCTCTCTAACTTTGCCGATCTTAGGTATGTACTTTCTAGCCAACATATCCAGACCGTTAAGACTAAGGAAGCCCAATATGGCACTTCTACCCCTTTCTGGTATTGAAGAGTCTGCAACCACGTCTTGTATACGTTGCACGCCTTTGGAATTAAGTATGGGTATATTTTTGTAAGCACTAGATAACGTCTTAGACGCATATTCTTCCGGTCTACTAACCAGCGCAAAGTTTGGCGTCCGTGCTTGCACGACTGATGAGTCTTCTTCAGCTTCTGCAAGCTGCTTCATCTGGTTGTCAAATCCTTCTTTTACGCCTTTTAGATCTGATTCCCTTGGATTTAACAATGAAGTTTGCACCCGCAACAGTTCATTTAGAGCAGTATTATCTTTTGGCGGTAAATTCAATAATTTACGTAGGGCGTCTACAAGAGCTTTCCACAATGTAGAGGTGCCTTTACCCACTTCACCAGTGCGAGGGTTGTACGGAACAGAGTCAAGAAAATCTTGCATTTCACTGTCGGTGAGTCCCCACGCTAATAGTTCATCTGGCTCTGTTAGATAATTTGGGCCTCTACTAACACCAGCTAAAGTACCAGCTAAACTTTTTACGACAGGGTGCAGGTCATCTATCTTAGTAGGATCTTCAATGAGATCATCTATTTCCTTTCTTACATATCTCATTATTCCTGAATATAAATCAGATAAATCAGCAGCATCTCTTTGTAATTTATTGGTGGTTGGTATTAACTCGCGCTCAAAAGCAGCGTTGCTAGCCATTGTTACAGCGTGTATGGCTTCGTGTAATAAAGTTTTATGAGTAAGTCCGTTGTGTGCAGAGCGTGCGCTATCAGTTGCTTTTAAGCGTACGGTTATTCTTTGCTTTTTATAGTCATGAACCGCTTGACCTCGCACGCCGGTCTTTACAACATCCCCCCTTACTTTGTTCACACGGTACTTGAAGTCGTAACCGATGTTTTCCATGCGTTGAATTAATTTGACTAGATTTTTAGCCAGTAGTAATTCAAACGGATTATTAGCGTTACGCTGAACATTCTTTACAGCATCTACTAAAGTACCGCCTACTGTTTCTTTTAACAGCCGATCACGTTCCGCTGTTAGCTCTTCGGGCGTTCTGCCTTGGGCTATTTCTTCCGATTCTGGAAATCGTTGTAGACCCGCTTTGTCGCCAACGGAATATTGTGTGCCCTCAATCCTTCTTAGATTAGGATTTGCATTTTCTAGCCTTGCATATTCGTCGTATGATTCTTCGCGTGTGGGGCGTTTCAAACCATAATCTTTTGCTTCCTCCACTCGCTCTTTATGAAACTCTTGCATAAGTTTCAAGCGTTCATTCTGTGGTAGTCGGGGAGTTTTTTTAGCGCGAGGAGTTTTTTGCCCCTCTATCTCTTCTTTACGTTGGCGTACGTTTTCAACAGCTTCTGCAAGCTCTTCCGCCTGTTCTGTTAGCAATGCCTCATCAGCATCAGTATCGACTAGCTGTTCGTCTAACGTATCTTGTGCTTCTTCAAACTCTACAGGCGTAGAATCAGGTGCTTTTCTTATTTCTTCAGTGGTTCTGCGGCGTTTTTGAACCCCAGTTTGCGGTTCTACTTGTTGCTCTACGTCACCAACTTCTTGGAAGTCAGTAACAAAATCTTGTAAACGTGTTACTACACCGTCTATATCAGGCTCGGTTCCCGGTTCATTTGTAAGTTCTGTTTGTATCTCCTCTATAAGTTCTATTCTTCTTAGCTCCGCAACAGCACGTTCTGCTGAACCTTCTTCGAGCGCAGATATTTCTCTCTGAATATTTATGAGATCTTGCGCTAGAACTAGCCTTCTATCTTCAACCGTTTCATCTACGACAGGAGGTGCGTCAGTTACTTCTTCAGTTACTTCTTCAACTGTTTCATCTACGACAGGAGGTGCGTCAGTTACTTCTTCAACTGCTTCTTCAGTTGCTTCTTCAACTGCTTCTTCAGTTACTTCTTCAACTGTTTCATCTACGACAGGAGGTGCGTCAGTTGCTTCTTCAACTGCTTCTTCAGTTACTTCTTCAACTGTTTCATCTACGACAGGAGGTGCGTCAGTTACTTCTTCAGTTACTTCCTCAACCGCTTCTTCAACTGTTTCATCTACGACAGGAGGTGCGTCAGTTACTTCTTTACCCGCTTCCTCTCGTTCTTTTTGAAGTTCCTCTACAGCCTCATCTACTTTCTTTTTACGTTCTTCTTCAGTTTCAACGACTATTTCAGGCTCTTCTCCTTCGCGTTCAATAACTGTAACCGCTGCAATATCATCACCAGCAGGCACTTTACCGCTAACTACTTCCTCTGCTTTTCGCCTTATATCTTCTTCTGTTTTTTCAACTTGAAGTCTAGCTTCAGCGTCTTCTCTAGCTGCAACGTCGCCACCGAGCACAGTGGTAGTACCACGTATAGAACCACCTAACAGACCACCAGCTATACCGGCTTCACGATATTCAGCAAGGGCTTCTTCGTCATCTATAGGCAGTCCTGCTTGAGCACGCTCAAGAACTTGTTGTCCTATTTCTGTGGGCGCTTCTACTACAGCACCGGCTACAGTGCCTTTAGTTCCACGAGTAAATATACCTCCCCCGCCGATAGTGCGATTGGTAAGTCCAAGCCCACCAACCAGTAAGCGGTCAACAATACCGTCAAGTATTGCTTGAGGTATTGCAGTAAGGGCTGCTGCACCTTCATCTATTTCAGTTCTAAGCCCTACCTCTATGGCTTCTTTTTGCCGCTCACGGTTCATACCATAAAAGAACGGCAAACCAGCAGCACTAGCACCGGCAACACCGGCAACACCGGCACCCAAAGCTCCTAAACCTAAGAGAGGGGCAGCGGCAGCGGCCCCAATACCGCCAGCAATACCCGCAGCCATTGCGGGAGCAGACTCAGCAGCTATACCACCTAAATAAGAAAAGAAGTCTCCAACGCCTTCAATATCGTCGAATCTGGTTTGGAACCGTGCTTTGCGTTGCGCGTCAGCTTCATTTTCAAGAGCTACTTCGGCACCGTACTGTTCAAGTCCTTCAAGACCTAAAACCCTACCAAGACCTTCAAGAGTAGAGCCTGTAGCCTGCCCTACTATGTCTGTGCCAATATCTAGCCCTCTAGCAAGAGAGCCGCGTTGAGCTTCTCTATACTGTAAAGCAAGATCACGTTCGCGTTCACGAAGTTCCTCTAGACGTTCGCGGCGTTGCCGTTCTCTTTCTTCAATTTGTGCGGCGTAGTTGGGTTCAAAGATTGAAGACAGTCCAGCGCGTTCTATATCTCGTCGGATTGCGGCTGCTCCTGCCATATCCCCACGAGCTTCTAGTACATCTATAGCTCTTCTTGCCTCCGCTAATGTAGGCATTTAGGGGCCGCTGTTTGCACTAGCTAAGGCAGCACGGCCTTCTTCAGATGAAGTGTAAGAAATAGGTGTTCTGAGACCCCCCATACGTTGCTTTGCGGCTTCAATTTCCAATTGTTTTTTATTTAACATTCTTTCAAATCGTTCAAGGTCGGCTGATTGAGCCTCCACCAAAGTGTCTCTTTGCTTCGTAAGTATCTCTTCTTCTTTTTCGGATAACTGCCCGGTGCCTAATTTCATGAATTGGGGCATCGCATTTACATCTGCTTGTACCACAGCTCGTTGTTCAAATACTTTTAGCTGGAGGTTTAATACGTTGTTTGCGGCAGTTTCTATGTTTTCTTCGGTTATTTTTAGTTCCGTTAAACGATTACGTTCCATGTCATTTATTATTGATCTGACATTGGTTTGTGCTGTTAGTGATGCGTTGGCTATATCAACAACAGATTTTTTCTCTGCCGCGTCGGCGGTTGCTAAGAAAGAACGAGCGTTAGCTTTCTGCTCATTAACACCATTTACAGCGTTTTGATACGCATTAGCAGCATCTGCACCGAAACGTCTATTAAGTTCCATAGCCGTTGTATCGACAGCAAGAAGATCTTGGTCAAGTTGTCTTCTACGTTCAGCTTCTTCCCTACGTAGTTTTCCGCCAATTCCTGCTCTTGAAGCACGAGTGCCCCCAGCACCAAGAACATCAACTATTCTATCCAAACGCGATGGAGTCGCAGCCTCGTACGATTCTCTTATTCGGTTTTGTGCATCTATAAGCCTTTGACGACTGTCACTTATTTGAGCAAGTCCTTCTAATCTGGATACAGCCTCATTTCCCGCTAACCCAGCATTCAATAATAGCTCTTCTTGTGCACTGGTTCGCAACGCTGGATCTGTTGTATAAGCCGTAAGCCCCTCTGGAATATTCTGTAAACTAAGTACGTCTTGAATATCTTGTTGTCTCTGTTGTTGTATTTGTTGTGCAGCAGCGTTGGCTTGATCAATAGCGTCTTGCCGTGCAGCATCAACCTCTTCAGCATCATTTTCTGGAATTTCAGCAACCGAGGTCTCTGAAGATGTTACATTATCTCTGTCCCTTCGCACACGACGCCTAGTCGTTCCTGATAAAACTCTCTCTTCATCCTCTTCAGCAAGAAATCTACCAAGTGGATCTAACCCTTGTTCTGCCATAAGACGTTTGAATTCTTCTAATTTTACAATGGCAGGCGCGTTCATTCCTTCTACTTGCGCTTTTAAGAACTCAGCTAACTCATCTGAGCTTAGCCCTTCTGGTACTTGCACGCTTCCAGCTTCACTAAACCCGACAATACCGCCTCGTGCTAGCTGCACTGGGCGTGCCCCGCTCATCATCCCTTGAGCCATTCGCTGCTGTTGAGCCATTCGCTGCTGTTGAGCCATCTGCTGCTGTTGAGCCATCTGCTGCTGTTGAGCTATTCCTTGAGAAGCATTACTCACCGCTTCAGATTCTTTTCGGATATATTCGCTTCTAAGACCCTGTTCTAACTGGTCTTTTACCGTGCTCAGATCGGTTTGTGCATTAGCCATCATTTCGTTTTTTGCAGCATCAAGATCTTTCTTGAGCTTTTGCATGGCTAATAGATCTACCAGATCTTGAGTTACATTCGCCCGTTTCTGTAGTTCTTCAAAATTACCAGCGTAGGCATCCTGAGTTCTTTCAACTTGACTAATAATGTTATCTAGCATGACTACGCGCTACCCGGATCTATGCTTGTATCTGTACCTGTACCACCTGTACCTGTGCCTGTACCCGGATCTGTACCTGTACCACCTGTACCTGTACCTGTGCCCGGACTTTTGCTTGCTTCAGGCGGTAAGATTCCAAAGGATCGTAAAAGCTCTATAAGATATGCTGTCTCTGATGTTAGTTCACCCACACTGCTAGGATCTACAAACTCACGTTGAGTGGCTCCTACCGGTAAACCTTGGAGCATGTCTGACTTAAATCGCAGCATCTCATAAGGGTTCATACGTTCTTTTTCAAACTGTAGATAGTCGGCAGTTATGCCTTCTTGCTCAATATCACGCTGTTCCTGTCCAGCCGCTCGCATATCTCGTAACGCACTTAAACCAAAACGACGATCAGCTTCTTCTGCTGCAATTCTGCGACGTTCTTCTTCGTTAAATTGTGCGCGTCTGTCTTCTCGTGCAGCATCTCTGCGCCTTCCACGAATATTAAACTGATCTCTTCTTCTTTCTTCTGCTAAACGCAGTGCTTCTTGTTCTTTATTAAACTGGTCTACACCGACTTCAGCGATACGCTGGCGCATCTTTTGTTCTGTGTTGAATTGATCACGCGCTTGTGTAAACGCATCCAAATAGGCTTTACCAGTAATATTTGCCTGTATATCGGCTAAATTACGCCCTCCCTCAGATTCCATAACAGCTTGACGACTACCACCAAAAGCACCTGCTCTAGTTAGTCTTCCTGTGTCAGCAACGCGACTTATATCTGCTTGACGCCTTGCTTCTGCTAACTGCGGCTCTAGTGCAGCTTGTAGATAAGGGTTCATGTACCTATCTACTTGTTTACCTGTAAATCGTCGAGCTTTCATGCCAGACAAGTCATAAGACTCAGGAGTAAACCCTGCTTGATATTTAGAGCCAAGGCCAAAGCCACCACCAAACGTATTTACATTGGTTGTTTGGTTAGGATCTATACCCCCATATCCGGCAAATGCTTTTGTTTGGAGTCCGCTTTCTCCAGCAGTAAGCGGCCCTGTGTATGCTTGATAAGGCGCAGCGGCAAGAGCTTCAGTCTCGCCAAGCATGGTGGTAACGTAAGGGCCAACATACTCAGCAAGACCTGACTGTGTGCCAGCTATTTCGCCTGTGGGATCAGTTGGATCACTCATGCTTTAGCCCTCTTTGATAACATCGCAAGCACTTTATCTGTATTTATATTTTTCTGTTGTTTAGGGTTGCCAGTAGCTTTAGTACGGACACTTTTCATAAAATCCTGTAACGCATCTGCGCCCGCATCAGAGTTACCATTACCAAGCATTGCTACAACGTCAGCAGGTAACACAAACTCTCCATGACTCAACCGTGCTTCTTGCACACCATCAATATCACCTTTTACAAGATCAGCTTGACCGTCAGAATCACCTTCTAAATAACCCCCACCCTGTAATACTGAACCACCCTTCGCAAGACTTTCTGCCTGTTTTTTAGCTGCGGCACGCGCTTCTTCCACCGTCATGCGCTCTTCGCCTTCCGGTCTTTTTGCGTATATAACGTCAGAAAAATAACGCCTACCCGCACTGCCGTGGCGACGGCCTGTATCATCGCGCTCTATTCGTTCGCGTATAGCAGTTAGTTTAGGCACCTCACCTTGATACCCAACTTGAGGAACTTTGGGGCTAAATTTACCACGGTCTCTGAGTGCACTTGTTAGAGCTAGAGCTAGTAGATTTCCACCTACGTTAGGATTGATTCCTAGAGATGAAAAAATAGTTTCAACTATATTGGGGCGTTTTGAACTAGTTGAGCTAGTTGAGCTAGTTGAGCTAGTTGAGCTAGTCGGTGCCCCTGTGCCTAATGAATCTATAAACGCATCAACATCAAAATTAGAATAATCAGAAAGATCACCCGTAGTTCTAAGATTTTCAATAAAATCTATGTTGAATCCCTTATCGTCAAAAACCGGAGAAGGAGAAGATATACGTAAACCCTTTAGAAAATCATCGACATCAAAAGGCTTGCTAAAATCGTAATCTGTAACATCCTCCTCCATCTTGTCTAGACGGTAATCGATATAGCTAGGTTGTTCTTCAACATAACCCACCTCCATCTTGTCTAGATCATCTAGGAAATCGTCAATGTTAAAGGAACTCATCATTTGCCTCCGACTATACGCAGTAGCTCGTCAACACTACCATAAGAGCCTTTTGCCGCACCACCAGCAGCAAAAGACCTATCTAAACCAGCTAAGTATTTAGCTATTATATCTACTTCTGGCCCTCGTTCACCCTTATCAAATATCGTGTACCCTGTATCTCGTATGTACCGAGGTGATCTAGGAGAACCAAATGGTGCACTCAAACTAGGTGCACCTAAGCCTATACTGGGTACGTCCACATCTACTTCAGGTAAGTTCACATCTATTTCAGGCAGATTCTCATACACCTCTTCAATGGTTTCTTTTACAGGTTGTATCAATTCATCATCTACTTTCCTGCCTACCTCTTTAGTCGTTTCGACTATTGGTTTAGTTATAGGTTCAGTTACTTCTTGTACGGTTTCTTTAACAGGCTGTAGCACTTTGTCGTCTATTGACCTGCCTACATCTCTTGCAACGTCTATGACAGGCTCTACGGTATCCTTGACTGGTTGAAGAATAAGATCGTCAATGTTACGACCAGTTTCTGCTATTGCATCGCCTATTCTTTTAATGAACTCAGGGGTCTTTACATTGTTAGGGCCGAGTGCACCGCCTTCCTTGATGTACTCACCAAAGCCTCTAGCTATGGCATCACCAAAATCAGCACCTTTTGCTAGCTCCATTTGAGTTTTGTTAAGTCCTGCTTCTAGGTCATCCCTATTTATATTGTAATTAGATAAAAAATCTTCAGTAAATCCTACTTTATCGAGTGCTGCTTTAGTTATGTCTGGCCCCTTCACTGCGAGAATAGCACCGACTAAATTTCCATCCGCAGCGGCGTCTACAAACTTGGCTCCTGCTACTATTTTGTTAAATGTATCAGCAGTTTTTGCGGCAGCATTTGCGGCTTTTAATAGTGAGGGGTCTGGTGCCGCAGCACCTAAAGTAAATGCGTTTGCACTGGCTTTGTTTGCTAAATCTGCTGCGTTCGCATTAAGCCCTTTACCAAGTCCGCCTAATCCACCTAACGCAGCGGACTTTAAGATGTCATCAGTATCACCACCTGTAAGTGCTGTTGACGCTGCACCTTGTATTGCACCAGATATTACAGCCGCCGTAACTCCTGTCGCTCCTGTAGCCGCAGCAAGACTTGCTCCTGCTGGCCCTAGTGCAAAGAAAGCGGCGATACTAGGGGCTACTTTAAGAATTTTCTTTAGTATGTTGTCATCTTTGACCTCTATTGTTCTAATTTCACTAAAAGAAAATGGATCGTATAGATACTCAGACCCATCATCAGTGTATCTAAGAGGGTTTACGCCATACTTGTAGTATAAAGCCTGTAGCATGGGATCACGGTCATAAGCCGCTTTTAGCGCCTCTTGGTAAGTCATGCCCTCTACTGCCTGTAAATAAGGCAGTTGTTCAGTCAAGATAGGCTCTACGAGAGAGTGAAATTCTGCTAATTTTTCTTTGGAAGAACTTGTGTGCGCCCGAAGATTTCCCCCAAACTCACCTAAATTTTGTTCAATGGGTTTTATTTCATACCCATAGTGGTTGCTAAGACCGGATGCTACGTCAGATGGTTTTTGTAGCTCACCGATACTTGAAAAAGCAGACACAGTGGCGTCTTGTGTAGCAGACTCTCTCATACTCGTAGAAAAATTACTTATATATTCGGGAGCGTCTACTTGGGAAAGATATGATCTTTGGTCAATAACTATTCTTTCAGAAGGAGCTTGTGCCCCTCCTATGCTTGCTTCACCGCCTAAAAGGTCAAGGTCAGACATAACACCAGCTTCTTTGCCTAGTATGTCTGTAAAGTTTTTATCGTAATAACCGCCTACTAAGTCAACGTCATCAATTTCAAAGTAATCCGCACCCGACATCATTTTCTTTTTGTAGTTACTGATTGCGCCGCCTAAACCTTCATAACTCATACCCGGTGCGCCCGCGTAGTCTGTTGGTGCCACAGATTTGGTTGCAGGTGCTACAGATGTAGTTGCAGGTGCTACAGATGTAGTTGCAGGTGCCACGGACGTAGGTGTGGATGTTACGGCTGTAGGTGTGGATGTTACGGCTGTAGGTGTGGATGTTACGGCTGTAGGTTCGGGTATAAACTCACCAGCACTTACAGGCTGACCTTCCCTGTTTGGTGGTATTACTGACGTAGGCTTAGGTGCTACTGACTTAAATTCAGGTGTTACGGACGTTTGAGCTGTTACAGGGGTTATAGGAGTTATAGGCGTACCAGCAGATTGCTCCCTTAGCTCTACATTCGGCGCTACCCCTACAACGTCCCTTGTTTCTTCTTGCGGTGTTTTCGGTGCAACAGGTGGTATACGCCCACGAGGAGAAACTCCATAAGGCGGTAATAGTCTTGGATCAATATTTATATCAGGTTCAAACATCAAGAAATCTCTAACAAGCTGGCTACCACATGAAGCCTATTAGCAGTAGCAGCAGTTACTTTTAGTATCTCCGATTCTTCTACTACTATGGGCGCAGTTAGTAGCTCTACCGTAGCGTTAGCACTAACTGCTTTAGTCTTAAATAAACTAAATACCGCAGCAGATGCGTTGGTTAGCGTAACTGTTATGGTGTCCGCATTCCCTGAATCTTCAGACACAAGAATAGATTTAACAATAGCTGTAGTTGCCGTAGGGCACGTATAGAGCGTAGTGGCTGTGGTAGCCGTCAAATCTACTTTTGCGTTTTTGTATTGATTAGCCAAGGAACCATGCCTGTGCTTGAGCTTCAGGTGATGTGGCTGCTTTTCTTATGCCGTCATCCAACTGATTAAAATATAAACGTAAGGTATTGTTGAATCGTTCAAGAAACGTCTTTTGATACTCTTTAGGAGGATCTGGTAATCGAGGTGCTACGAAGGTTATATCTGCTGGCATTATCTTCTTCCGTCAGGACGTATATCTAATCTAGGTGCCCCCAACTGCCACTGCACACCCAAAGCATCGGATTGTACTTTAATAGATAGCTGTCTGCCTCGAACACGAGTGTTCACTTGAGTAGTGTATTTTTCTACAGGCACTGTGGCAGATCGTATAACAGAGGCGCTGTTTGACCCTCCTTCTGAACGAGGATCGTTGTATCCAGAACCCGATGACTGTAGTGGCAATAACTCTAGTGTGGCTGTGGGGCTGTCTGCTGTAGAGCCATCAAAAGTTATGTCAGGCAAAATACGCCGTATAAATGAAAATTTATCGCCATCTTCTATGTCAAATTCACCAGAAGTAATAAATGCTGTTATGGCTGTATTGGTTCCACTTTCATTGTCATCCAAACCATCTTCGTGAGTGACTAGATTGTTACTGTAAGTAGCCCCAGTAGGAAACTGTCTTACACCCGCATCCAGCCAAGCAGATCTTGATAAACTGCCTACATACCAGATATTTTGTTCGTAATTATAGACAACGTATTTATCCACTGCTGTCGAACCTGTTGATGGGTAGAACCACCATACTTCACTAAAGGCTTCGTTAGACCCTGCAAACGACTGTTCTCTTTGCTCAGAGTTTAAGTCACGAAACACATGACGTTTTACAGAACATGGCAGCACTGAAACTCTACCGTCGTATACGTAAAACGAATCTAAGCCCATCCAGTAAGTCACTCCCGCAGCAAACACCGCAGAATTTTGTGAAGCTATAGATACGTTGTCTGCTAGTAACTGCGATCCCCACACTATAGGAGCACCAACATACTGAAGTGCATACAGCGCAGCATCTGTCCAAACCAATATTTCTTGGCTAGCTTGTACGGCGTTTATTATCTCTGACCCTATAGATAGCTTTAGATCGCCAGCTTGATTAGTGGCGCTAGGAGTCCAATTAGTTGGGTCTTCTTGGTCTGACCATCTAAGGAGCATAGGGTCTTGTGTAGTTACTCCTAACGTATTAGCTCCAAAACAAAACACAAACCTACTTACGTCAGATACAAATATGAAATTTTGTATGACGGGCACATTGGATGCTCCCGATAGCGTAGATAACTCTACTGCACGTCCGTTTAATCCGTCAGCATTAGAAGCATCCCAGTAGTAAATGCTACCCCCGCGTGGCCCGAATATTAGATCTTCACCAAAATTGGATTGACTAAATAAACGCAAAGAATCTGTAGAGGTGGCACCATTGCCCCATGTGCCTTCATCCCACCCACCAGCGCCCCAACCTACTAACGGCACTACAAACTCTGGGCCGACATTTATTTGGTATTTAGCCGTTACAGAACCACCACCTGAAGCTGATGAAGAAGCTGCGCTGCTAGCCTGTATAGTATAAGTATTACCAGTAGAATAAGTTATCTGGAACTCGCCGTTTAGTGTAAGGCCACCCACCGCAGAAGCTCCGCTAAACGTAACAAAATCATTGTTTATGTAGCCGCCATTAGCATCTGTAACGGTAACAGTAGTAGATCCACTAACAGTGGTAAAAGGGTCAGTGAGAGATACCCCAGAAGGCGTACGTTCAGGCGTTACGTCAAAATATTCTCCGCCTTTCTCGATATAAAATTTTAAGTTGGTGCCAATACCAACTAATTTTTGACTGGATAGAGTTACCCAGTTAGATAAAGAACGTGCTACACCTAAATACGTGTTAGCAGATATACGCTGCCAACCGCCTATTTTCTCTGGGTATCCTGAACGAAAACGTATTTTATCAGAGTCAAACCAGCCCTCTTCGTCCACATAACGTGTAACTTCTTTGTTCACACCGGGGCGAAGACTTAGCTTGCGTAACGGCATTATTTGTACTCGCCTGACCGTATAAGTTCAGTGACCTCGACTGCACGATCACCCACTTGTTCTGCCCATCTGCTATCCATAAACTCGTCAGCAGCTACGTCGTATTGCTCACGAGACATAGCTTCTAAAGCTTTAACGAACCCACGTAACCTAGTCAGACCAAGGTTGAAACACAGATTAATCATCGCGTCACGACGGGGTTTACCCAGAGGCCCGTACCAGTCATACGCCGCCCTTAACTCTGCATCGCAGCGTTCTATATCGTTCATCAATAGGTATTCGATCTCATCGTCAGACAGGCCAATGCCGCCATCTTCGTCAATGCAACGCCCGACACCAATCGTGGTCTTGTTGGCTGTACACTGGTATGCGAAAGCCTTTACACCCTCGTGCCGCTTCAATGTTTCTACAAGTGGCCCCATAAACGTCACCATCTACTTTTCTCGTGCTACTTGGTTGACCTTTTCGTATGAACGCATAGCGCCCAATCCGAGCATACCCATCATAACGGGCACAAGAAGCGTTGTATCTACCTCTGGTACATCTACCCAGATGCCTAATATGTTTACGATGATAGTGTTGTAGAGCAAACCAAACGCAGAGATCCATCCAATGCAGGGACGCCACCCGGCAACAAATAACGACTTATGTGCAGCTTCCATCTTGTTTATTTCTAGCTGGCCTTTTAACGCTTCCTGCGCGTGGCGCTCCGACATGGTTGCGATCTCGTGAGCCAAAGCATTCTTCTGATCTTTGTCTTCAATAAACTTGTCGAGCAGTCCTGTGACTGGGCCGATTAGCTGTCCCACTAAACTCATCTACCATTCCCTCTGTTTGACCATGCTTGCGCTCCAAAGAACGCTGCCAATATACCTGCGACTGACACAAAATAGACACTAGCCATATCGCCAAGAATACTTGCCGCCTGCACCAGTCCAGCCCAACTACTTACCACCACCAACGACGGATACAGCAACATCCCCCACAGAGCGAACCAACTCATACTTCTTTGTGCCTGCGCCCTTTCGTTACTTATCTTTAGTTCTTGTAGTTCTTTGCTAGTTTCTAACTCGTTATCAGTAACTATGCCATCGCCATCCGCATCGTATTCGGCGTAATCACTACCGTCTTCTAGTCTTTTTGCTGCCATACTTATCCGAAGGCTTTAATCACTAATACAAAGACTAAAATTGCTAAACCACCACCAATAATCAAAGTTGTGCCGCCAACGAGAAGCTGTTGAATGAGCCTCTCTCTATCGCGTTTTTGTTTTGCCATCAGTTTAACGTGTGCCCTCCTGTCTTGCTCTTGCTGCCTAATCGCTGCGTCATAATCCTCTAACAGCTTAGGGTCTGCGACGAGGAGCAAATCCCTCAAATCTTTTTGGTATCTTTCTTGGTTCCTGCGTAGCATTTGCAGCTTCAAGATGTCGTTTTTAGATAATGCTTTGAATGTAGAGCTTTTACGATCTACCTCAAAATTATTAAGAGCTTCTCCAAAATCAGAGACCAAAGCCATCGCCTGTTGAACGTTAGCCTTACCTTCGTTGACGTTTTGGATTACCGAATTGATCTGCTGGAGCAGCATCCCAGCGGCAGCAACAGACTCAATAATCATGGTTTACCCCATAAAAAACTGCGGCAACGCAGCCGCTGCAATCAGTGCGTACAGCCCATAAATCAAATGCTCTAGATGTTTGAACTTCGCAGAGCCTTCTGCAAGGCGTTCTTCGATACGCTGATAGCGCAAAGCGCACTCACGCTCGTGAGCATTGACCTCATTCAATGCTTTTTCACCCGCATCGCTCATACAGAAATATCCACTCTTTGTGTTGGAGCAAGAGTTGTAGCCTCAATCTTGTTACCTTTTTGGGTGTACAAGACAGGTATGACCGTCTCAACCATCTCTTTGATCGGTTCGCCTTCAGCGCCTGTTCTCAAACGCTCCTGCTTTTGTACTGCGATCTGCTTCCAACTAATTTGAGCAGTATCGCTAACAGAACCTACATCCACAGTCGTTACTGTAGTTGTCCAGAAACAACAGGCTCTTCATCAATCGTAGCCACGTTGTCTTGTGCAGGAGCTTGCTCTTTCAGTTCAGCCATGAAGCGATCTCGCATTGCACCCATCTGGCTCATCGCTTCGCCAGTGACCATACCGTTTTTAGCGGCTGCGTCGATAAGGTTCAATACGTTTGCTAAATCGTGAAGTTGGATATGCTTCGTCTCCATTACCAAGGTACTCCTTCTCCCGTTGTTGGCGTAATCTGTAAGTCGATGTTGGCTTGCAAATCAGCCTCCAACGCAGTTACCGCATCGTCGCCCATCTCTGCTTTGAGCCAAGCTATGCAATTGGCTTCTGTAACGCTGTCGTAACTTGTGAAAGCATTAGGGTCTGGCGCTGCCAAACCCTGAGAGCCATAGCTGCCAGCGGAGTACTCTTTGCCGCCATTCGTTTCTGCTGCATCGCATCGCCAGTGGAGGTTGTTGATGACGTTAGTTAGGCCGTCTTGTGACAGCACGAAGTCAGTCTGTGGGATCGTCCAAGTAATTGTTGCTGCCATCAGTTGTTCTCCAAAGTTTTAATTCGTGTTTCTAGCGCAGTGATTATTTTTTGTTGTTCTTGGATTGATTTGATAAGCACAGGCACTAGCTTTAAGTAGTCCATTTCATAATCAGATTGTTCTTCATCATCCGTAGGGACGTGTTGAAGCAGTGTCATGCTGTTTTTCTCAACACCTGCCGCGCTCAACGATTCTTCAACGTCTTGAGCGATTAACCCCGACATGACTGGTGCGCCTGCATCGTCAATTTTGTAGTTATAGGTCACGGGCTTGAGGCTAGTTACAAAGTCCAGACCCAAAGCAAAGTCATAGCTAATATTATTTTTGAAATTACGATCAGAAGGCAATGAATTTGCGTTTGTTGAAATGGTGCCGACGCTAGTACCATTTTTTCGGAATTGGAGAATTGTGCCATCGGTGTTGTTTCTTCGTAGAAACATCACTGCTCTTTCGCTGGCGGTGTGAAACATCACGCCGTTTGTTTGCATGATGTGCCCGACATCAGCGGCTGATCCTGACGTTTGCGCGAATAAGAGGTCGCCCCCGGATGTAAGGCGCATACGTTCTGTGAAATTTGTAAACGACGTATCGTCCATCTGAGCAAACCGCAAACTGTCAGACGAGCCACCCCAAACAACAGCAGGATTGTTTGACCCATAGATGCCAGAAAAACCTGCGTTTGAGCCTGTTCTTTCTGCAATGATTGTTGTCCCAGAGGTACCTTGGGCATGTATTTTTTGTGCAGGACTGCTCGTGCCTACGCCGAAGTTTCCTGATGTATCAAATCGCGCAACCTCCGCTGCATTGACGGTCATGCGCAAAGCATGGTTGGTGAAACTGCCCAAAACGGGCAAATTATCGCCAGCCACACCAATGTATGCTTGGACGTTGCCTCCATTCCCAACTCGCGCATAGGATGCTGAGCCAGTAGCGCGATTTATATCTAAGGCTGTAACCGGCGTCATGCCGATGCCGACGTTACTCGAATCGTCAAACCTGACAGCTTCAGAGCCTGAGTTTGCAAAGATTAAAGAGCCATCAGCTTCTACACCCAAGCTATAGGCTTCGTTTCCGCTATTTTCTTCCAACGCAATTGCATGGTGACTTGAGTTTGACTTGACCTTTAGCGTTCCAGATCCGCTGCCTGTAATTCCTCCAAAAGTTGCAGAAGTGCCTGTCAATGCACCACTTACATCCATCGTGCCATTTACATCAATGGCAGTCGCAGTCAGATCAATCTCATCCGTGGCACCCAGAGCCAACACCGTCGCGCTAGAGCCTTGAATGAATTGGCTCGCGTCATTGAACATAATTTTGTTGGTGCTATTCAGCGTTAGGCCAGAGCCGTCTGTGTGCGTAAGCGTCGTATCGCCATCTGCGCCAAATGTAATGACAGCACTATCAGAGGTAAACGTCAGGTCATCGTCAATAAACAAGTCTGGGATCGACAGGTCTTGAAACGCATCAACCATTGCGCCGCCAGAGCCTGCGCCGTCACTGTAGATGGCTTTGACTTGCCCGTTGGCTATGGTGACAGTCGCGCCACTGCCCTGCTTAATAATGATGCTCTGCGATCCACTCGTTGCGTTCTCGATAAACCACAGCTTACTGACCGTATTCGGCCCTATAGTAATGGTACAAGTGCTATTAAGAGTGCCAGTGTATTGCAAATAGATTGACCTGCCGGGATCAGTAGAGCCATCGGCAATAGTAGTAGTATGCGTGCCAGCATTGGTAGAAATTGCCTCCGTGCCAAACGAAAAAGCCTCAGCAATTAATTCTAAATTTGTATTCGTACTGGTGCCCCACGTACCTGATTCGTCACCAGTGGCGATCTCTTTTAAGCGTAGATCGTTGACGTAAGTTGCCATCTATCTTCTCCGACGTTTAGCAGCGGGCTTTTTCATAGAGGCCACATGCTTTTTCAATGTTTCAGCTTGTTTTTTGTGAGTCTTAGAGGCTTTCTCTAGCCCCTTAATAATCTTCTTAACTTTGCGTGGCATTAAGCTACCTCTTCCCAGTTTGGAGTCTGACTCGTAGATACACTTGAGTAACTTGGTGTTTGGCTCGTTGATATACTTGAGTAACTTGGTGTTTGGCTTGTGTCAATAAGCCCCCAGATATTGATGACACCAATCTCTCCTGTAGCTGCCACGCCTGTAGGAACCACGACCGCAGCGCCTGTAACCGTAACTGATCCAACACTCCCCGTGCTTTCAACGCCAGTGACTGTGGTAGTTGCCGCAGCAGTAACCGTAACCGACCCGACAGCACCCGTACCTGCAACGCCTGTGACCGAAGTGCTCGCATCTCCGATAACCGTAACTGATCCAACACTCCCCGTGCTTTCAACGCCTGTAACCGAGACATTGACACCCGCGCCTTGGACAACTGTGACCGACCCGATTGCCCCCGTGCCAGAAACACCTGTGACAGCGACAACTGCACTGGCTGCGACTGTGGCTGTCGTGACGGCACCCGTGCCAGAAACACCTGTAACTGGGACTGGACTAGGTTGGCCCCACGTTCCATCACCCCAAGCACCTCGGCCCCAGCCGGTAAGGTTAGACATCTACGCAATACGGATAATTGCATTACTAGCGTCAGCGGTAGGGAACTGAATTGTAAAGTCACCAGAAGTGCTCGTTTTATCCGCGCCAAACGCCAACGTGCAGACAGCTTTGTCTGACTGAGTGTCGTTATAGATAAGAGCGCCATTAGCAGTGATGCTGCTAGAACTAAATGTAAGATCAGAAAAATCGCAAAATGCTGTGGTGCCTGATGTTGTGGGCGTAACGCTAGTCAGTGCTGCACCAGCCGCCGTATATCCTGTACCAGATACCTCGTTCGATGTCGTGTATGCAGTGGTGCTTGCGCCTAAAGAAGCAGAGCTTGTATACAAAGCTAGCTTAAACGTATTGCCAGAGCTGGCAGTAAAATTGTGCGTACCAACAAGGATCTCTTGCTTAAAGGATGTGCACATAGCTGTAGATATAGCCATTATAAACTCCTAAGTATGTCTGCCATGTCCTTATGACCTTGACGTTCTAGTTCTGCAATAAGTGTCGTCCTATCGCTTTTTATTGCTTCTTTTATGTAGTGCAAAACTGTAGCTCTGACCGCTTCTTTGAACGCTTCTGCTTGTTGCGCTATCACGGGGTGACAACTGCCACCCACACTTACAATTCTACCTGCGGCAGCTTGTGCCCAAAACTCAGGGTCATGCCCCTTGTGTTCTGTGGTAGCAACAAGAACATTACCTACTTCCATTTGTGGAGCTTGTAAAATCATATAACTTCTTACTGCACCGCTAATCTAGCTTGACCGGAACGATATGTGTCAGAGCGTAGTTTCCCATCACCTAAAACTTTAAGTAATGCAAGTGATGTGTTGTACATCTCGTTATACATTGCCACCATATCAGGCTCACCTTTCATAAATCGTATGGCTTCTACTAACGTACCGTTCAGTAATACAGAGTCAAACTCGTCGCCTAAATATGTCGTGCTTGCCGTAACTATGGACTCTGGGTAATACCCATAGTGTAATTCGGTTGAAAAGTTACTATTTGGGGTAGGGCCAATAATAAAAGAATCATCGTTAAAGATAGCGTAATGCTTAGGCACTCCGGTGGTAGCTGCCACTGGATAGGCTTCCCTAATAAAGTTTACGTCTTTATTTAGTAGGTAAATGTAATTACTGCTACTATCTATTATTGCCAAACTGTACACATACAAAAAATCGCTAGGCACGGATAGGTACGTGTTACTAGCAGTCATAACTCCTGTTACGTTTTTACGTAGTGCTGGTATTTGCACGGAGTTATATATCTTTTGTTCAGCCTGTTTTGTAAACAAAGCAAGCTGGTCATCTGTAAACGTCAGTTCACAAATGTCTTGAACATTTGTTTTTAGCTCAGTGTAGTTCATTCTCTACGCCATAGGGCCACGAGCCATTGTGCCTTTTGTTGCAGCGCCAGTACCTCGGATCTTTATGCCGGTAGTCTTTACATCTTTCATGTCGGTTTGCGGTGCACCCTTAACAGGTTGTACGCCTTTAACTTGAGCGAACTTCGGTGTTTTCATAAACGCCTCTAAGTTGTTGTTACCGTTACTGTTCCCACCTGACCTGTTGCTACTAAGTCATTAGGAGTTAAACCAAAAGGATCATCACCCGCTCCTACAGGATTCCAACCCCACTGTATCTGTCTGCTACTGTTTACCCCCGATTCACCCAAACTTCTATCAGGACGTGGATCTCTGATGGCCTGCGGGTCATTCACTGGAAACTCACCAAGTTTTAACTGCGGGTGATCTGGATTCCAGCACTCTGGGCACGCCTTTAAGTTTGTGTCCTGCCCTTTACGTATTACGTTCTTTAACTCACGTAGCTTATACTGAAAGCCGCAAATATCACACTCAGCAATAGCTATTTTGGCTGACGCAAAACGATTAGACATTAGTATGTCCTAGTAGCACGCGGTACAAATCGTGCCGCTGTTTTATCTCTATCTTCTGCCGCTGCTAGTGCAAACTGCTCGTTATAAACCTCTTTTAGTAACGTTATACGAGGCGCTAGCTCTGGATCTTTCATAGCTATATGGTACGCCAGTCCCGCAACTAAACAGGGTAAGAACCTAAAGTTCATATCAGCCGTTTCTACCCCGCTACCTGCGTCTTGAATACGGCGCATACGGTAGTACTTAAATATGTACTCGTTATTCTTATCAGGCACAGGCCACACGTTAATCTTAGGGTTATCTCTAAGACGTTCTATGTAAACCTGTATTGGCCTACCTTCTGTTAGTTTGTTGGGTATGGAGGCGTACGTGCTAACACTTATTCGGTTAATAGTCAGATCAGACTGGGCGTACTCATCACCAGAGTTTGTGCGTATAACCTGCTCTAACAAATCAATGGTATCCGCAGGTAAGTCATATTGACTTGTGCCCTTAACCATCGTGACAGTGCCTTCATCAATCGTCCACAAATTGATACCACGGTTTTGCCACTCAATAGTCATCAAGTTCATGGAACGTCTGGCGGTGCGTAAATCATACCCAGAACGCATTTCACGACCTGCACGTTCCCACGCTTCTTCAGCGATCTCCGTGAAGTCCATATCAAATGCAGTTGTTCCAGATGTCGTCATGGTCTACTACCCTGTACGTATAGCGTTTTCTTCCTACGCTTATTCATCACCGCGCCACAACCTTTGTGATTTGCGCGAATGGGGCCACCTTCGTTTTTTCTAACTATACGCCTACCTCTTGCGGAAGCGGGAGATGTACGTACTTTTGCTTTCGGCGTGTTTGCTACTACTGTTTTACCTTTTGCTCCAGCTTTTTTCTTTTTGCGTGCTGTAGTGGCTCGTTCAGACTGACTCAAAGACTGTGCTTTAGCTTTAGGTAAGCAACGATCAGGGTTCTTTTTATCTTTCGACGTGCCGCATGGCCCTTTGATCTTACCATCGGTGCCAATACGTACCCACTGCTGATCCCGCCACTGTTTAAGCTGACCCATTACTTTACCTTCCGCGCTCTACGTATGGCCTCTTTGCCACGTTTAGCAATGTCTGCTTGCGTATGCTTGCCTGCTGCCTTGGCTCTCTGCTCCAACACCGTAAGTATCTGTATTTTTCTAGCAAAAGGCTTGTTTACCTTTTTAACCTTAGCCACCGTATCGCGAGCATCTTGAGCAGTTGCATACTTTATAGACACCGTATCTCTGGGGTTCTCGTCCGTATACAGCCTACGCCCGCTACCCTTTGGCTTCTTACCTGTACCTACCTTCGGATCTTTAGCCATTACTTCTTCTTTTTCTTGCTGCCCTTAGCATAGTTAGGGTCTTTGCAATACTTAGAAGCTGCCATGTTTGCATAGGCAGACGGGTAGGTATCAAACGTACGCTTGGCCCACGCTTTACCTTTCGGGCAGATCTTGCCGCCCGACTTCACCTTACCGCCTGACTTGTAATATCTACGCATTAGTACATCTTCGCTTTACGTAGACCTTTACGCTCGATACCGGCACCGCGAATTTTGGCTTTGCCTTTTTTCTTAGCTCCACCTACGGTGCCGCCCTTCTTAAAGCCTCCGGGTGGTTTTGGCTTTATACCCGGCATTCGAGGGTTGCTACCGGGAGGGGGAGCTGGCACAGGCTTTCCTACAACTGGCCCCGGCATAACAGGCATGGGCTTTCGCATAGGCGGCTTACCACCGGGAAGTGGCACAGGCTTTCCTACAATCGGCCCCGGCTTCCTTCTCGGCATCGGTTTTTGTTTTGGATCAACCGGCAAGCTCCCACCGGGAGATGTTATCGGCCCCGGTCTTCTCCTACGAGGAGGTTTTTGTATCGGCCCTTCTTGTTTCTGCTTCTCACCGGGAGATGTTATCGGCCCCGGTCTTCTTCTACGAGGAGGTTTAGGGAGTTTCTCTACATCCTCCATTGCTTTCTTTCTAGCCTTACTAAACTTTTTAAACACCTTTTCCATTGCGTCTATGTCAGGCTTTGTCTGAGGCGTTCTGGGGGCATTTCTTGGCCCTTTCGGAAGCCTTGGGTTTTTAGACGGCGTATCACGCCGTCTACGGGGGTCTTCTTTCACAATATCTTCTGGTGAAAAGCCACGATTACGCATGACATCCGCCATACGCCTCGCATTAGTTGACAAAGCACGCCTTTGCCGCGCATTAGCTGACAAATTACGCCTTTTCCGCGCAGGAGCTTTACCTGCTCTACGTCTTACACTCATAATGTTCTCCTAAAACATCTTAGCTGGGCGTACACCCTTACGAGCTATACCAGCGCCTCTTACTTTGCCACCTTTTGAGTAACCTTTAGATTTCATCTTGCCGCCAGCCATGTAACCTTTGGCTTTCATCTTGCCGCCAGCTTTCTTCTTGACGACACCTTTACCAATTAAAATGTCTTTCTGTGTGACTTTGCCATCACCACTAAGGTCAGGAAATGACGACTTACCACCTCTTCTCATTCCTTTCGGCTTCATTTTGGTGGTCATCTTGCCGCCAGCCATATAACCTTTAGCTTTCATCTTGCCACCGGCTTTATAGCCTTTGGCCTTCATCTTGCCACCGGCTTTCATGCCTTTAGCTTTCATTTTTGACCGCATCATACCCCCGCCCATAGCTTTCTTGGGTGGGCGTTTTTTGTTTTTCTTCATGTAATTAGCGTAGGCTGTTAGACCTAAACCGCTTTCTTTCAAATTAGTTTTAGTGATGTTCATTCGCCCATCATCTAAATATAGGTTGTCACCTGTACCTATACGTTGTTTCGTAGGTGCAGCTACCTTAGATGTTGTAGGAGGTGTTTGCGGCTTTGCGGGACGCTTTGCCTTTGGGTCAGCAGCGTTAGCCAAACTAATTGCAGAAGGTCGCTTAGGCATTGGGCGGTCTTTCTTAACCTTAGCCATCATGGCGTCACGTTCTGCTTTTTGTTTCTTTTTACGTTTAGCTACAGCAGCGTCTATCTTAGCCTGTTCAACTTTTTTAGCTTTTGCTTTTTTAGCTGTTTCTTCTTTTCTTGCAGTAACAGGATTGCGCCTGTCTATTTTAATTACTGCATCACTATCTGCCCCACCAAAAATAGGTCTTTTTCTTTTGCCTGCACTCGCTACCGCTGAACGCCCACCTTTTCTAGTCGCCATTGTCTTGCTCCGCATATAAATTATCAAACACCTGATTCACGTCGAGCGTATAGTCCAGATCGGACTTGCTGTAGTGAATGTGTTGAGAAGGGCGAAAATCTGGTGCGCCTTCTCCCGTTTCAAACCAAGCGGGATGTGTCACCCGCACCCTATTATTTGGTAGAGCTACAATATTACCCGTCCAATCACCGGCATCTAGTAACTCCATCACATGACTCTGCTTATGTTGTGCAGGATCATCAGCAATCTCGTTGTTCGTATAGTCCACCGTGAACATATACTTTGCGGGATACATTTCACCATCTATCTTTGCTAGCCAAGGGCATGGTGTGGCTCTATCAAGCACGTACACTGCGTGATCCCTCGAACTGCAATCCCAAGGCTGTGCTGCCCACACAGGCATAGGTTCGGGCCACTCCTCCAGAGGGGTGTCTCCTACCAACGCTGTAATCGGCATCCTTGCCCACATTGCACCTCCATGCACATTGGGTTCGTCTTCTTCATCGTATGTTTCAGCTCCGGTAAAAATTACCTGAAAACTCAAACACCTAGTTGGCATCGTCGTTACTGCAATCGCCATAGCGTGAATAAACTCGCCATGATACTTCTCGTGATTATGGGTATATTCTTTCCTTACCCAGCATTTGAAATACGGTACGTTGCTTTGCAAGTACGCCAACTAACACCTCCATCTTCTCCTTGCCTGCCTTAACCTAGAATTAGGATCTTTAGCGGCTTTTGGAAACATTTTCATTTGCCCAGCAGAACGCGCACAGAACGATTTTCTACGTGCTGCACGCTTTCCTGTTGGTTTCTTTTCAGTTACTGCGGTTTGTAGCTTACTACCGGGATTCTTGCGTCTATACGCCTTTACCCCCGCTTCAGTCATACCTGCGCCAGATTTCGTAGGACGAAAGTTTTTCTTGTTGCGCTTAGGCATACCCCCCTTACTAAAAGAGGGGCAAGGTGACTTCTTCTTGTAGTAGCTACGCAAAGCTATTAGCCAAACTTCTTACGCAGATACAATATGACGGTATAGGTGTCGCCACTGCTAGCCCCGACAGTGGTGAACTTTACGTCCCCCGTCTTGCCAGTCCCTGCGTTGTTGGTCAGTCCACCAAATACAGAGTAGTCGTGATTACCACTTTGGTTCTCACCTAACTCTATTGCCATAACATCTGTATCTGCATCGAACAGAATACGCACTTTCATGCCAATACACTGCCACCATATACGCTCTATGTTAACGTCGGTGCAGGATAGTCCTGTGCGTGAATCTGCTTCCAGTGCACTCACATCTACTTTAGTCACGGCAGTTTCACCAGTGCCATCAGAGATGTTTGTTAGTTTGATAGCTACAAAAGAAGGCCCATCAACTATTATTTGAGAAGCTACTGCATCAGCCATGATTGCCTCCTACTATTGGTCAGCAAATGCGGGGGCAGTTGTGCTAGTTACATTCCCAAAGATTTGGTAGTTGGTAGTGTTCAGGCCAATGATTGTCACATCAAAACCAGCAGGCACATTAAGTTGAATGCTGCTGTTAGAGTTGCCATCAGAAAACACTGAGCTAACCTCATTGCCATCTGTATCTAGGAAAGTAACACCACCAATATAAAAATTAGTGTTGCCGGGAGTAACAATAAGCGCATCCGTCGCATCAGCAGCGCCACCAGCGTAAATAAACCTAAAAACAGATCCAGCAATAGGAGCTGGAAGCGTGTAAGTATTATCTTGACCGCCATCAGGGACAAGAAGAATCCTTCCGCTATGAGTTGCATTAGTGAGCGTAACATTTCCATCAGATAGGCTAACAGGCCCGTCACCAAGCGTTACTATTTCTGTGATTGTGCCCGACGTAGCATTCTTGCTAATAGTCTTGAGCGTACTTTCTGAGCGAATCGGGCCGCTAAAAGTAGTAGTACCCATGTGTATCTCCTGTCGTGGGTTATGTCAGCCACACTATGCGGCTGTCAGGGACAAAATACTTATACAGTAGAAAAAGAAAAGGGGCAACAATGTGCCCCTTCTCATGCAGCGTTTTAAGCTCCGGGTGATCCGAAAATCCCAAGTGGGTCGGATACGCCAAAACTATATCGCTCACGGGCTTTATAGCGCGAGTTGCCCGTATCGAAGTCTGCATCCATAGATGTAGCCATCGGAGTACGAACAAAGTGCTTCAGACCGTTCGGTATGTCCGTCGTCAAGAAGAACGCATCAGTATCTGTTAGATAGTGATTTACCGTGTAACCCTCTGGGATTGACCCATTGTTACGGATTGCGTTCAGATCGTTGTCAGCAGTTCCGACTCGACCTTCAGTTTCCAACAAACGAGTTGCTACAAACATCAGATTGGGCGGGATAACCAGCTTACGAGGACGTGCCGCGATTAATAGACCACGCTCATCAGTCCAGCCAGCGATCTGAATAACAGCGGCTTCCAGAGAAGTCTCGTTAAGATCAGCCGCTACAGCGGGACGGTTTGAGTTAGTGCCACCAGAAACAAGCGGGTGTGCAGTCGAACATAGAGTCTGTCCGTCACCATATGTGGTGCCAGATGCAAACGCATTGTTCAGGATTGCAGCACCTTTAACCTGCTTGGTGTACGCCATAGCGCGTGCCAGAGCTTTTGTGTACCGCGCTGAGAGCGAATCGTAGAGATTATCTTCGATGGCTTCCTCGGTAACACTAAAGCCCATAGCTATCGTCTCGTGCGTATAGCGAGCAGTAAATGCTTCCTGTGCGTTGTCATACTCAATAGCAGAACCTTCGTCCTTGACGGGT
>Ga0098036_1000168_pt1 | contig 32631 bp, 53 predicted proteins | sample 4_EtaG_FD_77064 | JGI IMG/M metagenome (GOLD analysis project Ga0098036, IMG submission 77064) | Marine viral communities from the Subarctic Pacific Ocean - 4_ETSP_OMZ_AT15127 metaG | ecosystem: Environmental > Aquatic > Marine > Oceanic | place: Pacific Ocean | collected 2015-01-07 | reverse complement strand
ATACCAGAGTTGGTGGGGAAAAAAACTGGTGTCAAGACACGAGTTGGAAGACCTGTTTATAAAACAAATGAAGGCGAGTTTGTATCTGAAAAAGGAGTAAGTATTCCTTTAAATAAAAATAAAACTAAATGGCTTATTGCTCCTAGTATTTATCATGGGGTATCATATAAGGATGATCAGATTAAAAAATTTTATGAACAGGGTAAGATAAAGAAATCAGACTATAAAATTATTAGTGGTACTGAAGAAGATGCTACTAAAGCTTCAAAAAAAAGAAGTGCTGGTTTATTAACAAGAAAACAGTATAAAACTTTATCAAAGAAAAAATTTGGTGGGCGTGTTGGTGTTGGGGTTGCTTTACGAGGCTATGGAAAAGTAAGGAGTTATAAATAATGAGCAAAATAAAAAAAGATTTACTCAAACGTCTTATTTCTAGGTTTGCTACTGAACGTAAAGAACTGGATGGTACACCTTTAACACCTTCTAAATACGATTTTGATGAAGAGAATAGAACTATAAGATATCTTGGAGGGCCAAAAGTTAGCAAGGGTGAAACACATAAAACAGGTACTCCGCAACATCCATCTCAGAAAACTATTTTTGTAGATAAAAATAATTTATTAAATATAGCAGGATGGTTTCAAAATAAAGATGTTGATGTTTCCTTTGTTCCAGGAGGAAAAAATAAAGCTAAAATAGTATTGAATAAAAAATATGGTCCCAGACAACCAGGATCAACTGTGGAAAAGATTAAGTATAGTGGAATCCCTGCTAAAGGTAAGTATCCAGTAGAAATATTTTCAAGTCGTAGTCCATTAAAATCAAGTGGAAGACCTTTTATAACTAAAGACGGGGAAGTAGGTGGTATACATTTTGGAGATAAAATTATTAAAGTAGAAAAGTTTAATAAAAAAGAAGGTGGTCGTATAGCACGTAATCCTTATAACTATAAACAAAAGGCAATTTAATATGGATCACAAGTTTATTATACCTCTTGCTGTTGGTCTGTTCGTTCAGGCTGCTGCTGTTGTGTGGTGGTTGGCAGGTCTGAGTGCATCAGTACAACATAACGACTTTCAAATAAAGATGATCAGTAAGGACGTAGGAAAGAACTCAAACTTTGTTGAATTATGGCCCGCTGGAAAGTGGGGTAGTGGTTCTTTACCTAGTGACGTTAGACAGGATCTAAAGATAGGTCAGCTTGAAATGCAAGTACAGAAACTTAATGATAAGATCTATAATGGGAGTAAGAAATGAAAGCCATACCGCTAAACTATGCTTTAATCTTTGCTGTTATTCTACAAGCCATAGGACTAATATGGTATGTATCTAAACTTGACAGTAAGGTAGAAACAGTATATAAGTTTTATCAGGAAGAGTCTCAGAAATCTGTAGTAGAAACTCAGGCCAAGATGAAGTTTGATTTAGCCCTTGTAATGAAAGAATTACAGACTATTAAGGAAGATATAGCAGAAGGCAAGGATAAATCAAAAGAGATTATGAAACAGCATGGTCAGATCTTTGAGCTTCTTCAAGGTAAGGTTAAAATTCCTTCAGGATACAAATACGAGTGAGTACTACAGGTCTACTAATCTATGTCATCGCACTGGTTATTGGTATTGGCATTGCTGCTTGTCTCATTGATAACCCTCCCCCTAAATAGAGATGTCTATCTCTCATACTCTATCTTAAAACTATTATGTATAGGATAACAGATGAACAAAACAATTAACATTGGTGAAGGTCAGAACAATGTGGAGATCCATCAGACAATAGCCAAGCCAGATAAAGGACCAAGTGTTGCTGGCGTTAGTTTATCCACTGGTTATGGATGGGGTGTGGATGTATCTATTATATTAGTTATCGTTGCTCTGATGTATATCGGAAAGAAGTGTGTGGACAAATGGGCATCTAAATAGATGTCTATAAGGATGGACATTGAAAATGTTCTGGCTGAATATGTTTCACCCTCTCTTGCCATGCATGGTGGCATAATAGAACTATTAGATTATGATGAAGATTCCAGAAATGTTCATGTAAGATTAAGTGGGTCGTGTGCTGGTTGTTCAGCCAGTACAATTACTCTAAAGATAGGGGTGGAGAATACTCTCTTACACTTCTTTCCTAATGAAGTTAGGAGTATAACACATGAAGAGGGTGATATAACTAACCCATTTTACTAAATCCATTTAAACGAGTTTTAAGGGGGGCTACAGACGTATCATATATGCCCATGTGTCATCGGACATTTTTTTAAATGAAGGCTATTCTACATCCATCCTAGAGCCTTTTTTTCTTCTAAAAAGGGATCTTCAGCAAGGTTTGCTATCATTTCCAGATAATCTAGTCTTTCAAGGATATCTTTCTTAATAAAAGTGTCTTTTATTATAACGGCTCTTAAAGTTTTTCCCAGTTTCAATATATCTTTCTTATCCCAGTGTGGCGTTTTTAAAATTTTAGCATATTTTTTTAAATATCTTTCTTTTAAAATATCTGCTCTATCTCTAATATCAATATATAATATATTATGAAGGGTACTATTACATTCCCTGCAAGCGGGAACAACCGGAACTGGATCATTATAGCTTGAAGATTTTATTCTTTTATGATGTAGTGAGTAAAAAGAATAGGGTATAATATGATCTAAAGTATCTCCATTAAGAGAACCACAATAATAACAAATCATTTCTTTCTACTTATTTTGCTTTATACCTGCATGAAATAGGATCTCATTCTGTATTTCTTCTACTCTATTCTCTAATGTGTTTATTGTTGTATGTATATGTCCAGTATCATGAGGCTGTATCTTCTTCTCCAGTATCCGAATCTCCTTCATAAGAAAGTTCATATGATCCATTTGATTCTTTAACATCCTGTATTTCCTCTTCTTCATTAATTAAATCGGTAGACTCTTTAAAAAGTTTTGTTTGATTAAGAATATTTAAAAACTTTTCTTCTCCAATAATATCAATATTATTTGCTATTTCTCTTTCCAAAGCTTCACGATCTACTTTTATATTATCATCATCAGATGCTCCTCTGATACGAGATAATAATTCAAGTGCTTTAATTGCACTATTTGTATGTCCATGCGTTTTTGCAAAGGTATATTGATTTTCAATTTCCTCCACAACATTTAAATTTGTTTCAAGTTCTTTTTCAAGATCTTCTATTCGTTCAACTATTTCTGGATTTTGAAGAAGTCTATAGCCTTGATTAGCTGCTGAAGAATTTGAATAACCCGCAGCTTTTGCTGCTTCAGTAGCATTTCTGTGTAAGATATAAGATTGTGCAAACTTCTCTTGCTTCTCATTTAACATAATAATTTAATATTCCATTAAGTAATATAACGATTGAAACAGAATTAATAACAATCAATGCATGATCATTCCATAACATTGCAACAATAAACCATCCTGTCAATCCAACAACATCAAAGAATAAATTTAAAGGGTATATGTTATTAGCTGTTAAGGTTATCCCAATAATAAGAATGACCGAAGCTACCCATTTTATATACCAATCTTTTGTTTTTTGCGACAGAGTTTTTTTTATAAAAGCAGTCATATATTATTTTAGACGCTTCATATTGTTTCGTGCCACACCTTTGAACTTCTCTGCACTTCTGGATGCTGACAGGCCAAGCAGGGCTATCGTTAAACTTATGAGTCCTTCAGTGGGAATGAGAGGTAAAGTAAGATCAGAATTTGTTACAGCTATAAGCCATACCGCTATCGGTTGCAGAACGAATTGCCATGCCAAACCAAAACAACATACCCACATGATGCTAGGTCTAGCCCCAGAAACGAAGAGGCTTGGATGCTTCGATTGTTCTATATTGGCTTGTGCTTGAGCAAGATCCAGGGAAATGACCTGTGATTTTAACTCAGCTTCCAGTTTTGTTTTAAGATCTTTGTCCTCAACAAACTTGTCAAGGACTTTGCCAGCTACCCCGATGACTGATTCGGCAATTCCAAACATGCTGTTCTCTCCTTATCCTTTAATTCAATGATACGAGGATACTGATCTATTCTAAATCCTCTTGTTAGAAATTCATCTGTCTTTGCATCTATTGTATCAGCAAACACATATATAACTAATTTGGGAAACTGTCTACTTCTATGTGCAAGAAACTGTAACCAATCATCAGGACTAAAGACAGATACGTGTACATTAGTACCATCTTTAAACGTCTTTATAGCTTCAAAGCAAGCTACATTTAGAAAGACCATCTTCCTTGCATACGAAAATATTTCATCTACAACCCATCCCAGATCTGTCTCTGGTATATGTTCCAGAACATCAGTACATATTACAGCGTCCTTCTTGTGGACAGGTAGCTTTGCGTGTTCCTCATAGGCGGGATCAAAGAGTTGATACTCATCAAGATTCCAGTACTCAGGGAGGGGCCTGTCAATCTCATCAGTTATCTCAGAGAAGTCTTCCGTATAGAGTTGACCTTTTCCTGAACCATAGTCTAGTAAAGTTTTACATTTATTACGATATAAATACTCTTGGATTATCTCCACAAATTTAAGAAGACTTCTACCATTGAACATCCCCTTACCCATAAGATGAAACTGTTCATATTCTTTTAAATATGAAACATATTTTATGGAAGGACCGTGCCTACTCGTATAAGGATCTATTTCAATCATCGTAATACCCATCAAAAGCTTTACGCTGCTCCTGTTGTTCTTTTATTGTCCATAGATCAGCTACCATTGTGTTTTCTCCATGATAGGTTAGAACTCCATCAAGACCAGGATCACTAAAGATCTTCTCACAATCCTGTGCCATTGCCAGAAGTTCACCCGTAGTCCAGTATGACTTGTCCTTGACACTTACTTCAATGTACTTTGGTTTGGGTGTTTCACCACCATCTATATCACCTGTTGTTTCTGTTTTCTCCTCATCAGTTGGTTCATCCCTGCAACAATCAAAACCAAAAAGATGTATATTCCTAAAGCCCATTGTATGTAACATACCTATGCTTCGCATGGCTGCACACGTACCACCTGTAATTAAGGTAGCACCTTTAGGTATACCCAACTCTTCGTTAAGAACTACCTGTTGATTTTGTATTGCCTGTCCTTGTTGCTCATCTGCCCTTAATGAATCGGTAAAGGCATGCCATCCCCACATCCTTGCATCTTTATCCTTTAGAAAATTAGTTACTGTGGGATCAGTCATGGATGCTATAAAGAAGTTTGTCTTGGGGTGTAAGTTTTCAAACAAATCTTTTCTTACAATATTGTGTGTACTCTTCCCTGTTATGGGACGAGGATCAAGGACAATACAACCCCAGGGAAATATATCATGCTCCATAAGATGTGGATAAGCATGTTTAACACCAAGTACTTTACTATTGGGATGTTCATCTACAAATTCTTTTAGTTTTTTATAGTCCAGATAAGGACCACCAGAAACTATAATACCCATTTCGTTATGGGGAACATGCTTTTGTATCCATTTATCCTTACCAAGAAGTTTCATGTTTGCTTGGATGTTAGATTTAATATAATCTTTTGGTACACAATCTCTGGGGTGTACTACTATAGGCACACGTTTAAGATCTTCAGGAACATCATCTAGTTTTGGATCATGAAGAAAGACTGCCAAATGTGTGTGACCACCAACAGCTACCTTATCTCCAGAAGGTAATAAATACTTTCTTGTGGTTGACTTCTCATCAAAGTTAGTCCAACCATCCTCTGTTGTTTCCTGTGCATCTACTTTTTTTGTGATAACACTATCAAAGACTTCCTTAACACCTTGATAGTGTTCTTCGGCTATCTTGTCATCTTCATCCTTGGTAAAGTAATGATCAGCCACAAGAATTGGAATACCTTTTAGCATTTCATATTCATGTTTAGTTGTTGGAATGCTGTTACCACTTCCCATTAAAGCTAGATCAACATCTAAAAATATAGGCCAGTGTTCTTTCTTTAAGGTATTACGCACATTACCCTTATGAAGTTTATAGGTAAATTCTTTTTGTCTTTCTGTTTTAATATGTTCTTTAAATTCATCCAGCCTTTTAATAACAGCCGCTTCTGTGTTGTGAGGCTTGGCATTAAACTCTTCCATATCTGTTTGAGTTGTAGCATCCTCAAACAAATCATAGCCTATGTAATGTACCTCATCACTGTTCTCAAAGGCAGCAAGAGACATTTCAATGGCACGACCACCATTCCAAGTTCCTGTTTCAAGGATTGTTTTGGGTTTATAAAAGCGGATCATATCAGCTAATTGTTTATATCTATTCGGTAATATGTCTGGAGATGTATCCGTTTCTGACAATGGAATTATCCTTTTGCCTGAACCATCTCTCATAGCATAGACATCCTTATCTTTCAAACTTACTAATAAGGATGTTATCTTATCTATCTCAGTGATGTTCATACCATGAGCATTGTAGATTGTAGCCAACCTATTTAATACAAAAGAACCAGACCATTCTCTATAGTTCATGAATTCTCCAGAAATATAAGCACCTCTCCAATCTCCCAGAAGATCAACAGGAGTTTGTCTGCCTATATTAAATCCCATGAAGTAGTCACTCTCAGGAATAAAAACAAAATCAGTATTACTTTTTCCATTAGGAAAGATAGTATCAAGAGAAGACTTTCTAATATCTTTTAGAGTTATTGAAAGAGGGTCTACCCAAATAATCCAACCACCCTCATGATTGAAAGCACACTCACTAATAGAGAAAACTTTAGGGGCTGCACTCAGAGCATCAAGCATCTCTGTGTATGCTATGGTTTTATCTTCAGTACCATCATGTACTTTGTTATCTTCCACAAACTTTTTATATTCAGATATGGATTCAAGATTGTGGTACTTTATATTCTTTGCTTTAGGTAAGGAATAATTCTTTATATCAAGATTATAATAATAACAATGGAACTCTATATTAGGTTGCCAGTTACTTTTGAATTGCTCCAATAATTTATTTGTATTTTGTTTAAGCTTTGTTTCATCAAAGCAGGTGACTATTCTATACTTCATAAGGTTTTATCTTTCCATGTCCTGCAAGATAAGTATAATCTCCATTCCATTCGGCAGCATACATCCCATCAATAGGACGTTTACATTGCCAATCCTTAAACCAGGGACCACCTGTTGTGAAGTGTACGTTCTTTGCTTTTAGTTCTGGATTAGAGTGACCATCAAGCCAATTCCATTCTTCATCTATTGTTCCTATGTCAGAATCTTTCTCAGGCAACCATTCAAAGCCATGCAGCCAAGATCCAGGCTGGTGATTAACATCATGTACTGTAAGACTCTTGTTAAGTTCGTGTCCACAGTTCCACAACATCAGGCTTGACCAGTTTTTTCTACGATAGTTTGTCTGACTACGACCATCCATTTTTTTACTATCACCAGGAGTATAGTCATGTTTAACACAATAGAGTGGATAATAATCCATATTATATTCTTCAAACAATTCATTAATATCTGTTCTGAGATACATATCACAGTCCATGTATAAGGCCCATCCCTGATACATATTCAATGCTGGTACAAGAAATCTTGTAAAACTAAATTCAGTTGAGAACGGACGACCATCAATCTGGTCTATGTTTTGCCCATCAACAATATCATATTTTCTATTGTAGATGCCCATTCTTTCAACAACATCACGCCTAATAGGAACAATACGTACATTGTCTACGGCTATTCTTTCTATTGTAAACTTTAAAACCTCATAGGCTACATCTTCTCTAGGATCATAACCTATGTAAACTGTATTAGGTTGTTTTTTCATGTTGTCCTCTGCGCTACTGTTTTAGCCGCCTTGCTTACAGTCATCCCCTCATTCACAAGCTTTACAATTTTATTTAAAGTTCTATTATCTGTTGGTAGATTATTTCTTTCTGCTGCTCTGTAAAAAACACCACCATCTATTTTAGCTGCTCTTGTTTTTTTCACTATATATCTCCTGTGTTAGTATGAAAAGGGGGAGCTAATACGCACTCCCCCTAATGTACTTATAAATTATAGAACTTGGGTTTCTTTTCTTCTGGTATGAGTTGTTCTAACTTAACTGATAACATACCATTTTCAAGAGACACATTTTCCACAACTACATTATCTGCAAGATGAAAAACTTTCTCAAAGGATCTATGAGCAATTCCTTTGTGAACAACTTTTTCTTCATCATCTGTTTGCATCTTTTTTTTACCACTAATAATAAGCTTACCAGCCTCTGTTTTAATTACTAACTCCTCTTTATTAAATCCGGCAACTGCTAACTCTACTCTATACTTTCCTACCTCATCTTTAATAAGATTATGTGGTGGATAACCAGACATAACAGAGTTTGGATAAGGTGCATTATCAACCACCCTTAACATTTCTCTAAACAATCTATCATGTCCGATAGCCCAATTAGAGAAGTTTGAAAAAAATGGATGATTACTCGTTAAAGATGCATGTACGTTCATATCATTCTCCTTTCTAAGCAAGTTGATATTTTGTGGCCCACTATTGGCACCATATATTTATTATAATAGTTGTTTTATTATTTGTCAAGAGTCGTTTTAAATTCCACATACTCCTCCTGTTCCACTGATATCACATATATCATGTGCTTGTATGTTATCTTCAAATTCTTCTCCTAATTTTTCCATTGCTTCATTATATAAAACGGGAGTTAAAGGTTGTCCTCCTCGACATCCATCAGGGAAACAAGTAAAGCCTCGTAATCTGTGAGCATACTTGGCTAAAGTTTGAGCAAAGTCCTCAACCATATCTTCATTATTGTTTTCTGTTCCCCAGGAAGGAAGATTGATAGTACTGGATATAGACATATCCACATACTCTTGTACATTAGCTTGAAAGTTTAATCTACGTTCATAATCTTTTGAAAGATCCAATGCCGATTCAATTTGATTTGGTTTAATATCATATAAATCAATCATTTCTTGTGCTGCACTATCAACTACATATTGATAATGCCATCTTTTATTTTTTAGATACCTTCTTTTATAGGCCACGGCAAAGATAGGTTCAATTCCAGTGGAAGTTCCTCCCAATATTCCAATGGTTCCTGTTGGTGCAATTGCTCTGACTGCCACTGGTTTTGAAATTGATAGTATGGTTGAAAAATCTCTGGCTGTTTTATCTGATTCTGCTTCGTATACTTTAAGCCAGCGGTGCAATTCAGGAGTTGTTTCATACCTACCTCCACGTTGTATGAGCCATTCATGAAGTCCCATGATTCCCAATCCCAAACGTCTATTTTTTTCTCTAACATTATATACTTTTTCATAGGGGAGTTGTGCTTTAAGTGTTCCACACAATAGAAACTTTGTTGCAAGTTTAACGACTTCCCGCAACTGGTTAAGGTCATCAATCCTAGCAAAATTAAGACTCCCCAAATTACATACATCACTATCATCTTCTGATGTAACTTCGGTGCAAGCGTTTCGCAATGTTTCATTTTCTTTTTCAAAGAAGTTGAATGAGAATCCTGGTTCAGCAGTTCTAAGAGCCTGACGTATATTAGTCCTAAAGACATTTCCTATTTCTCCTGTCTCCCAATAGTTAAGTAACCATTCTGTATCATAATTAACTGATATATTTGTCATGTCTAATGGTGCGGGAAAGTTAAAGTCATCTTGTTTAACATCAAAAATAGTTTTATCTGTACCTGCAATAGGCATATCAAACCAATTTTTTGCCACAAGAAACTTATCTATATCTGGATGTTTTAAATTTAAACTAGCATAAATAGCTGATCTTCGAGAACCCCCTTGCATAACATGCCGACCAATTTCATTTATCATTTGCATCTTTGGTATGGGACCACTACTAATGCCGCCTGTTCCTTTTAAAGTTTGACCTTCTTGACGATAGACAGAATAATCAGTACCAATACCACCCCCTGTCATAAGACAGGATTCAGCTTTCCAACTTAATGTTGCCCAATCTTCTCTTGTATCTGCTTCTGCTTTTAAAAGATAACAATTGTTAAAGAATTTCTTTTCTCTTCCAGCATAATAAAGATATCTTCCTCCTGGAATAAATCTTAAATTAGATATATGATCTATTAATTCTTCTTTTGCATCTTTTGTTAAATGATCTTGGCATACATCATTAACTAATGTACAAGCAAGCTCATGAAAAGTTTCTGCTCCTTCATGTGAATATTTTGTATTAAAAATATCTTCACTGAATTTTGATCGAAACTGTGGATTTCGATTTGATTTAAACATTTTGTTCCCCTTCTAGTATTTTATTTATAATTAAGTTCAAGTATTAGTTGAGCATAGTGAATAGCTTTTTCAATATCTTTTTTGCCTTCTCCTTTTGTTCTATGTCTGGTAACATACTTAATAATATTTCCTTCAAAGTAATCCAGATCATTGGCATGAATATATTCTACTGGTTGTATACCACAATCTTTATAATGCTGTCCTCCTATTTGTTTTTTTAATGCGTGTTCTTCCTGATATCTTCTAAGTACATAGTCATCGAATCTTTCATTTTGTTTAGGTAAAGAATTTTGTAATTCTTTTTTCGACATTATTATCATCTCCTGCATTGATAACATCGTAAGCAAATTGCCTGACAAATGTTGGTTTTAAATCTGCGTTATCACACACTTCCTCAAAATCTTTACACACTGTACCACTCGTAGTAAAAAACCATGAATGTGCTGCCTCACTATGAAGGGACACACTCGTATCAGTTATTGATGTATTTAATTTTTTTAAGTCCATTAATGCTTGAAAGATTACGGACACATAAAGAGATTTAAACTTATCTTTTAATGAGTCGTCTTCCATGTTTTTCCTACTTTATAATCACAATCTAATTCACATTTCATATGTAGCATTTTTGTTGTCTCCTTCATAGCTTGTTTAGTTATAGTACAAAATTTATTAATATGTTTATTAAGAACTTCAAATTGATATTCATCATGAACTGATGCCACTAATCGAACATCAAGGTTTGCTCGTTTAGTCATAAGCATCATATAAATTAACCATTGTTTACAAACAATTGCTCCTGCTCCTTGAATTAAAGTATTAAGTGCTGAATGTGTTGATCTAACTTTTAAAAATCTACCATCAAGTCCTTCAATCCATCCTCCTTCTGCTTCTTTGAATATTTTGTCACGAAGTTCTTCAAGTGCTGGAAGTTTTTTAAGAAAATTATTAATTAGTTTATAACCATACTCAGCATTCCCTCCAACAACTTTACCTATCTTAGCTGGTCCTGCACCATAAAGAAAGGCATAGATAAAAGTCTTTGCCTGATCTCTTGTTTCTAAACCTGCTGCCTTTTGATTTGCTGTATGTATATCTCCAGTTAAAACTTCATCAATAAAGTTTTTATCTTTCATATAATGTGCAAGACATCTTAATTCTAAACCTGAAGCATCTGTTCCAACTAAAGAATATGTATCAGAGTTTGAGACTGTCCATAAATCTCTGCATTCTTTTCCATATGGAGAATATGTAGCAGGAACTTGTGCCATATTAGGGCTATGGTGTGCCATACGTCCCGTAACAGTCTTTAAAGTTAAAACTCTTCCTCGTACTCTATTATCTTCATCACACTCTTTGATCCAGGATTTTAATAGTCCTGTTCTTTTTTGTAATAAAAAATATCTACTGAACATTTCAGCATAAGGTTTTATTTCTGGTTCTTTAATTTCAGATAAAGTTTTTTCATTAATAATTATATTTTGTTTTTCAGTATAGTGTGTGGGTTTCCATCCTTTCTCTTGAAGTCTTTCAGCTATTTGTTTTCTACTAGCAATGTTAAAGGGAATATATTTAGTTTTAGTTTTTAATTTTACTACTGTTGGTTCAAAAGTTTCTTCGGCTTTTCTTTGTAGTTCCTGTTCTTCTTGTTCAAGTTTTGCTAAAAAGATTATTGCTTCTTTTATATTAAAAGCAAATCCATTCTTTTGTTGTTTATCTATTATTGCTCGTATCTTATGTTCAAGTGCTAAAGATTTTTCTGAAAACTTTTCACCTTCTTCATCCAACTTATGTGCAACTTTCCATGTAAGTTCCGTATCACGGACACAATATTGCAGCATGTCTTCATTGTATTCTTTATAGTCATTAAGTTCTCCTTTAGGAAAGTTTAATTTTTCACCCCACTTTTCTAAACTATGCCCTCCCTCTCTAAGAGGATCATAGAGTTGTGATTCGATTAAGGTATCTCTAACTGAATTTAACTGTATTCCACAACCAAGAATACGATTAAGAATTGGAGCATCAAATGATACTCCGTTGTGCATAATAAATTGGCTTACATTTTTTGACCACTTAACAAAATCTTTACATTCTTCTTGTCTCCATGTTTTTATTTCTCCTGTGTTGTAATCTTTTGAAACAATACAATGGATTACTTTTGCTTTCAATCCATCTGTTTCAATATCTATAACAGCTTTTATTCCATCTTGACCAGCGTTGCATCTTTTGTTTTGATGTGATAAAATAATTCACCTTCCTTCATTTTCCTATTTGGCGTTTCTCTTACACTACTATTAGCAACTACTTCGCCTGGGATATGCCAAGCTTGTTTACAATCTTTTCTAAAAACAACAAAAGTTAAGTTATCATAAATGAACTGACTCGTCCATCGATCAATGAGTTTTGATTTCCTGTAAGGAATTCTAATCTCTTTCCAGGAGGGAGGCCAATCCCCCCTCCATCCATATTTTATTTCAACTTCGTAAAAATGTTTAATAGGATCATCAAGATCTGTTTCTAATTTATTACAAACAATATCAAAGGACATAGTTTCTTTTTGATTTATGTTTATAAAGTTATTTTTATCTAGCCAATTTATCATAGCTTCTTTAGCTATGGGATCAGACTTTTGATAAAGATCATAGTCAAAGGGTTTCGTTGTACTCATCATCATCCCAATCAGTTGCGGAATTTACTTCAGTCATCCTACCTGTGTCGCTATCATAATGCAAGTAAGTTGAAATACCTGTGTCACCTGTGTATCTATTCTTTAGTATTCTAAGAGTTGTTGTGTTAGCTTCAAAATCATTATCGGCTTGTTGATTTCTTTCCAGAGCTATAACGCTATCTGATAGATGTGCTATTGAAGCTGATCCTCTTAGATGTGAGAGTGATACTTCACGACCATCCTCATGTCCACGATCACCCATTGGTCTTCTTAAATGACTTACTAATAATAAACCAATTCCTGTTTCTTCCACAAGACTTCTTAACTTAGTCATTAAAATATCAATGGACTTTCTTTCATCGCCATTGTCTTCCTGACCTGATACAAGGATTGATAAATGATCCAGAAAAATCCAACGACAATCAAGTGCCTTTGCCATGTATCGAACTTTATCTAATATTTCATTGTTATCTATGCTGCCAAAGTGATCATAAGCATAGAAGCGTTTCGTTCCTATTGTATTTTTTAACCATCCCTGAAGCTCTTCCAAACTATATTTCTCACGTATTTCTTTAATGTATAAACGTGAGTTAGCTTCCACAGACATGATGTTAAATATTGTATTCTTTGAACTTTCTTCCAGTGCAAGTACACCAATGTTATCTTCAGTTTGATTAAGTATATGATGCATTAATTCTCGCATGATGCTGGACTTTCCCATGCCAGCACCACTTGTAAATGTTACAAGTTCACCAGATCTCATTCCAAAAGTTTTCTTATTTAATCCTTCCCAGGGATAAGCACATGTGTAACAAAAGTCTTCATCAAATAATGTGGAACTTAAAGAATCAAGATTAATAATTCCAGCAGGGGTGTATGGTTCAGCTTCCCACCATGCTTTTGTAAATCTTTCTCTTTGATTAACCATTAGATATTCATTAGCATCTTTTAAATCGAGCTTAACAATACGACATTTGTTTGGTTCAAATACTTTGGCTACTTCTTCGGCTGCTTCCTTACCTTGCTTATCATTATCAAAACATAATACAATATTTTCAAAGCTATCCAGGAATTTAAAAGAGTCTTTACAATTTTGAGCAGCAGATTTAGCACCAGTTTTAATTGAAACTACAGGCCATTTAGATCCAAGTAATTCGTAAGCTGACATCGCATCAATTTCACCCTCACATACTGTGACATATTTACCACCCTTGTTAAATAAATGTTGTCCAAAGAGATCTGCTTTTCCTATGTCACCTTCAGTCCAGAAATTTTTCTCTTCAACATTTCTAATTTTACTGGCAACATGTTCTCCTTTATCATTAAAGTACTGATAGATATGACGACTTTGATCAACTCCTCCGGCATCACTCACCCATGTGTTATATTTACGAGCAGTTTTCTCAGTAATATTTCTTGATTTTATTTCAGAATAATATCCAACATTTGTCATGACAGGAGGTACATCATCAAAGTCTTTCTCTTCAATATTATAATTCATTTCTTCCTCATTATCCTTATTAGAGAATCTTGTGTTACAACTAAAACAAAAAGAATGCCCATCAGAGTGTTGGACATTCGCATCACTGGAACCACAATCAGGGCATGGTCCCCTCTTTAGCCATCTTTCAGCCATTAAAACTTTCCTTTGCTAAGTTTAAATATTTCATCACAAATATCTCTTCGTGTTGCTGCAATCTCCTTTTCTATTGATACTAATGTTTCGATTTGATCAACCTTTTCCATTGAATTAAATAATGTAAGGTATTCAATGACAGGACTTTGCCTGTCTTTACTCTTTGATATCTTGATTAAACTTTCCATTTCTTATTAACTTTCCTTAATTTTGTAAGAGTAACGTGAGTCTTTACCAAGGTGATACCATAGAGTAATTCTATTATCAAGAGCCTCTTTTGCATCTTTTAGATTATAAAAACTTTCTAATATGATTTCCTCGTTATATTTTTTAACAACAAGATTCCATAATCTCATATGCCAGCGACCCCCTCAGAGGAGGGGGGTCGTTGGCTAATTGTATTCCTCAATATCATTTTGAATGTTATCCACAAAGTTTAATTCATGAGACATTATCTCTTCAGTTTCTTCCCTTGCTAATTTACGTGCTGTTTTAATATCATAACCTTCATTCTGATATTGTTCTGTTAGTTGTCGAAACAATTGTTTTCTTTCTTTTTGCCAAAGGTTCTTAGACATTTATCTTAACTGACCTTCTTCAATGTCTTCCCAAAATCTTGAAACATCTTCATTATCTTCAGGATCATAACCACATTCAACCATGAAGTTTTGTAATTCCGTGTATTCTTTTTTAGTTGTTTTTATGTTCTTATAATATTTTTGAAAATCAATAACGTTTGAATTATTATTTTTATTAAAGAAAGAAGGATCATATTCAAATGTGTTTTCTTTTTCTAATTTTTTAATTCTTTTCTTGGCTCTTTCTAATTGAGTTTTTAATGTTCTAATTTGTTTATGAAGGACTTCTTTTTCTCTGTCATTTTCTATCATTAAATGTTCTCCTTTAATAGGACGGGTGAAGCGTCCACCAACATAATTATTATAGTAAGCATACTCATCTGTACCGTCAATTGTTTTTGTTAATACTTCATAAAACATTTGATAATAACATTCATGATATTTCATAGACCTTTTATTTTCATATTGATCTATAATTTCAAATAAGAAATTTTTCTTACCTGTTTTTTTTATGTCAGCAAGTAATATCTTTGAGGAACCCATATAGGTTTTCCAATTAGATCCTATTTGTTTTCCATTTCTTTTAATTCTATATTGCTTGCATCCTATATATTCTTTTTTATTTTTTAAATTTGTTATTCGATATACAAATCCAAAGTATTTATCTGGATCTATTTTATTTAATCCATTATACTTCCAATGACTCATTACCAATCCTTTAGTTCTTCAACCTCTGGTTCTCTTCCTATTCTTGTTAGATACCTTTTATTTTTTGAATAATTAAATACACGTAAACCTTTGCCACCATTAGCATTCGACCAACACGTTCTTTTATAATCACAATAGACGCAACCAACATGAAGCTTATAATTACCAGATTTACCATCAGGAATATCAGGATAGCACTTATCAGGTATAGCATTAGTTGAAACAATCTTTTTAAGTTCACTAATTCTTTTTTCTGCATCTATCATTTCCAATGAATGAATAGGAGTAAGACATATTTCTCCAGAAGATTTATCAATAACAAGGAAGGCAGCTTCTTCATAGCCATTAGCTTGAGCATAAGCTGATATTTGTTCGATGTAACCAAAAGGATCATCTTCATTTAGTCTTTGATATTTAAATTTTTCAAATCCTTTTCCTGATGTACTCTTACAATCAACTAAGATGCCATCAATAACAGCATCTTGATGACCAACAACACCATTAAGAACTAATTCTTTTTGTTCATCTTCAACTTTATGTTTAGCTGTCTTAGCTAATAAGAGTAAGAGTTCTTCCAGGATATATCCATAAAGAAATTTAATTTTAGTACTTGGTTCAATTATTTTATTATTATTTTTTTCTGGTTTCAAATTTATACTGTACCATACTTGTCTATCAGGTTTTCCAATGCCTGATAGTCTAAGATAATTATTTTTCCTATCATCTCTTTTTTCAAATAGAAAAGTTTTAATATGTTGTTCCAACTGTTCCGAAAAATGATTAAGATTAGATGTTAATTCTTGTTCATCTATATCAGGACCATCATTCTCAAAGAGATCATAAATGTCTTTTACTAAACTACTAATATGTTTTGTCATGGGAAAAATGGGAGAGCTACAGAACGTAGCCCTCCCTTCTAATTATGATGCAAAGGGGATGTCATCATCTGATTGATAACCAGAATCGACTACATCAAAATCTTCATCACCATCATTGGAATATGGAACAAGATCTAATATTTGAACTTTAAGTAGATCAGCAGAAATACCTGTCTTTCCTGCATGTTCCCATTCATAAGGACGATAAAGAACATTTACTAAAGAACCATTACCAATTAAGGTATTGAACATTGGTGTGCGTTGAGAGTCCACAAGTTCCGGTGCTTTATTTGGACCTTTCTTTCCCTCAACTTTACGCTTTATTGTAACAAAGTTACCACGATCATCACCCTTATTCTTAATTGATAATCCATCAGCTTTAACCTTCTTTAGGTTTTCATCATCAAGAGATACATCAATTTGCCATGCAGGTTCGTATGTAGTATTCGGTGCGCTTATTGAAGCCCACTTACATTTACCAGTTATTACAGTCATGTTTGTCCTTTCACATTTATAATGACTACTAAGTTCTATATTATTTATATAACACTGTCAACTAAAAAAATAATTTTTTAATGAATTCTATCCACAGCTACAGCCATACCCCAGATAAATCTGTAATGTTCTTCATCATCCTGGAGCAAAAGCTCTAATGTTTTATAAGCATCTTCTTCTGTTTTAAAAACTTTAATTGTTTTACCATCATCCGCAGTCATTGGGTTGATGGTCTTCCAAAGATTATCATCATCGAATTCAATTAAAATATAAGACATATAGTTTCCTTATATTATTTAAGCTGCGAACATTTCAAGTTCTTTCCAATGATCAGAGTTTAACATTTTAGTTACTTTGTCTTCTCTTATTTTTACTTTCGTACTCTTTTCATTAGGAGTAACATTACCTTCATAAAGTATGCCACCACTTTTACCAGACATTAGAGATGGATGTGAAGACCAATAAGTAGCAGCATTATAAGCAGTCCATAATGTACCTTTAGTATTTTGAGCGTAGCTATCATATCTTCCACGTCCCACAATATGTCGACATTCTTCATCAAATATTTTCATAAGATTTGATAACATTACTTTATTACCTTCATTCTTTCTTGATACATTATCAGTCTTCTTAGCTAATGTATTTTTAAATAAACTTGTAATCTCTTCACGTTTTACTGGAGTATTATACCATCCTTTCATCTTCTCCATACCCTTACCACTAATATATTTTGTGGCTGTTCCTATTTTGTCAGCAAATCCAAGAACATCAAAGTTTTTAGTATGTCTACCATAAATATAAGCTAACTTGTCTCCATTAACTAAGGTATTCCAACATTTAGAACGCCATACTCCCATCATACCATTGTTAGCCCAAGTACTATCATGTGATGTACGAAAAACCATTTCAGGAGTAATTAAACTTTCTTGATTTTTATAATCAGATAAATATGTTTTCTGTCCATGAAATTTTGCACGTAATTCTAACTTAGAACCACCATTAATTACATTAGTAGTAAATTCTGTATCACTCAGATCTAATTCTACTTCTGAATCATTAGATGCAATTACTAATGCATTTTCAATATTAGTAACAATGTCTTTGTATTGTACTTTTTCATAGTCTTTTGATACAATAGATAAAACTTTTCCTGTATCTGTTCTTCTTAATCCCATACCTATATCTTTGGGAACATCTTCAAGTTTAAATTTCTCTACTTCAAATTCTATTTGATCATGATTAAACATCTGCATAGTTTTTATCCTTTATAAAGAATGTTAAGAGGGGTGTTGCCCCTCAGAAGAGGGGGCAACGCCACTATGAAGTTTATTATTTTAATGTTTTTTTTCCATCGATTACTACTGGACCAAATGTTTCTATCCATGCTGTTGCTCCGCATGATAGTGGTTTTTCTGGTCTATATATTACTTTACTAGATCCAATAATATCTATTTCATTACCATAGATATTATCTTTATAAGTTTTTACTGTGATTGGTGGTTCTTTTGTTCCTTTCTTTTTTCTTGAACGGATTATGTGCATATTAATATGAATTCTTTTTAACATATTTAATCATACTCTTTTATCTTAGTTTCTGTAATTAAAGACTCAAGTGATTCTCCAAAAGGTACATAAAATTGAAGTTCATTAACTTCTTCATCATCTGTATATACTGAAAGAGATATAGTAGTGAAAGCTTTCATTTCATAATTAATATTTTTATGATGTGCAATAGTTTTTTTAATTTCTTTGACTCGATGTATGTTTATGTTGGTTGACATATTTTTATTAATCCTTTCTATTATTCATTTGTTTCCATCTCTTGCATTTTCTTTTCCGTAGCTTCTTCTGCTTCTTTTTTAGTCATACCTTCATCTAGAAAGTTAAGGTATATGTCTTCTCTTTGTGCTTCTATGTATCCTGGTCTACTCATTTTCAATTTCCTTAATCTTTTATAGCTACTCCATATCCATATACTTCATTCATTTTTTCTTTATCATCTAGTCTATCAAGAATTAATTTAGTATATGATTTACCACAACTACCATGATAGTGTTCCATATTTCCTTTAGTATATAAGAATTCTAAAGTACCATTACATTTTAAACATTGTTTATATTTAGGCGGGAACATCATTAATCCACTCCTCATAACCATTGTATATACTTTTAAGTTCTTTTTTAATATAATTATTTACAAATACTACATCTAAATTAGAACCATCTTTTTCTATTCGATGTCGTACCATAGCTTGTATCCAAGAATCTTGTCCATTAAAAGCGTAATTAAGAATCTCTTCTTTAGTATTAAAGCAAGGATACTCTGGCTTTTTATCATGATGTATCATAATTTATCTCCAATTAATAAAGAGGACAAAGCCTCGCAAGAGAAGAGGCTTTGTCCTTTATATCATTTTTATCTACATTGATGACCACTACTACCGTATGTATAGTTTGTTCTATATGTTTCTGAATTTTTACAAGTCTTACATATTCTTAAAGGCTTTTCAAGTAATACTTCTTTACCACATAGCCCCATACATTTTACTAATCTGTATTTATCAGAATTATTATTTTTTTCTCTTGTTAATTTTGATAAATTTATTTTAATATTTTCTTTTTCTATACCTTTAAAGTTTCTTAAAGTATTACATCTACCTGCTCTATATCTTATACCTGCTACTACATTTCTTGTTAATTTTTTACCTGTGTGTGCTAAATAAATATCTTTTAATTCTTTTACTATTTCTTTGAAAGATAAGCCATTATCATATAAATCTAAAATTGATTTTTTAAACTCAGAAGAGTGTTGATATTGTTTATATTTAAGCATTTTATTTGCCCCACTATTTAAATTAATTTAAATAATTATTTGATAAATCTAAATAAAGTTTTTGTTTAAAAGTTAGAGGATCAGTTATACGAACAATTAATTCATTATGTTTTTCAATGTAGTCACTAGCATCTTGAACAGACATTCTAAAGTGTGTTCTTAAATACATAAATAATTCACCTTCAGTTAATATCTTTCTATGTTTACTACCTTTAATATCTTTAATTGCCATGTTCATTATCCCTATTTTCTATTTCAGTAACACGAACAAACATAAGATGTTCATGAGTATTATAGGCTTTTAAGTGTGCTTCTTCTGGGTTCTTTGCTTCCACAGTAATACTATCAGGATAAGATATTCCAATAGCCCCACGTTTCCGACCTTTTCTCCAGGATACTTTATATTTTTTAGTCATTTCTTATTCCCTTAATTGTTTTCGTATTAGTTCTTTTATTTTTATTTCAAATATTTTTTTAAAGCTTTCATAATTTGCTCTGTTATAAGCTTCTCTTAGCTTATCAATTGCTTGAGTATAATCCATTAATCATTCTCTTCAATTTCTTTTTCTGCATTTTCTATAGCTTTATCATATGCATATTCATCTGGAAATCCTTGTTTAACTAAGTCATTAAAATGTTTATTAAATAAATTTTCATATTGTTTATCACTTGTCATAGACATATGTTATTCCTTGAATAAAAAAGACAGGTCTGAATTTAAAATCCAAACCTGTCTTAATGATAGTTATTTGGTTATCTTTTCTTACAAAACTGTTGGTTTTTCAGGACCATTTATTTTATCTTTATAAACATTTTCTTTTTGTATAGAAGAATCTATAGTATACTTTGTTAAAGATGTAATTACTTCATCTATTTTTTCAAAGATAGTATCTGTAACGTTATCAATTTTAGTTTCCAAATGACGTTGAGAATTTGCAACTTCCTGTTTAACCATTGTTGCTATATGTTCTTTCATTGTTGATACATTATTTTCATATCTATTAAATAAATTTGGAGTAGGTTTTGGTTCTTTATATAGTTTACCAATTCCTTTTAATCTAAAATATTTAACAGTATCAGGCGCTTGTTTTGCTTGTGCTGCTATTATGTCATCATTATAACCTGGAGTATATTTTACTTCATAATTTCGATTAAGAAAATTATCTATAGACAATTTACTAATATCTTTAAAAGATATAGATTTTTTATTTGTTACATCATAAATCTGAGAATTCTCAAAGATAGATGCAAATATAAATAGTGTACGTTTTATCCGATCATGATCTTTCTTAGTCATTGATAGCTCCTTAGTTAAAATAAAAAAAGAGAGAGACAGCGCCTCCCCAAGAGGAGGTGCTGACTCTCAAGTTTAAGGGAGAAATAGGACAATTTTAGGTCGTGTCCCAGGACCAACTAAATCTTATTTTTTTTCTGGCGTCCTACTGTAAAACATTTTTCAACATCCAGACGACCTGTTTCTTTTATTTGTCTTATTGCTTCGGCTGTTCTTCTTCCTTTGTGTGATGTTAATCCATGTACTTTAAGTCTTCGATAAAGAGTTTTTAAAGCTGCATCTGTATCACGAGATCTAGGATGTGTTAGTAATATATCCATTTGTTTTAATGATAATCCATCATACATGTTATTCTTTTTATATTGTAATTGAAAGCTAGGTTTTGTTTCATATTCGCTATTCGACATTTTCTATTCCTCTTCATCATATGAAGTTAATAAGATTAAAGATATTCCACCTACAAGAATAATAAATAAACTAAACAAAGATATTATAAACATCATTGATAAATCTGTTTGTGCTGTATCAGCTTCTAAAGTCGCTACAATAAATATACTTAAACCTAATAACATAGTCAATATACTTATTATAAGATCAAGATTAAAAATCATAATAACTTTTTCTTTATCATTTGGTTTCATTGATAATTCTCCAATTTAATATTTTATATTCTTGGCATTTTTACGTTCCGCTTTAGCAGCAAGTCTTTTACCATATTTTTTTAGATGCTTGCAGTATTTATCTTTTTGTGCTTTACCTTTCACAATAGGCTTAGACATAGCAATTTCTCCTAAAGATTAATTTTATATTAAATAAGGTGGGAAGAGAGGGAATCGAACCCTCTGTTAGGTAGCTATACCTACCCTGCTGCATTGTATAGACCTCCAGTACAATAGATGTACCTTCTCAGGTTTACAACATTCACTCATCGTCCTTATCAATATTCAGCTTAGACCTCTTTGGTGTAATGCCATTGATAATTTCTACCAGACTTCCCATTGTAACTTTTATGATGTCCCCTGATACAGTTTTTAATTAACTATATCAGGGAACCACTGTCTATCCTTAAAATCTATCTAGCAGAGACAGTTCTGAGATAGAAGTTTCGAGTACTTTTAACGACAGCACGATTACTCAGGTCACATTCTGTTGCCAGGTGGGTGCACACCCCGAATCTTATTCAGATCAATATATTTCATGATGAATTAAAATCCAATAGACCGCCAACATATCTATTTTAAAAATAAACATCATTACATATATTGTTTTGATTAAGAGGCGAGAAGCCCCTCGTAAGAGGGGGCTAAGAGCCTCTACATAAATATAATTATATTTTTTTTCCCTAAAGAAGAAAAGAAAAAGATAATAATTTGATATATAAAATATCGATTTCAGTTATATTCCACCACTCTTAAAAGTATTTCATGATCAATACATATATCGATCATATGTTTACTACCTTTGGAAACTCCATCCCAGAATACTACACAAGCATCAGCCCTCTTTGCCATCTCTTCATTTCGTCTATACCCTGCGGAATTACCATATTTATTCCATTCTGCTGGCATAATAATATATTCATAACCCTTAATTAAAGCATACTCTTGCCCTAACTTATCTGCTCCCCTTGCACCCCCTGATATTATACATATATCTTTCTTATTCTTTAATATCTTATCTAATTTAATCATCATCATTTCATTATCATTAAAATCACGACTACCTGCCACAATCACATTAAACGACATATAACTCTCCTATTATATTTCAAGACTTCTTCTTCGAGGGACGAGAGAGAAGTCTTGAAAGAATACATAAATATCATCATTGGTATCGTCTTAAATTAAACTTTGTCTTCTTTTTTTTTCCCCTCAGAGAAATGAGAAGAAGATAAAAAATTTATGGATAAGGTATATATGTCAATACCTTATATATAATATAGTCTCGATATGGCAACATAAAAAAACCCCCTCTGAAGCCATTATAGCCTCAGAAGGGGTGATAAGTCTAGGACTTAGATGTGTCCAGCTTATTCGCTATAGCCTGTTGAACTTCATCAGATGCTTCAGAAACAGCTTGCATCAAGCCTTCCGTAGTTAAAGGTCTTTGATAAGGTTCAGCGATATCTAGTTTAGCGTAATGATTTGGATGAGTGCTTGGAACCCAGGCAGTTATCTTCCACTTCTTGCCGTCCGGTGTCATGATCTCTCCATCAGCCACGAAATTCTCATGTGGCTTCGTAGGTCTCAGCCATAAGCTTCCCTTACCGGGCCTTAACTCAAATTTAGATTTAGATTTCTTCTTGGCATTAGCCATAACAATAACCTTTCAAGGTTGATTAAAATAATAAGGGAGATGTCCTCCCTCGAAGAGGGGTAGGGCAGATCCCGACTATCAAGGTATCTGTTAAAATTAAATATGTAATTATATGCTTCTAAAATATATACCCTATCCAAAAAATTTTTATCTTTTTCTCATATATATGAGAGGGGTGTGACATATTTACCAAAAATACAAGGGGTAAAATCTACAAATTTTCACCTATCTTTTAAGATCTTTAAAAATTATTATTATTATTTTTCTTAGACTTACATAATGCTCTAAAAAGTATGTTATAATACTATACATGTTTATAGAGAATGATCAAGAATATTTAGCTTCTCTTGTAAAGCTTAATAGTGTATTAGAAATGGAAGTCCTTGAAAGTTCTAAAGAGGACTTCTTAACTTTTGTACGTCTAATAGCTCCAACACTTGTCTCTGATTGGAGAATGGGAAGACATATAGAACTTATCTCTGATAAACTTAAAAAACTTGAAGCAGGTGAAATTAGAAGATTGATGGTTTTTCTACCACCACGATCTTCAAAGTCTGTAATATGTTCAAAACTATTTCCAGCTTGGTATATTGGTAGAAATCCCGAACATGAAATTCTTACTGTCTCTCATAGTGATCAGCTATCCAGCGATTTTGGTAGAAGTGTGAGAGATATTGTTAATACTGAAAAATTTACAAATATATTCAAGGGTGTCTCCCTGCGAAGTGATGTGCGGGCCGCTGGTAAATGGAAGACAAATCAAAATGGAACCTATTATGCCGCAGGTGTTCGCTCTCAGATAGCAGGTCGTGGCGCACATATAGCTATACTTGATGATGTAATGTCCGAAGAAGATTCTTATTCAGAAGCAGGAAGGCGTTATGTGAAGGAATGGTATCCTGCTGGTTTACGAACTCGTATTATGCCTAATGGTTCTATTGTTATAATTAATACTCGTTATCATTATGATGATTTATGCGGATGGCTTTTAAAACAACAACAAGAAATGGATGAATACGAAACAATTCCCTGGGAAGTAGTAAAAATTCCTGCTTGGCTAGATAAAGAATCTTCGGAAATGCTTGGAATGGAAGAAGGTTCAAGTTATTTCCCTGAATGGAAAACAAATGAAGTTTTAAAAATAGATGAAAATGAAATTAAAGCAAGTAATGGTAGTCGATACTGGAATTCGTTATATATGCAAGACCCTACTCCTGAAGAGGGAGGTTTAATAAAAAGAAAATGGATAAAAGATTGGGTAGATGATGAACCCCCTATCTGTGATTTTATCATACAAACATACGATACTGCTTTCTCCACTAAAACAACAGCAGATTACAGTGTAATACAAACATGGGGTATATTCTCCATGTATGATCATGATGAAGAAGGGCGGGAAGACTTTATATCAAATCTTATTCTTTTAAGCAATGTGAAAGAAAGGTTTGAATATCCTGATCTAAGAAGAAAAGCGCATGAACTTTATAACAAAAATAGTCCAGATGTTTGCATTATTGAAAAAAAAGCGAGTGGGCAATCATTGTTACAGGATATGCGTAGATCAGGACTTCCCGTTCAGGAATATATTCCCGACAGGGATAAAATATCCAGAGTTTATTCCGCAAGTCCTTTAATTGAAGCTGGAAGAGTTTGGATACCTGTTGGTAAGAAATGGTCGGAAGATCTTATAGATGAATTATTAAAGTTTCCAAATGCGGCTCATGATGATCAGGTGGATGCTTTGGTAATGGCAATACACTATATGCGAGATTCCTGGCATTTGTCCCATCCTGAAGATCCTGAATGGGAAGAAAACGAACCAAAAGAAAAAAAAGCAACTTATTGGAACTTTGCTGCATAAGTGTGGTATAATAGAGGAACACTACAGGGGAATAATATGGCTGGCTTATCAGATCTTAACAAAACAAAGTATTTTGGTCCCAAGAAAAAACCACATAATCTTGCCTGGATTAATGATAAAGAAGTACAAGCTCTTAAAGAATTAGGAGGTTATGGTAAACCTGTGAAAGGTTCACATGGTATTCCTATTTATGATACTGAAGGATATGATGATGAAGGTGGTTACGCTGGTGATCCAGGAGCAGGTACTGGAACAGGTGGAACAGGTGGAACAGGTGGAACAGGTGGAACAGGTGGACAGGACCAGGTAGATGAGGGAGCGCCAACTGGTCCAGGACAAGGAGAAGTTGGTCATGGACAATGGGATTTTGATCCAGCAAAAGGAAAAGCTCCACCAACAGCAGTACACTCAAGAGCGGGACCAATTGAAACAACATGGAGTTATTTAGAACAAAGAGCCAAAGCATTAACTGAGGAAGAATTAGGTTTACCTGATCCCTGGCGAGAGAATCAAAGAAGGTTAGAAAGAAGGGCTTCTCGTGAAGGTTTGGGAATGTTATATGATCCCTTCTTTGATAAGGTTAGAGATAAAGATTTAAAAGCTTCCAGACAATTTAAAGGAGTTTTGGAAGAAGCAGAAGAAAAGATGGAACCATACCAATTAAGTAAATACTTAGGAATAATGAAAGAAAATAATATGCCTTTGCATGGTATGGGCTATTATCCAAATGAATATATAACTCCTGTTCCTGTTTATGAAAAAGAACATGATAACTTTATGAAATTAGCAAAAGCAGGTGTTGATGATAGATTTCATGATGATATAAGAAGAGAACTTGATAATGCAAAACCTGGACAAACTGTTGGAAGTATTTTCAGTAACTTTCCAAGTGTTACCCCTGCTGAATATGGATTAACAAAAGATATGAATGCAAAAGATGTTAATGAGTTAATGAATTTTAATACAATTAAAGGAGTTATGGAAGCTGCACCAATATTCATAGGAGGCGCACTTGGAGGTGCACCTGGAGCAGCATCAGCTTTAATGGGTTTTGCAATGAATAAAATAGGAAAAAGTTCGGTTGAAGGAATAATAAAAGATGTTAGTAATGCTTTAGGTATCACACCTAAAAAGAAAGCCACATCTGTTCCAATACTTCCCACAAGAAAAACAGGTAAGGGAGTTACAGATCGTCTAGCTAGTTTCTTTGGATATAAAAATCCTTTTCCTGGTTTACGTCCTGATTATGAAAAAATAACTGGACCAGTTACAGAATCATATAAAAAACTGGGAAGCACACAAACTGATAAAACTCAGGCAGATGCTTTTGCCAAGAATCGCCCTCCTACTCAGGCAGATATATTTGAAGGTATTGATAAAAGGATGCCTTTTGGACCTCTGAAACAAACAACACAGGGGAATTTGTATGATGCATTAAACCCTAGTCTAAGAGGTTTGAATCAGCCAGATAAAAGTCGATGGACCAGACCGGATTCATGGAAAAGAAGAGTAGAAAGACAACCACTTGGTCCTCTTCCAAAAGCCCCCGTAGATGAATTATTAGATCCTTCATTAGATCCTACTCCAGTATATCCTAAAACTATTTCTGATGTATTATCAGGCCCAATATCTCCACATCAAGATCCAAATGCTACTAAAAGAGGAATTCGTTTTCGACCAGAAAGAACTAATCTATCACAACAAACAAGAGATGCGGCTACAAAAGCCATAAAAGAAAAACAATATGCGGATACTATAGCTAGAAGAGGAGAAGAAGATGAAGCAGAATTATATAGAGGTTTACCTATAACTCAAAGTCCTCTCTTTCCAAGTAAAGCTTGGAATTTACAACCTGCCCCATTAACACGTAATCAACAATTTTTACAAAAAGATAGTCCGGTTACCCCAAAAGTTGAACCACGACCTTTTACACGAACATCTTTGACCCATAAAGATATACCAAATCTTCCTGGTGTTGATGTAGATTTAAGTAAACAGGAACTTTTTCAACCTGAGTCAACACCTCAATTAGATGCGCTATTAAGACAGATATTTCCTCAAAGAGCCGAAGGAGGAGAAGTTATGGATGATCCTTTGGAAAATTCTCCTTTAATAAAAGCGCAATTAGGAATATAAAATGGCTATAGAACAGAATCCTTTTGAAACAATAACGGAAGCAACAAGTAATATTGTCAATCTTCCCTCAACGTCTGAACAACAAACATCAGCTACCTTTGAAGTTGATCCTAGTGATGGAGGAGTTGTTGTAGATTTTTCCGAAGAAGTTGAAATGCAAGCAGGACAAGATATTAAAGAATGGTATGCAAATCTTGCCGAAGATGTGGAAGAAGAGGAATTACAAAAGATTGGTCATGATGTTGTAACAAACTTTAATGCTGATAAAGATTCCAGAGCAGATTGGGAATCAATGTTTGAAAGAGGCTTTGATCTTCTTGGTCTTAAATTACAGGAAGGTACTGATCCTTTTGAGGGGGCATGTACTGCCGTACATCCCCTTTTAATAGAGTCTGCCGTTAAGTTTCAGGCAAAGGCTTCACAAGAATTATTTCCTTCTGCTGGTCCTATAAAAACTAATATTCTTGGTAAAGCAACTGAAGAAAAACAGATGCAAGCCAACCGTGTTCAAAATTTTATGAATTATCAGCTTACAGAACAGATGCCAGAATACTTTGATGAATTTGAAAGAATGTTGTTTCATCTTCCATTAATAGGATCAGCATTTAAAAAAGTATATTATAACTCAGTATTAAAACGTCCTGTTTCTGAATTTATTCCAATTGATCAATTTTATGTCTCTTACTTTGCTTCTGATTTAAGAGGATCAGAAAGAGCAACACATATTATTTATCGTAGTCCTGTTGAATTTGAAAGAGATATAAATGCAGGAATTTATAGAGATTTGGAATTAGCTTATCCATCCCAATTTAATGTTACTTCCTTTACAGAAAAAATGGATACAATTATTGGATTAACACCAAGTTATGAAAATGATCCACAATATGTTTTATTGGAACAACATTGTTATCTTAATTTAGAAGATGATAACGAACCTTTACCTTATATTATAACAGTTGATGAGAAAACATCACAAGTACTAAGTATTCGTAGAAACTATAAGCAGGACGATCCAACGAAAGAAAAACAAGATCATTTTGTACACTATAAGTTCGTTCCTGGCTTCGGATTCTATGGATTAGGTCTTATTCACTTCCTTGGTAATTTGACTATGAGTGCCACCGCAGCAATGCGTTCCCTTATAGATGCGGGGCAATTTGCCAATTTACCTGGAGGTTTTAAGGCCAAGGGGGTTAGGATGGTTAATGAAAATGATCCTATATCTCCTGGCGAGTTCAAGGAGGTTGAAGCGATTGGTGTAGATTTATCAAAGGCTATTGTTCCCCTTCCCTATAAAGAGCCTTCCTCTACTCTATACCAGATGCTACAATTCGTGGCTGCTGCTGGTCAGAAGTTTGCGGATAGCACAGAACAAGTTATTTCTGATGCTGCCTCCTATGGACCCGTTGGAACTACAATGGCCTTGCTGGAAGCATCCAGTAAGTTCTTTTCCTCAATTCATAAACGATTACATAAATCACAGAAAGATGAATTTAGAATACTTGCCCGTATAGATTACGATTATTTACCAAATGAATATCCTTATGAAGTACCCTTTGAAGACAGAAGTATATTTAAAAAGGACTTTGATGGTCGGGTAGATATTGTTCCGGTATCTGATCCTAATATTCCATCTAATGCACATCGTATGATGTTAGCTAATATGGCTTTGCAGATGGCCCAACAGTCACCACCAGGAATGTTTAATCTTGAAGCATTGAATAGAACAATTCTTCATGCAGCCAATATGCCAAATCTGGAAGAAATACTTCCTGTTAAAATGGAACCACAAGCAATGGACCCTGTATCTGATATTCTTGCTGCAACAAAAGGCATACCAATTGCCGCATTTCCAGGACAGAATCATGATGCACACATCCAGGTAAAAATGGCTTATCTGCAAGATCCCACAAATGGTGCCAATCCCATAATGCAAAGAGTTAGACCTATTCTGGAATCAAATATACAAGAACATTCTGTTATGAAATATCAGGAACAGGTAAATGGAATGACCACGTTGGCAATGGAACAACAAGGAGGTCAAGGCCAAGATCCAAGTCAGATTGAAATGGTAATGGCACAGGCTGCACAACAAGTTATGAATGCAAATCAGGCTATGGGTCAGGCACAATCTCCTGAACAACAACTTGTGGCATTAGAACAAACTAAAGTAGAACTTGAAAAAGAAAAGATAAAAATTAATGCGGCTGTTCAGAATGCAGAATTTAATCTTAAAGCCAAAGAACTTGATATGAAAGAAAATGCTCAATTAATTGATCTTGCTGAAAATACTTCCTCAATGGAATTCAAGAAAGAAAAAGCAGAAGCAGATCGGTTAAGTAAAGAATCAATGAAATCACTTGACTTACTCGCTAAAATAGCATTAGAACAATCTAAAAATGATTTAATTGATGTAAAACAATCACAAGATTTATTAAAAGAAATTCTTAAACAAGAAGCAATAACAGAAAAAGATTTGGCTTTAAATGAAATGAATAACTTATCTAAATTATTGCAAATTCAAGAAGTTCAAGATAGAACTGATTCACGACATGCAGAAACTTTATTAAAAGATTTAATTGAAAGTGAGGAAAAAAATGATGAATAAAGGTAAAGGTTATCCTGAACATGTAAAGAACACTGATAAAAGTTTTGGTGATTCTTTTAAAGAAAATGTTCAGGGGAAACGTAGTATGGCTGCTGCTTTAAATAAATATGACAAGTCTTCCTACGAGTTTCCCAATCCAATGAAAAAAGCTAAAAAGGGTCGTTCTTAAAACTAGATATGGATATCTGGGATGAAGTAGTATCCGAATATAATGAGGAAATAAATCGTTTGAGAATTGGATTAGCTCAAGGAATAGCGGAAGATTTTCCTCATTATCGACAGGTTGTTGGTTCCATATCTGGAATTGAATGGGCCAGAAATAATTTAACCGATATTATTAAGAAGCGTATGTATAAGGAGGATGAAGAGTAGTATGCAACAAGTAGGTTTAGGTGGTGCGATGAAGAATGATCTTTGGATTACGGACTTGGAAGAACTTTCAGATCCTAGTCCTCTTCCTGATTTACCAGGATTTCATGTATTAGTTCGCCCCATATCAGTAAAAAGTGTAACCAAAGGTGGTATCTTTATACCAGACTCAACTAAGGATGACATGTCATATCTAACCACGGTAGCACATGTACTTGCTTTGGGTGATCTGGCCTATATGGATAAAGACAAGTTTCCCGCAGGTGCTTGGTGTAATGTGGGTGATTATGTATGTTATGGAAAACATGCAGGAACAAAGCTTTTTTATAAAGGTGTTCGCCTAATTCTTCTCTTTGATGATCAAATTATCATGAAAGTAGAAGACCCAAAAGATTTAGATCCAACATTTAATTTAGGAAAAGGGTCTAGTTAAAAAAATGTGTGGTATAATAGTAACATCGTTAAATCGTTTGTTTCGTAAACAACGGAGGTAGTAATGAGTGAAAAAGATGAATGGAATGAAATTGACGTATCTGAAAACAATGAAAATGTTGAATTTGAAGTTGAAGAAGAAGAGGTAGTTCAAAGTAATTCTGAAGAAAATGTTGAGAGTCAAGAACCTGAACCAGAACCGGAACCGGAAGTCGAATCTAAATCTGAGGAAGCTCCTCAAGAGTTAGAAGGTATTGAAACAAAAGGCGCTCAAAAAAGAATACGTCAACTTGTACGACAACGGAAAGAACGTGAAGAACAGATTCAAGAACTTTTAAATCAAAATCAAATTCTTCAAAATGAGTTAAGTACGAAAAGTAATCAAGTTAATCAAATTTCTAAATCAAGTTTGGATACTTCGGAAAAACAACTTACTGATAAAGTTCAATTAGCTCGTTTAGCTTATATGGAAGCATTTGAGGATGGAGATAAAGAAAAAGTTCTGCAAGCCCAGGAAATATTAAATGATGCACAAGCAGATTTAAAAACAATTTCCAAACAAAAATTTAATTATGAACAAATGGAACAACCAGAACAAAAAAGAATTGAAGATTTTCCTCAACCAGCAGTTCCAGATCCTAAAGCTAGAGATTGGGCGCAAGAAAATGAATGGTTTGGGGAAGATAATGTAATGACAGCAGCAGCACTTGCTATTGATGCTGAATTAAAAGAACAAGGATATGATCCAAAAGATGATGAATTTTATCAAGAAATTGATTCAAGATTGCAAAAAACTTTTCCACAAAAGTTTGGAGAAGTTCAAGAACGTGTGCAGGAAAATACGTCAAAACCTGCTCAAGTGGTATCGGGGTCTTCACGCTCGTCCCCGTCCTCCGGTAAAAAAGTCAAACTTTCAAAAGAAGATGTGAGATTGGCTCAGAAATGGGGTATTCCGCTTGAACAGTATGCTGCCGAAAAGCTTAAAGTTACACAAGCTGACGGTGAGTATACTACTGTAAATTAGAGCCGTGGAGGAACTAAAATGACAACACGAAATGAAACACGTAGCGAGACATTAAGAGAACAGAATCTAAGAGAAGAAAACTGGACCTTTGAAGAACCTAATGCGCTAACAATACCTGATCCTGTACAAACAAGATTTGACAATCAGGGACTAGCGTTACGTTGGATACGAATCTCCATCAAAGGTAACGATGACCAAAAGAATGTAGGTAATAAACTACAACTTGGATGGGAGTTTGTATCTCCAGATGAAGTTCCAGAAATGGCTCTCACATCCTTCGTGCGGGATGAAGGCAGGTATCAGGGAGCAGTCTGTCGTGGAGATGTAGCCCTGGTTAAAATGCCAGCCGGAAAAGTGAACTCTCGAAGGAAGTTCTATGAACAGAAGGCTAACGATCAAATGGATGCGGTAAATGCACAGTTGATGAAGAGTTCTGATTCAAGAATGCCTATTACAAATTCGAGTCGTTCTGTAACAACAAAGGGGCGAGTTCCTAGTTTTCAGGACTAGCTCCTATAACAATAAGGAGATGAAACAATGTCTACTACTAAAGCATTTCGTGGTTTCATTCCT
>Ga0098036_1000151_pt1 | contig 34845 bp, 48 predicted proteins | sample 4_EtaG_FD_77064 | JGI IMG/M metagenome (GOLD analysis project Ga0098036, IMG submission 77064) | Marine viral communities from the Subarctic Pacific Ocean - 4_ETSP_OMZ_AT15127 metaG | ecosystem: Environmental > Aquatic > Marine > Oceanic | place: Pacific Ocean | collected 2015-01-07 | reverse complement strand
TGGCATAGTAGATCGGGTCACCTCTAATCGGGTCCCCTTGAGATAACACCATCAGCAGAAAAACAAGTTTCATAGCGCGAAACTCACAACTGCTGCAATGATCGCGATGCCAATTCCCAGAACAGCACTGCCTACTAAACAAGACAAGAATGCGTCGCGCCTTTTTCTAGCAGCATACATTTGTTTTTCACGTTTGGCTTTCAACTCCCGGCGGAGTTGCATCATCTCCCGGTAAGTGTCGATCCCATAGCGATAGCAAATTATTTCGCGTAGTTGTGTTTCCTGTTCAGCCAGTTTTTTTTTACGACGATCAGGTTCAGCGCTTCACTTTCGATAGAACCTTGGAAGGTGAGCTTCTTCCACAGTGCAGGATTTTTCTGTTCTTCTTCTCTTTGTTTTATGTCGGAGGCCGCTTCAAACCATCTACTGAGATGACCGACGCATTGCTCCAGTTCCGCCCCGCGATTGACCAACCGTTCAACGCCCTTGATGCATTGGCTACAGACGGAAATCGCTGTCATTATTTCGAGCATTACACAGCTCGACCGAAGTTCAGCAAACCTCTGCCGCTCAACAAATCTGAATCATTTATTTTTTTTGGATCAAACTTTGCTGATTTGCTACGAATGTTTTTTTCAAAACCGGGAAAGGTAATTATGTGAATTGTATCTGGATCTACACCTTCCATTGACTTTCCTAATTTCCGAGATGATCCAAATTTTGTATCTACTGTTTTATCAATTACCCCTTCAAATCCTAGAGCTTTCAATACTTCTGCGGAGGCTGCTCCAGCGCTAAAAAATTCACCATTCTCGCCTTCCCAACCACTGATATTGTTTCGGATGATTTCATCTAGTCGCGTAGCAGTTAACCCTTCATACAATTCTTGTTGAATTTCTTCAACGGCTTGAAGAACCGCATCTTCGTCTCCGAAGTACTCATCCCCTGCAGTACGCATAAGTGTGTCTTTGATCGTTAAGAGAGGATGATCCATATCAGAGTTTTCTAAATCAAAAATATATTCTTGTAAGGCCTCTTCATACTCATCCAAACTGTCAAAATCCGCCCGATTAATTTCTTGCATTGCCTCACCCCTGTAATCTGGCATTTCTATTTCAGTCGAGTTGTCACCGATCACAGCGTATTTTTCGGTGTTGACCTTTAGCGGATATATTGCGCCCTTGCTTCCAACTAATTCTCCTCTGGCTAGTTCGAGTGCTCTCGTATCCTCGAGCGGCCAATCATTTTCATTAGCAATTTGTTCTTGTCGTTGAGTAATTCGGTTTGTTAAATCTGGCCCCTCACCCGCATAATTCGGATTCACATCATCTAACGATGTTGTTGTGTAAGTCGCTGCCCCCCAATCCGATTCTGGATTAGCTTTTGCGGTATCAAATGCTTCTATGTCATGGGTGGTTCCGTGAAAAACGTCAGTATCAAACCCCATCTCTTTCGCTCTTTGCATTCGACTGGCTTCGTCCATCGGCAAATCATCTTTAAGCTCTTTGACAGATTTTTTTGGAGGTTCCACTGGTTCTCGTATGTAAGATTCTCGAAATCGAAAATCTTTGTTCTTACCCTTGTTAGGAACAAAACCAAGTTTTTTGTAAAAATTCACAAGCGCCTTTTTGCTTTTCCCGCCATAAACAGTATCGGGAGTTAAGGCTACTGGCACATTTTTATCATCTGCATACTTTGTAATTTCCCGGACTATTTTCGAGCCTGACCCTTCCCCGCGAAGATGCTCTGGTATCACTATTTGATTTAATGTAATACCCGTGTCTGTTTCCGATAAAGATAGTTCAACCTCTGGGTATTTTGATCGCAATCTATCTTCTATAGATGAAGTTTTATTGATTTTATTTGCAAGATTATTTTCGCCTGTCATCGACAACAAACCTGTTCTCGGATCAACCATTGCGGGAGAGATTGCATCCCACAATGACACAGCGTCACTGTCAGGAGTTTCATTTCCCTTAAGCCATCGGCCAAGTAATCCCGCCCCGGTTGCCATGCTTCCCACAGCCGCTGCACCGGGAATCCAATCCATTGCGTCTGTCGCCAGACCAAATCGTGCTAGATCATGGTTAGTGATATTTGCTCCACCCGGCAATGGGAAATAGCGAGGATCGCGTATGCCGTACACAGAAGACGGAATGTTGAAAAATGTTTCTTCTGGTTGATTCAAAGTTGCAAGATCTTCCTGCATGTAACCAGAAGCGATACCTCCCACGCCGGGTATCATGGAGATCGGGATGCGAGCGACCGGACTAGATTCTGCTAACGGGTGATTGATGTTTAGCAGATTGCGCGATGCAATGCGCTCACCGATACGCTGCGGCTGAGATAACAACCCCCTTTTCATTTAAATTGACTCCGGCTGATACAGTTGTTCAGCCCCGAGCAATCCACCTGCCACAAGCGGAGTCATTGTCGCAAATTCCTTTCCGGTCAATACAAGGTCCCTTAATTCTTCCGGGGACATTCCGAGTTGTGCCGCACGCTCTTTTATCCTTTTTGAGAGGAGCTCTAATTTGCCAGCCCCTATCATTGTTTCAACACCTGTTTGCGGTGAATATAATCCCCAGTTCACAGCCTGTGCAGGGACCGGCTCCAACCCTTGCGAACGTGAGATATTGCTCCACCAATCTTCAATGGTTCTGAGCTCGGGACCGGAAATACTTTTTGCAAAATCTTTTGAAGTACGGGTATCTGCTAATCCTAGAGAACGAATGAAATGTGCATCGCCGACAGGTGTCCCGCTCTGGAAAGGAATTCCCTCCACATTCGGAATCCCGCTCGCTTCAATATAGCTCGGGACCTTCACTGCATCAGTCACAATTTCTCCCGTGTTCAAAAATTCCTGCATCGGTTTCGCATGTGCTGTCGAGTGATACATATGGCCTGGCACTTGCGCGAGGTCGTCCGGATAATTTTTTCGTTTGTGAAAAGGAACTCCGGCAAGTTGCACGAATTCATCGAAGCGCCCTTCCTCTGCTAATTTACTTGCGGCAGTTCCTCTTCTGATTTCAGTCAAGACATCTGAACCCGGAGAAGCCATACCCGTCAGCGTATTCATCTGCACATAAAGTCTCTGAGCTTCGTCCGGGCCGAGCAGTTCCAACATCCGGTTGAAAGCAGGGTCCATGACATACCAAGGTGCCATACTGGAAAACAAACGAGGAGCTTCGGTTTTAGCTGTTGCCAAATTCTCGATTAACCGCGCTTCGTTTTCTGGATTCATTACATTGCGAGCAGCTTCAGACCCTCGACTTTTTTGTGGTCTGTTGATCAAGGATGAAACAGGACCGACTCCTCTCTCTTGTTGAATGTCGAATAGATCTGCGCGAGTCACGCCAAACAATTCTTTGAGCGCCGGGTCTTCGGGCTCAACTCTTTTTTCTGCTTCTCGTGCAAGCTCGACTGCATCTTTGTAGACGCCGGGATATGCGACCCGTTGTGGGTTAGCAACTGTGGTTTCAATTTCCCGCAATCTTTGTATTGCTGCGACATTTTTGCGAGCGGATGATAATCTGTTTTTTGCTGCTTGCTCTGCACGCCCTAGGGGTGCATCCGGATTTTTTTTCCTTCTGTTTGCAAAGATCTTGAACTCTTCGTTGGCAGACCGAAGCTCTGCCTTTGCCTCTTTTAATTTTTGCCCCATACCTCTTGGTAATCTATTTTCAGTTTTAGGCTTACCGGCAATGGCAACAGCGCCTCCCTGTCGTGTTGGATCTGACACCTCAACATCCGGGTCAAAAAAATTCCGTTGAAGTCGCAGCGCATTCGCTAATGCGAGAACATCGAATAGTCCTCCGTAAAATCGACCTCGCATTTCTTGTGGCGTGTTTTTAAAAGGAATCCCTGCATCTTTTGCGATTCGATCACTCGTGTAGTGATAGTCCGTTGGGTCGCCAACGTGCTGCAACAGACCTTGCGTAAGCGGCCTACCTTCACGAAAATTTTCCCGCATCTCCATAACGGCGGGTGCGGCCATTCCGCCTATCAAAAATCCAAGGTCCCCCGGCAATCCGGCCAAACCCAATGTTGCCTCCTTTGCTAGACCAGACCAGAAATCAGGGTGTACATAGTCAGATGGATTCCCCGAAATGAATCGTGCAAATTTTTGATGGGCAGAGAGCTCCGGATTGTTTGCTCCCATCCTCGAAGGTTGTCGCAGAGCCATTATTGATTATCCTCCAAAAGACCAGCGCGATCTAAAGCTGCTGGACCAGCCACTGATGCGGCTTGTGTTCTTGCGCCTTGCAAAATACTAACGAGCCGATCTACATTTCGTTGCAAAGCGACTAATCCATTTTCGTCGGTGAGTGCTTTTCTGAGAAACTGTGGATCTTCCGAAAGTAAAATTTTGACGACTTGATCAGCTTCGCCCTGACTTAAATCCTTTCGCCATTCACCTACGAATTTTCTTGTGACGTTTGCAATATCTACCGGGTTGCCAAACAAAGCGCCAGCAGCTTCGTTGGCGCGAATCGGGTTGTCCCCTAAACGTCCTGCCTTCAAAATCGTTTCAGCAGACTGACTGCCGCCAATAACGGTATTGGCGGTTGTCCGTTGTGCCGCTGCGCGAGTCACTTTGTCGATTGTTTCTTGAAGTGCATCTTCCGGGAAAATAATTTCTAAAACTTTTGATCTGTTTCTATCGGTGTCCGCTAAGTCGGCGATATACCCACCTGCCTGTCGAGTACCTCTTTTCTTTTTGATTGCAGATGCAAACCCCATTCTGAAAGCCTCGATTACCTCTTCACCCTTTTCAGAGAATTTCTCAAAAAGAATTTCAATTTCATCCGGCGCTTTATCGATTGCTTTGCTTCCCGCATCATGAGCTCTTTTCCCCTCGTTGAGCAAATACCATTTCTGCCGGGTTGCTTTTAGTGCGGGAGAAAAATCATCGATGGTTTTCCGCAATTCATCTTCAATTCCCTTGAGTGTGTCGCCCAACTGTCCTCTGTTTTTTTGAAAAGCAGCGTTGGCTGAATCTTGGAAAGCCCGTCTTACCTGCTCAAGTTCTTGTAAAGTTGGATTACGCAAAAGTTCAATCGTTCCCTCTTTGTCCACTTTGAAAAAAGAAGATTTCTTCGTTTCGGCCTTAACCAACCTAGCTGCTTCCTTTGCCATTTCCGTATCGCGTGCGAGCATTTGCAAAACACCACCTGTGATTTCCCCGTCAACGGGATCAGGATTAGAACGCCAGATTTTTTTATATTCGTTGCTCGCTGCGTCCTTGTTTGTTTGCGTTTTTTGATTGTAAATTTTTAAAAGATTTGAGGAGCTCGTAGTTTCTGGCGCGAGATTTCGTTGCAGCGTGTCAAACGCTTCACGCGAACTATCGGTTGAACGTCGTTTCAAAGTTTCATCGATGGCAGTTTGCCCTCCCTCTGTGCTTGCGCGATAAGAACGAAGCACACTTCTGACTGTGTCACTCATGTCCGGAAAAATTTCTCCGCGAGAGACTCGCTCGACGATTTCTTCAAAAGACATTCCCGCATTGGCTGCGATCTTTTGCACTTCCTGTTCCACGGCTCTACTCGCTCGCCCTAATTTTTCCTGTCCCCATCTCGCAAAATTAGAAAGTCCCCGACTTATTAAATCTAGCGGTTTGTTCAACGCAGCCGCAGTCGCGAATCCCGTTGCGGCGTCAGTTGGTACATTTTCCAATCGATCAGAAAAATCTCCCTCGCCCGTATTGAAAGAGTAGACCCCGGCTCCTATTCCGGATTTGCCAGCGTCCATCAAATACCTGCCTAGCCTCGCTAAATTAGATCCCTGCGTTGCAACAACAGGACCGGCTGTAGCGCCGCCTAACAGAGTCGATGCTATCGCTGGAACAACAGCTCCCCCTGTTTCTGTTAGCAATGATCGAACCGGATAATTTTCTTTTGCTTGTTGTAGTTGTTTGTTGATTTCGGAATGTGTTTGCCGATACGGAGCTCCTGCCGCTTCGTCCCCAAACAGGTTCAAAACTCCACTCAAAGGATTGCGAACAAATGCTTCTGCTTCGTCGGCTGCACCGAGAGTCAAGCCTTGAGCAGCCAAACGAAGATCTTCAGTATCTGGTTCTGAATAAGGAACCCACAATGCTTTATCGTTTGCATCAAAGGTCAGTTGGACTAACTCACCCTTTGAATTTTCAACAACATCTCCCTCTGTGTATGTCGCCATTTTGTTCTCCTTAGCTAGCCGGGACCCTTATCAGTTGTTCGAGGTTGTGGTGTTTCTGATTTTTTTTTGTCTATGACAAGTGGCTCTCCGAAATCAAGATCGGACATCATTAAAGCTCTCCAAACGTTGTCAGTGATGCCTTGGCGCTCATAAACCTCTTTGCCTATCCGAATTTGATCTGCCTTGGTTTTTTCATAACTTTTTCTGTAAATTTCATTCAACTGACCTAGCACACCATAAATATCTTGCTTAGTTTCCTTGCCAAGGAATCCTCCTTCCTCAATGCCTTCTACTCTCTCTTTCAATTTTTCCCACGCTGGCATCGCACTTTGCATCAAAGAAATTTCACCTTCTTTCACTACAGAATTTGGATCAAACAACTTAACCAAATTGTAAATCGCTGCTACATCTCTGACAGGGCCTTCTTTTTCAGTAAGGGCTAACAACTCTCGTTTCGATTTCAAAAAGCCCCTGTAATTCTTAATCCGATCTTGATAAGTTTCTTGAATAGTATTGAGCTCAGGAAGCGTTGCACCCTTAGGCTCGGTCAATGTGAATCCCATCTTGACCATCTGATTAGCTTGGGACGACGGCACTAAAAATTGCTTTCCTTTGTCGTCCCAAATTTTCACAGAAGGTTTTTCCGGTGCAGCAGTTGCTGCTTTCGCAGCCTCGCCAAAAACTTCCTTTGGTGCAACTCGCGCCAATGATCTCAACCCAGCAGGTAATGTCTCTACCGCTTGCTGCTGCAGCAACTGATTCTGTCCCGCGCTGTAGGTATCCATCCCGGTTGCAATCGCAGGAACCGCAGCGTCAAAAAAACCGGGCTCCGGTTCTCCTGCTCTTCCTCTGCTCTGCTGCAACATTTTCAACCCTGCCATCATCATCGATCTATTTTTCAAAGCAGACGTTTGATCTTCTGTGAGCAACGAAGCATATGGATCGGCTGCACCTGATCCAAAAATTTCTAATAACGATCTCGGCATTTCCTATCTCCTCAATAATCCTCTCTCGAACAATTCAGCCATGTTACGAGCCTGTTCTCTTTGGACCGCACTCATAGGAGTTCCTACCCCTGTAGCGAATGCCGTGCCTAGTCTTTTGTTTGCTTCTGCAGCGAGAGCTCGATCCAATTCTGTTAAAGCAAAGCCGCTTTCAACAGGTCTGAATTGACCGGGTTGCGTTCTGCTCGAAGTTCCAGCCCGAGGCAAATCAGGAGCCGGGCGTTTGTCAGCTAACATTCCGCCCAAACCTGCGACCAATGCTTGCCCTCCCGGACTTTGTAAAAAGTTACCAACGCCTCCCGCAACATTGCCAGCAGTGTTCGCAAAATTTTGAGCTCCCGACAACACTGCACCACTGAGCCCTGTTTGTGACAATGGTGTAACGGGGGCTAACCTGGCTGACTGCTGCCATGTAAGACCTCCCCCGCCAACAGGAGTTGTCACTCCCGTAGAACCTCCTCCTGTTCCCAGATGTGAATAGGAGATTGCTTTTGCTGCTGCTGACGGGTTGTACATTACTCCCGCCGGGGACATGTAAGAAAGAACATTGCCGCCTGTGACCCCTGCAGGAAGTGTCCAAGAGCCGGGAACCGTAGCCCCAAAATTAGTCGCCAAAGAACCTGCACCCTGTGCAATGCGATAGGGCATTGTCGCAACGCCTTTCGCCAAGTTCCCTGCTCCCGCCCAACCCGTTCCAAATGTTCCCGGTAACTGACCAGCACCCCAACCACTGGCAGCGCCCAACAAGCCGCCCCGTAATCCGCCGCCGCTCATCGCACCAAGGCTACCTCCAACCCCTACTGCTAACGCAGGTCCGACTACTGGGACGAATGCACTGCCAACGGTCGCGGCAGTTTTAAAGAGACTCCCCAGCGGACTATTTAAAAACGAATTTTTATGTTGTTGACCCCGTGCGGCTTCACGCAGGGCAGCGTCGCTAACCATCATTATGTCGTCAAGCGGTACTTTTTTTGCATTACCCGTGTTCAGATAGTTGGTCAGTTTGTCTTTTCTTTTCTTACTCCAATTTCGCGAGTCAACCCAGTCAAACATGTAGTTCCACATTTCTTTCGCGCCACCGGCTTTGCTGGTCGAACCACGAATGCTGTCTATTTTTGAATGGATGTTTGAAGGGGTCCAACCATAGTTCGCGATGCCCACGCCATACTGAGGTTTTTCAGCCGTATTGAGCGGTAAAGTTTTCGCGTTATAGGAATGAAGCGGAGTTCCGAGAGTCCCCGGAGATACCCAGTTCCATTTCGGAGCGATTGCCCCGTCCAATGCTTCTTTTTCGTACAGCCAACGAGACATTTTAGCTCAACAAATATCCTGCGAGAGCTCCTAGCCCTGCGCCGCCCCAGCCGCCTATATTATGTCCGCGAATTGAAGTGCCAGAAAGTGGACCCCCCTGACCAAACAAACTCGCCCCTGTCAGGGCTCCACCTGTTGCAGCAGCCCAAGGGTTCGTTCTTGGATCTGAAATCGATGTCATTGTGGTCGTGTCAACGGGCAATCCGGAAAACCCGGAAGCAAGTATATTGTAGCGATCTATCGGGTACTGTTGCTCGCGCAAAAATTCCTGATAATCCAGGTCAAGTCCCGCTTGGGTTTGCGCTCGTCGCTGCGCTCCCAATGCGGAAAGCATGTCGATGTCCTGACCTCTGAATTGTCTCTGCATGTTTGCCAAATCCGCCAACTGTGCAGCGCTGCGTCTTTGCAAATCCGAATCCTGATAAGCAAGCGTCGAAGCATTATTGTATGCGTCTGAAAAAAGTTGACCGGACGTAGTGGCCGCTTGATTCAGATAATTTCGTTGCAACTCTGCATCAAGAATAGCGGAACGGTCGCCACCAAATGCACCGGCCTTCGCCGCATCGGCAGCATTTTGAGCGGCGGTCAAATCACGTTGGCGACTGAGCTCTCCAAGCGTGGTGTCCACTACATTCTGAGTGTACGGGTTCAAATAGTCGCCGATGTTTGACAAAAATGAATTGCCCTGAGCGAGTCCTGTCGTTGTGTCAATCGCCTGACCGAGTGCTCCAGCGCCGACATTCTGGCCTACAAAATTTCGAGTCATATTGAAGGCACGCCTTTCATCCGGGGACCATCCCGCAATGCGTGGATCTTTGTACGGAACAAAAGATTGCCCCGCTAAATCCTGAGCAGTTTGCCAAACATTCTGAGCAGATCCCTGATAGCTCGGACTTGCAGAAGTGAAAGTAGTTGTGCCGCTTGCCATTTGTTTTCTCCTAAAGCGATGTCGCGCTAATCGCGCCAGCATCATTGACAGTAATTTTGTAGCGCGTTCCATTCGGGCTGCTTAGAATCAATCGCTCACTGGTTGCGATTTCAACATCAACTTGTAGTTTTCTATTTTGTTGATCAGCCTGTTCCAACAAACGATTTTTCAAACTCTCCGAATTCTGCGAATAGCTTTGTGATGGTGGAGGCAGCTTCACCGACGACCCCCTGTTTTTGCATCTAGACGCAAAGTGCCTACCCGCCAATCGTCATCAACACGCCCTTCAATTCGCATTGCAAATTGTCTTCCCGAAAAACGGACATCCGTATAATTTTCTAACGTGTAAGGGCCGTGCTCAGTTTCCGTCCCGTTTGGGGTGAACCGTGTTTTGAATTTTATTTGGGCTTGGCCTGTCACTGCTTCGTCTGAAATCACTTGTCTTCCCCGGACAATGTTGTCTCCCTGAGCAACGCTAACACCGCCCGTCTCGACATACCGGGTCGTCGTTAATGCAGCACCGGCATTGGTCCAACCGCTTTCCTGCGAGTACAAAAATCCAGAAGCATCAGTGGCGGTAGGATCTGTGAACGCACCGGAGTCAACCCAAGCGGTGCGGGACAAAGAACCAATCGACCAATAATTTTCTTTATAGTTCCAACAGACATAGCGGTCATTTTCATCGCTTGCCGCAGTGGGATAGAAAAACCAGATTTCATCGAACTCGGAATTCACACCCGCATAAATTTTGGAACCTTGAATTAGATTGATGTCGCCAAAAACGAAATCCCTGACGTCACAGGGGAGACTCTTGACAGTGCCGTCGTAAACATGAAAATCATCTTTTCCCATCCAAACCGCAAAACCTTCTGCAGTGGCGATTGCATTCGGCCCGACCAACCCACAGGCGCTCCCCAACTTTTGCCGATTGTAAATCAGAGGAGGGCCTAGATAAGTCATAACATGAGCGTCGACGTCAGTGACAATTAAAATTTCGCCACGCACCCGGACACCTGCTCGAATGGTCCCAGTTGTTTCGAGCTCAATCGCCCCGGCAGTGTTTGTTGCTCCTGCAGCCCACACTGTATTGTCTTCCTGATCGCTCCAGGCAACCTTCCGATTGTTACTTGCAGCACCCAAGGCCATCAGATGGCGCTCAGGCGTCACTAGAACGCCCAAGGATGGATAAGGTGCATTTGACACGTTTGCGGCCACAGAGCCCGTATTTAGCTGCCACTCGACGATTCTGCCGTAGTGTGGTGCAACGCCAACCAGATATTCACCCCAAGTATCCAAGCTCCACGTTGCGGCGTCCAAAACCTGTCCACTTCCTGCGCGAGCAGTCCCGTAGGTGCTCGCTCCGTAATTGCCGGTCCCATAGCCTAAACCATAAATAGCATCTGTTCGCCCGGTCGTGAAACCCGATGGGGTGATGTCGTAGATGGTCCCGCTGTCGTTCCAGACGTAAAGTTTCGAATTCGTTCCAGCACAAATAAATTTGTTCGCATTTCCATTGTCGCGAAAAGCAATCAGTCCGCGACAGATCCCGGTAATCGCGCTCGTGTTCATTTTCAACCAACCGCCGACAGGCATCATTACTTGGTCACGCCAGCGAATGAGATTCGAATCAAACCAGCGACCTGCCACCTGCAGCGCAGTTCCGTTCTTTACAACACCCGGTGGAATTTCAAGGGGAATCAGAGGCATTATTTTTCTCGACTCACTTTTTTCATTTTTTCATAGGTGCGTAATCCACCAAGCCCCAGCATCCCCATTAAAATTGTTGAGAGTTGGCTGAAATCGAACTCGGGTAGTTCTTGCTCAAGCCCGTATACAGAAAAAACAAACAATAGAAATGGGGCTAAAACAAAATGATAGGCCAGTGCAATTCCGCATACCCATCCGACGAACGGTCGCCAACCAGCGACGAATAAACTCTGATGCGCTGCTTCCTGTTTGTTGACCTCGATTTGAGCCAAATTCGCAGAGTGAAAAGCGGTTTTCAATTCGTGGTCGAGTTTGGCTTTGAGGTCTTTATCCTCAACAAATTTGTCGAGTACTTTTCCTGCGACCCCGACGACACTTTCTGCAATTCCCAATACCATCAGACTAACTCGTCCACTGCGTGATTTGTTGGCTTTGTCTTTTCTACTTTTTCTTTTTGAGATTCCTGTTGAGATTCACGATAAATTTCCAACGTCTCTTTGATTCGCTCAAGAGTTGCATTCAAGTGAGTCGGCTGATGGGTATTCGAATGAATCGCGTCGGTCATTTTCGAGACATCCAAGCTGATACACCCATGTACGCACCGATGATTCCGGCCAGAGATATAAACAGCAATCCGGCCAAGTCGCCGAGAGCAGAAATTTTTGAATCAGAAATCGCAGGTGTCAGTAACAACGTGCTGAAAAAAATCATAAAACCTAACGACACCCACGCCATGTTTCGTTGGGCGTCCGCCTTTTCCAGAAAACTAATCGACTTTTCTTTTTCCAGTTCTTCATCTGACACAACACCATCGCCGTCCAAATCATGTTTTTCGTAACGTGAATCTTTCTGTAGTTTTTTTGGCATCTTAGTACGTCCAGATCGTTGGTCGATTTTCTTGAAGCGTGTCCACATGAATAAAACGCGAACCGCCCTTCTGTGCAAAACCAACGCCTGTGAACGGGCCACGCAAAATAATTTTTGACAATTCATAGGCGTTCGTTCTTTCAATCGAAATGTCTGCTGCACGCCCTGTGGTGTGGGGGCCGTTCCTGCCTGTGCTACTGACCGTTTCGTTGTGGTCAGGGCATCGAAAACCAGAGGTGATGCGAAGAGCATTGCCATATTTTTCACGCAGCCAGTCCAAGTCATCCATGAAAGTTTCATCCATGTCACATTCGCCACAGTGACGACAAGCCATTTCTTCTTTTGTAAAAAATTGCCAAGCCATCAGCGCAACCACGCCGCAATCAAAACGCAAGCGGCGATGAAGGGATACAACCCCGCAGTTGCTTTTTCGAGCCGAGACAATCTCGCTTCAAAAGATTCAGCGCGAATCAAACATTCCGCTTCGTGTTTGTCGAGCGCAGTTTTGACTTTTTCAATGTCGTCCATCAAGCGTCTCTAATTTGTTCATCGGTTGGTCTAACCAGCGAAGGGTGGTTCCACGATTTAATATAATCACCTTTTCCATCTGAATCGTTTTGCAACGCTATAGTTCCTTCTGGACTGAAATCAGCATCTGTCAGGGACGGGTGAATTGTTTTTATCTTTGAAAAAAGTGTGGACATTATTTTTCTCCTATGAAGTTCGGCTCACTAAAATAGCTGACATAAACGTTGCAACTTCACTGTCGTTCACTTTCACTGCTGAAGAGTCTTCTGAGGCTATTTGAGCATACGCCTCGAGGTAGTCTGTTGAGCCGTTCATTAACACGAGGTCGCTTGTCGAAACAACTGATGTATATAAATCGTCGTTGGTGGCCCCTACATACCGAAGTCGCCCCTGAGAAACAGACGATCCATTTTTCCGGATGTAAATAATGATGTCATACACATCGGTATTGGAGATGTCTTGAATCGATGCGTTGACCTGATAGTAACCAGCTACCAATGGCGTGTATCGATAATTAGTACTGTGGTCGTAATAACCGCCAATATCAAAACTCTCTGCATTCAATTCAACCTTCGTAGCGGTGTTATGCGACATCGTTTGATCTGAACTATCTCTATATGCCCTGAAAGTCGGGTTGGGTACGATTGGCATCGTATTGAACTGCACGCCAACGTCATGAACATGAGTCAGAGTGACATCATTGTTTACCCCAAAACCAAGAACTGCCGCATCGCTGTCGAGTTTCAAATCATGGCTAACGGTGACCGCCGTGGATGCATCTAAATCGATGATCGGAGCGACTGCCTGAATCTCGCCATCTGCGACGATGTCTAGCTGACCATCGACTGATGAATTGATATAGATTGCGGTGTCACGAAATTCGATTTTGCTAGTCGTTGATATTTTTTGAGTACCGCCAACCACTAGTGTTTTCCCGCTGCCGACTTGAAGTCCGACACTCGTTCCGGTCCCAGCGGCTGCAAAAACTGCATCGGCGGTATCGAGCGATCCATTAATTTTGGTTCCCCAGGTGTCAGCGCTCGCGCCGACCTCCGGTTTAGTCATACTTAAATTAGTGGTAGTTGTGTCAGCCATTTTTTAATTTCCTCAAGCAGCTTCATCCCATGTGATACTGCTTCCAGTTTGTTGTATCCATGTTTTTCCATCGGTTGATTTTTCAGTCCACGTTTCCGCATCGGCGCTCTGCTCTGACCAACTCTTTGCATCTGTGGTTTGACCATTCCAAGTCTCTCCGGGAGCAGGTGTTGGGACCCATGAAACCCGGACAACTGTTGTGATATCAATGACTGCAGATGCTGTTGCAATTCGTTCCCCGGCAAATGAAGCAGAGCTCGTCGCCGTCAAGGAAGCAGCAGCATTTTGAATTCTGTTTCCCGCAGCCGAGACGCTAGCTGTCGTGGTAAGCGCTGCTGCACCTACAACCAAAAGTCCTCCAGCGGCGGTCACGGTAACAGTCGAAGTAGCACTAGCTGCACCGAGTGCAACGCGATTCCCGGCAGCAGAAAATGAGCTTGTGCTCGCCACCGCCGCTGAAGCAGATCGGATAATTCCACCTGCAGCACTTACAGTAACTGTCGATGTTGGGCTTGCTGCTCCTAGTGCAACTCTGTTCCCGGCAGAAGTGAAAGTGACATTCGTTGTCGCAGCCGCCGTGCCAGAGAAAAGAGCAATACCAGAGGAGGCAACAGTGCTCGTAGTTGCTGCAGTCGCAGCACCTGCCGGATAGCTCGAGACGCCGTAGTTTCCCCGACCATAATAAAGAAACCCATAGTCTCCGCTTGCCATTGTTTTATGCCAGCGTGATATCTAAATCGTTGGCGGGAATGCGGAAAATATCCCCGGAAGCGATTGTTCGGTTAGACGCGAGGTCCGCCCACGCAAGCATGTTCCCGGATGTCGAAGCATCAAAAACAGCAACCGCAACAACTGTTCCCCAAGCACCTGTCGCAGTCGGAAACTCAATCGCGGAAGAGTTCGTGCAAAGCGTCGCTGTACCACTCACTGAGAATGTAATTGCTTGCCGTGCATAAGCATCGCCACTCAACTCCGTTCCTCCACCCGTATCTGTTGGCGCTGATGTGAACAGTCCGCAATAGACCGCAGAAGGCGACGTATACGCTGTGTTCGTAAAAGTATGTTTTAAAAGTTTATCTTCCAAATAATCGGTAAAAGAACCAGCCATTGCTACAACCTCCTAACACGCTGTTTAAGAACACCGCCTGTGAATTTTTCTTTGTCAGAACTAAGTTCTAATTGATTGATTGCCTTCTCGTATACCCCCGACCAGACGGGAATCCGTTCATCGTCCAAAAGATACGGTGCGCTTTGCAACAGAGCGCCATAGAGGTAGATGTCCGGGTGATTGTCGAGTAACCAGTTTGAAGTAGCACTGTCGGTAAGAGCAGGAATCCGAGCATAGTAAACGAGCTCTGCTGTAAAACTTTGAGAGGGCGACGGCAAGAGCTCTGCGGTCGTCCCAATGATTGTAAAATATAGAGGTGTCCCACTCGTTGAAAATCCCTCTGATTTTTTCTTCGCAATTTCATCCACAGAAGCAAACTCCAGACGCCTAACAGGGGACGTCTTTAAATAGAAACTTTCGATAGACAAAAAGTCGGACGGCAAAGAAACATATTGTGCATCTACGGTCGCATCTGCTCGAACAACCTGACTGCGAACTCGCAAACGTCTGCTCGCTTCCGCTTCCGCCATTTTAATAAAGTCCGGAATGCTGGTTGTCAGATCATCGCGATTCAACCAAGACGCAATGCTCGTTTTTAAATCTGAAAAATTTGCGAGTGCCATTTAGACGCGACCCGGTGCAACCCGAAAACATTTGTTATCCGGGTTGTTCAACCATTTCTTTATTGCTGCCGAATCATTGAAACTCCCGTCCCGCATCATCTGGTTATAAATTACCAGAGGAATATGTCCAACCAGCCGCATGTCTTTGTCGGGCTTCAATTCAGATTGAGCCTTTGCAATATCAATCAAAGGTTCAACATTCTGCTCCGTATATTCGTACACAGTTTCTGGCTCTGACAGATCGGAGATCAGTCGCTGCCACGTTGTCGCTGTTTTAGAAACCGTCGTCTTAAGCGCCATAGTCTGTCCTTTTAAAAAGGGGGGAGCTCACACTCCCCCAAAGAGTCTCAACACAAAGGATTGAGAGACTATGTAGTCAAGTCGGCGATCAAACCCATTGCCGCTTCATTGCGACATTCGAGTCCGAATTCGACGATCATCATTTCCGTTTTTGCATCGCCAATATCGGCTATCGGCTTACGCTGAAACGGTCTGTAAAACGAAGTCGCAGCAAACTCCGGATCGATCAGCATTGCGGAACGATCTCGCACCCATCTGCTCGGAACGACTTTGAGCTCACCGAAGTCACTTGCATAGATTGCGACACTCGCTTGAATCGCATCTGCCGCTATGGTTTGTTGAGCACTTGCCCGACCCGTGAAACCAGAGACTGTTTGCTTGTTGGTAGGACCAACCATCAGTACAGAAGGTTCAGCACCGGACGTATAACAGGTCTTGATAACTGCCTTGAGAATCGTCTCTGTGAGAGCTCGTTGCGTCCCGTCTGTCGGGGCAGTTGTGTGTGCAGCATTGCCATCGCCACCGCCCGTGCCTCTAGATTTGTTGGATTGAATCCAGCACTCGAGCCCTGCGGTTGTTCTGGCGGTTGTCGCGTTTCCAGCATTTTTTGCCTGTGCCGAAGAAATGACTTTTTCGACATTCCGCTTCAACGCCTTAGAGGCAATCGCCATCTGATGAGCCATTTCGCCGTTGCCCTTGCCAGCGGCATTGGCGCTCTCCTGAGTCCCGGTAACCGTAGCATCGATTTTCAAAATCTGAGCCATGTTACTTTCACGGGTGGTCGCCGTTGAAGCAGTTCGAGCGAGCTCGAAACCTTCCACCTGTGCGGTTGTATCTACAGCAGGGAGGCTTTCAACTTGCCAATCGAAAGTCACATTGCTGACATTTCTGCGACCAATCATAGACATCAACGGCGTGTCGGACGGGTCGATGTTGTATATAAAATTTGACAGATCCTCGCGATCTGCAGTCGCGTCGTAAGTGGTAAAGCTATTGGTAACCTTAGCCATGATAGAGTTTCTCCTAAGTCACTGATTTAATTGACTTTTATTGAAATATTAACTTGAATCTAAAATTTGTTCGAAGACTGCTGCAGCGTCACGAACGCTGCCACTCTTTTTCAAACGCCTACTAGCTTTCTCCATTTGACTCCGAGGTCGAGGAACATTGTTCGCACTGCCGGGTTTCAAAGTTGGTGCAGACTTTTTGACAACTGGCTTTCGACTTTTCTGCTTTGTTTGCAACTGGTCGAAAAGCATCGCTTTCCTGAGAGTTAAAATATCAACGTGGTTCACAATCCCATTCAACTGATCTTGCGAGTAGCCGTTGTTCAACCCCCATTCTGTTATCTGTCGTCGTTCTTTGGATGCAACTTCTCCATCATTCCAATCAGGGAGCTTTTCAAGCAACGTATCCTTTTCTCTCGTCAGGGTTGCTTCGAGCTCTTTTTCCTGTTCGGCTTGATGAATCTGTTGGACTCTCTGCTGCTCCGCATTGATGCCAGCGATTTGCGACTGTCGACGTTGATGGTCTGCCCAGCGAACCGCAAATGTGTCGGGATCTTCTTCGCGAAGTTTGTCCCAGTCGGGCTCCGGACCTTGTCCGTTCAACGTCTGGTTTTTTAACTGTTCCAGAACTTGGTGATATTGGAGACGCTCATTTTTCGCTCCCGCCATTTCTGCCTGAGCTTGTTTTCGTTCCTCAGACAGAGCTTGCGTTTTGCGTGTGTAGTCTGCGTTACGCGAATAACCTTTTTGGAGTTCATCGAGAGTGACATCAATTTCCTGACCATCAACCTTTATGGTATAGGTCGGAATGATTTCTTCCTCTTCGACTTCCTGTTGCTCTTCGACCAATTCAGACTCGTCATCATCATCTGTGTCTAGATCAAGGTTCTCGATCTCTTCAACATCAGAATCCGACTCCCCGGCTTCAACCGGGGTTTGCTCCTCATCGTTTTCGGTTTGCGGGGATTCCCCGTCCAATAAACTTTCGAAGGCTCTCGAGGCGGCAGCAATGCTGCCATCATTTTCCGGCAGTGCTTCTGGCGTGCTGCTCATGTTAATTTCATCCTGCTTTGATGCGCTTCAGTTTTTCAAGTTGCGCGATTGCGAGTTGGCCGCTTTCAGCCATTACTCGCAAATGTGTTCGCACATGATCGAGAACGTGAAGCGCTATGTATAACCGCTCCCGACCTTCTGTTTCAAAAGGATCTGTTCGACGCCAAGCGAGAATGTAGTCTTTCTCGACCGCATCAAACAATGCCTTGAAGGTTTCATCTTCAAGCAGAGCTCGAGCTCGTTCGCCGTCGATAACTTCACGCTCGTAACTCATACCTGCGGCACCTGATTCTGTATGGCTTGATTCTGTATGGCTTGATTCTGTATGGCTTGATTCTGCTGTTGCACCGCTCGCTCAAGCATTGCCTGACGTTCCTGCGCTAGGATGCGCTCCGCTTCTCTGTCTCTTTCCAGATCTGCGCGAATCAATGCAGTGTCAATCTGAGCTCCATGTTTCGCTTTAATTTCCGCAGCCCTCAATGCAATGTCCGCATCCAATTTGTCTCGCTGCCGATCATCATCGCGCAACATTTTTTCTCGTTGCAGTTGCAGGTCTGCCGCTTTCTTTTCAATATCTGCCCGGATGCTTTCCATCTGTACTTGCGCGAGCATTTCTTCCGGGCTCGGTTTCTCATTTTCCGCAGGTTCCGGAAATTCAAAATCAGCAGGGACCTCTGAGAAAAATGCACTCGCATCTTTAAACCCGGAGAGCTCTACCATTTTTGCAAGTGTGTTCCGGTACTGCGATAAATTGACAATAGGATTATTGGGTCCCATTTGTCCGATGATTTCCTGTTGTTTCGCTGCGATGTTCCCGAGCGATTGCATTCGCTCCTCAGTAGTTGTTCCGGCGAGAGCGATGTTTATTTCAACATCCATGTCAGCGTTCCAAGTTCGCGGATCTACTTCCACAAATGTGTTCCGCAAACGCACGATCATTGGAATGTCCTGATGGGCAGTGACCACTTTCAGCAGCCCCTTGAACAATCGCTTCATCCCGGTTTCTGCAAACGTCCTCGCGATCAATTCAATTCGCGCCTGACTCCCCTGTATCGTAGCGGCAACCGCTGCTCTCGTTGCGCTTTGCAAAGCATCGGCATTCAAGCCCATGCTTGCCTTCGACACTCCGCTTCGTTCTTCACGCACAGAGTCCAGATATTGAAGCATCGGAAATGCAGCCTGTCCGACAAATGGTTGAGAAAATGGCTGAACCATCCCCGGAGCTCGCATTCTGATAATGCCGCCTGTTTCGTTGGATAGCACATCATCCATATTCGCCTGACCTTCGACCACAGCAGTTCTGGGATGAATGCTTTGTGCGAGCGAGTCGAGCATGTCGCGCATGATTTCTGATTTGCTTTCTTGAATGTCTTTGACTTTGTCGGCCTCGCTCAGACCGACAATCGTGTGGGGTTCCGGGTCAGGACAAAAAATCGAAAACGGTAAATCCGCGATCGGCTCCACGTTCACAATGAAATAATCGCCCCCCAAAGTGCAGACTTTTAATCGCTCCGAAATTCCGTCGCCGTCTAAATCGAAACGAATATAACTTTCGCAATAGAGGACAGAGCGAGCTCCGTCATCCGGTCGGTCTGCTATCGAAAAATCTTCCTCCGGGTTTCGGGCGAAACGCTCCTCGTTTTGTTCGAGGGAATCATCGACACTTGAATACTGTACAACTAGTTCGAAGTCATAGCCCATCGCAACGAGCTCGCTCACCGTTTTTATTTGGCGATGTGCGACCACACTACTCGTTTCTAAATCTACCGCCTTGCGTGCGATTAGAAACTCCTCCGGGGGTACACTCGCGACGTTGTACTGCTGTTGCATCTTCAATCGTTTGACCGTTGCCCCGAATTGTGGCGGCTCGATCATCATCGGTTGTCCGTCAGCGCCTTCCTCCATCCGGGCTTCGATCTCGATTTTCTGCTCAAGCATCAACACATCCGGGTCTTGTGCCAGCAACATGATCTCGTTTTCACTCAGACCCGAAAACTCGTAAGTCTCTACGTCACGCTGCTCCTCATGCCAGAATTTCACGATGCCTAAACCGCTGACCAGCGCATCTTTGAAAGTCGAATACAGAATCCCGTATCCGTCATTTCGTTTCTGGAAAATGTAGTCGATCACATCGGTCGCTTGCTCCGCAAGACCAATGTCCTCCGGGCTCGCCGGAACGTATTCACAAATTCGTTCAGCACCGGCAAAAATTCGCATCAGGTTGGGCATCATCCCAAGAATCGTGTCGCGCACATCAGAGCTCACATAATCGCTCGAACCGTCTTGCTCCGAGCCAAACAACTCAGACTTATAGTAATCAATGGCGACTGCCCGACTGGGACTCAGTTGCGTGTCGACATAATCGACCGCATCAGAGATTTCTGCGCTGACTGCTGCTTGCAATTTCGCCAGATCCGGAGATTCCTCTTCGATGTTCTCCTGATCAGAAACTAACTCCCCGTATTCAGCCACCTTTCTTTTTGCCCCGTTTTTTCTTGGTAACGTTCTTGCCTGTTTTCTTCGCATAGGCTTTCGCAGCCTTGCGACCCTTGGCGGTGTAAGAAAAATGTTTTCCGCCTACTTTAGGCACAGACGTCCCCTCAATTAATTGAGAGAACCGTGTATGAAATGTGAGAGCGGCGAAAGAGGAAGTGCTTTACAGTGTAGAAAAAGACCCTTAGTAAACCCCTACCCCCTGCATTTAAATCGCTTACAGGCGATTATAGGAGGTCGGTTTTTGGCTATCTGCGCTTGATCCGGGGCAAATTACGCCTTAAGGGCTTTGACCAGTTCGCACCCGCTGCCGAGCCCGATGCCAGCCTTGAGGCCGTCCCGGCAAAAGTCAGAACGAAGGCATCTGCACAATCGGGGGAGCTCGCACTGTTCAGCCGTTTTTTGATTTCGTCTTTACTTTCCAGAATGATTTTTCCATTGCTGCTAAATTTGTACCGCACAATGGAGAGCTCGCTGATAAGCTGTTCATCTGCCGGGATGCAAACATCCAGCCCCTCGAACCATGCTTTCGCTTTATAATAGAGCTCGGCTCTCAAATTGCGATAAGTCGTTCCTAATGCCGGGCTTTCTGACACATTGATGCCATGTACCCGGATATCCAGAATTTCGCGTAACCGATCTACAACACCCGCCCCCAGGCCGATACTGTCGACACAGATTTCTGTGGGGCGATTCTCAGGCTCGAGGCCCTCATACTCCGCAACGATTGCCCCAGTGAGTTGCATCAGGTCGAGGCCACGCCAGCGCCTGACGGGCTCGAGAATGTGATTTCCTTTGCGTTTACAGAGAGCGCTCGCATCATTTCCTTTGCGTGCGATGTCCAAGCCCCAGATAGTTGTTGCTGCAGGGATCATCGCCACATCTCTCCCGATGGCGCTTTCAATCGTCGCCAGACTGACAACTGTGTCTTCATCAGACTTTGCGAACTCCCCCAGCACCCTCACCCGGTAGGCATTGCTCTCCGCACCATAGCGACTCTGGAGCTCCGCAATGTAGGCTGCAGACACTCTGGGCGAATCGACGCAACTCACTTTTCGAGTCCACCATTCATTCCGCAACCGATGATGTGTGTCGTAAAACAGACCACTCGTTCTGGTTGGATTGCCGAGCAGGATTGTGACCGCATTCTCCCCGGACATCGACCCGGCACTCGCTTCGAATGTGCCTTCCAGAACCCCACTGGCTTCGTCTGCAATCAGCATGACAAAATCTGCATGAGCTCCTGCCAGTGCCTCGAGTGATTCCGGCCTACTGGTTTTCAAACTGATGAAACATTCAGCCGGGGCAGATGCGAGCTCGATGCGGTCGCTTTTCACATCCACCAGTTGTTGCAGGGCGGAGGGCATTTGCCGCACCCATCTCTTTGCCTCCGCAAACAACCCGTCAAACAGTTGGCCGGATGATGGTGCAGTGACAAGAATTTTCACAGTGTGCCGGGTGAGCAGATACCAGAGCATGGCCCACGAAGCTGCCGTCGATTTGCCGACGCCATGACCACTGCGGATTGAAATCCGGCGATGCCCTCCCGCAATCGCATCCAGAAAATCTTCCTGCCATTTATCGGGCTCGACCCCCAGACATTCTCGGACAAACAATGATGGATTCTTTTGAAAACGATTCAAAAAACCGATGAAGGGATTTCTGCTTTCTGCTTCTATCAAAGCCGCATTGTCCATTACTTTCTCCTGTTCCTCAGATAGTCCGCATAATCTTTGAGTTGTTTTTCATCTTCGGGGTGGACCCATATTTGGATTAGCTTGAATCCGGCATCGCGCATTTTCTGCCGTGCTTTCTGCACACGATCTTTGATCGGGGTGTTGGGAGCCATTCACTTTCCTTTTTATTCAGCCTTTTCTAACAGAGAGACAAGTCTCTTTATGAGCTCAATGATTTCTTCATCTTCATCGGTGTCGATTTCGATGATTATTTTCATTCAAACTCTTCTTCGACCAGCTTGTCTGCTATCGTTCTTGCAATCGTTGCAGCCATGACAGGTTCAAAAGGCTGCGGGTCACAAAATTGATAGGAGGAAACCATGCCAAAAAAAACGTCTCCGCCCATCGCATCCCTCGCAAATTGAATGGCAGCGTCTGTGAGAATTTCTGCCTCCTCTTCAATCGAAACATTTGCAGGAACTGACGGAGCCAATAGTGAATGCACTTCCTTAATGGTTTCGCCATCGATGACTGCCAAAGCCCAGCCCACAGATCCGATTTTGCTATAGAGTTCCTTTTCTTCGGGAGTGTCAAAGTCGATTGTCTTCATCATTAATTCCCCGCCCCGAGTTGAGTACGCCCCGCACTTTTGGTCATATAACGACCACGCTCGTTAGCAGCCTCACCGGCCACATAGTCCGGGATGAATATCTTCGACTCCTGCCAATCGTAACCAAGCGATTCGACCGCTTCGCGAATTGCTTTATGCCAGCGAGCTCCATTAGCGCCGGGGATGGTAATGTCATAACTTTTTTCGTTGATAGTGATATTCATAGCTTACTCCTCTTTAAGCTGCATCTTTAATGATGCGTGAAATGACAGACAACGACGGGCTGCGTAGACTCTCACTACGCAACACGCCCTGAATCTTTCGCAGGGATACCTGCTGTTGCGCGAGCTCGTGAATACGCACGATGATGTTTTGTTCTTCCGAATCCTCTACGAGCTTCGCTGCTTTGCCGTTGCCAGCGACCACATAACCAAATGGGGCGCTGCCGCCGATGTGGCCGCCAGCCGCACGTTTTGCCTTCTGTCCGACACGTTGTCTCTCTTTTAGAGTACGGCGTTCGTGTCCGGAAAAAACCGCCATCACCTCAAGCATCAATCTCCCGCTCAGGTTTGTCTCGTCCATGACATCACCGTGACCGTTTATTATCAAGGCAACTTTATTCTCGCGCATGGTTTCAATGGACGATAATGCATCAGCGGCATCGCGTGAAAAGCGGTCGAGCTTGGCAACGACAATCGTGTCGCCGGGCTGAAGCTCAACGCCATGCGCTGCGAGCCTGTCAAAGAATTTCATCGCGCCACTGATTCCCGCATCCTCTATCCAGTGGTCTATGGTCAGGTCATGGGTCATGGCATTTCCGAGAATCTGGCGACGTTGTGTCTCGAGCGATGTACCTTCAATTTGTTCGGTAGTTGAAACCCGTATATATCCGTAGTTCATTATTTATTTCCTTTGTGTGTTCTCGACTCGAGCTCTCGCATGACCAGAGTGTGAGCTCTGACGAAACTATCTTTCGCAGGTTCGAGCTCGGTCATGCGTTTTCGCAGGGTCGTAATCCGGGTGAATAAATCTTGTTGTTTTTGTTTGTCGATATAGTGCGGTTTGATCTCAGTCAGGACCGCAGCGGCACGGACGAGTTTCTCCGCATCCGCCAGATGAAAAGAGGTGAGATAAAAATTACTGGTCACAAGAGGGACCTCAAAGTTGCGAGCGAGCGCAGCGTGGATCTGCTCGCCGTCGATCAGAACGTGATTGAGCTCCTCGGTCAGAACCGGCTCAATGTCAGCCGCCAACTGTTCCGCCTTCTCGCAGCACTGCCCGGCACGCTCATAAAGAACATGAAGGGCAGTGCGTTGTTTGGTTGATGAAATCATTCTCCGTTACGCCCACTTCCTGAGAAACCGTTTTAGCTCGCGCTCCTCCTGGTCATAGTCGGTGCTATCCTCGTTTTGGCAACCGCAAATGTGCAGTCGATTTTCTGCTTCGCCGATAATATAAGCGTCATCGAATTTCTCGTTAACCTCCTCCATTGTGCCTTCTTCCAAAACACCACATTCCATGTCGATTACCTGGAACTGATAGACCAGTCCCTCGCATTTGAAAGCCGCTCTTACAATGGGTCTGATTTTAGATTTCGTCATGGTCGTCTCCTTTAAGTTTGAAAATTTTAGTTCGCTGCTCATGCAGCAACTTTGTTAATAATTCGGTCTGCAAATCGGCGGACGTAGTCGCCGCCTTCGCGCTTATAGCGACAGTGATTAATTGCTAGGTTGGTTGAATCGCTCGAATTAAACTCATAGCGATAATGCTCTGCCTGAGCTCGAAGCATGTGAACCTGAAACCACTCGGAGCGCTTGTCATCGTCCTTATTGGTCTTGAGTGCGTTGAGCGCTTGAGTGACACGGGCGTGCCATTTAGGTGTGCCAACTTTCCAGAACTTGCCCGAGGAACCAAAAGCAATGTCGATGCCTTTGTAATGTTTTAGGTAACTTATGGGCTCGTGCAGGTGCCAGACAATAACTGCACGTTCTCTGAACTTTGGGATGTAGCGGCGAGCGAGACGGATGTTCTCTTCCGTGCCGCCAGCGATTGTGTCCGGAATAATTATTCTCACTTTCGGATGCCGGGCTGCGATAGCAAGCGCCCAGTCCGCATACGCATCCCAGTACTCGTCTGAGCACTCGACTCCTGCTTGGAAAGCAGAGAACGCACCGTTGTCTAAAAGGAGCTCCCCGGCAGTATCTATATAGCGCTGAAGATTCGCCTCGGTGAAACTATCTCGGTTCCAGTAGCTGATGCAAAAGGATTCGCCCTGTAATTGATCCAACAGTTTAATCGGTGTAATCGGGGTCCCAAAGATTGTTTGTTTTTTCATGCTTGTTCTCTCACACTTTCCGCATGAGCGTTTTCCAACAAGCAACTGTTACAAATACGCTCCTCGTCACTCCATCTATCTTCAGGGTTCTCTTCAACCGCTTCAGAGCAATCTCCACAAACGGGCATTCCACAACCTGCGCTGTCCGGTATCCAATGTGCGTAATAACCTTCGCAAATTTCCCAAAACCAATGGTCAGTGTTAGGACCATCTATGAAAATCGGCTCGAGCCTCACACCACATTCGTTGCAGTTCTGAATTTTGGATAAGTTGCCGTTTTTCGTATATCTCCAGCCCATCGTTGTTCTCCCTCTTTTTTTTGAACCAATTCTCGCCACAGGGATATATTAATACTGTTACATGTAACACACAAGCACTTTGTTCATTTTTTTTTAAAATATTTACCTTCTTTTTTCTGGGGGGGTGGAGGGGGTATCGGTGCTCTTTTTCTGAGGGGATTTCGGTAAAAATCGACGCACTGCATTTCCACACAAAAATTGTGGAAATAGAATCTTTCCCATAACGGACCTTCTGCCCCTGTCGGAAAGAAGTTTCCTGGAGGAAATTGATCTGCTGTGTGTCACCTGGCCTCGCCCCCGCCCCCGTCGCTGGCTTGACGGGGGGGGGTCTGACCGGCGGGAATGGAGCTCGAAGCGAACAGGGTGTCGACGCTTACTCCTAAGTCATTGATTTTATTGACATTTTATTACAATATTTTAATTATCCTCTTTGTCCATGTTTATCTCGTGTACAGGCCGAACAGTTTCCGAGTGTCTCAGGGCATCGAGATGCATATCGCCCACGTTTACCTGCACCGCAACGCCGGTCTTTTCCCCGTAGACCTTGGGATTCCATTTCGCGGCTAGCCACTTGCGTGTATCGACTCGCAGCCGGTCACGATTGACATTCCCTTCGAGGTCATCTGATATCTGCAGAGCGGCCTGAGCGAGGTAGTCAGATGCCATCTCGCGTGCGCGTGCGACGGCGGTGTGATTTTCCTCGGAATTCACCCAGTCCCATGCCGCGCTCTTGGTAATCTTGAGCTCCTTCGCCGCGACGTCCACCCCCAGACCCTGAGCCAACAACTCGAGGAAAGCCTCCCCCTCCTCCCCCTTGAGCCGCGCTAGGTCCGCTCTACGCTTCGGTCTACCTGCCATCAGTCAATCCCCCAGTGTTTCCGCAACAAACGCAACTGCTCTTCCGTAATTCCCGTTTTCTGCGCTAGTCCACGCATGGTTCTCGTCCTCTTTGCCAGTGCCAGAGCCCCCGGCGAAAGCCCGATCTCCCCTGCCAATCTCACTGTCTCCCCGGACGCTGTCTCATCCCCTCGCCCCAGATCCCGCTCTGCGCTCTCGAAAAAACGCTCCTCAGACGTCCTGTAATCGCCTCTGCCGTGTTTTGCCCCCATTTCACATAGAAACATAGCCACTCTCCCCCCTGCACCTCCCACAACGCCTCTGCGTCACGAAATAAAATCTTTGGGAAACTGAGCCTCGATCCGCCCTTTCCGCACCGTGTCCTGACACTCACGCACCAATGTGGCGAAATCCTCAAGCCCCATCGTCACCGTCCAGCCCCTGCGACTCGGCCTCCACGCCACAACCGCCAACTCATTCGAACTGCAACTCGCTTCACACTGGCCTAACCATCCGTAGATATCCGGCGAACGCCTCTCCACTCGCTTGCATTCAACGTGAATATCCCCGGCGGTCGAACCAAGAATAAAATCACAACCGCCATCTCTGGTCTGACTCAACTCCCGTTTCACAACCTTCCCCCCGAGGAGCTCCGTCAGCTTCCCTGCCAACTCCCGCTCACCGGCAGCCCCTTTATCCCGACTCGACTTACCCACCTTTCTTTTCTCCTGTCACGTTCCAAGCCCTCGAAGTGATAAACGTGACAGCATTCCCCCCCCTTAAGGGGGGGGGGACTGTCTGTGTCACGTTTTTTGTCACCTTCTCGTTGGGGCTCCCAAATTGAAAACATCGTGATGTCACGTTTGTGTCACGTTCTGTGTCACGTTAAAAATGACCCGCACCGTATGTCGATCCATCTCAATCGCACCCGCATCAACCAAGCGCTTCAATCGCTGTCTCAGAGTCACATCCGTCACATCGCTCAACCGCTCCCGTAACGCCCTGCGGCTGACGGAAGCGACCTCCTGCACCTTGCCCATCGCATCAAGTCGAGAGCGTGTCTCCGACTGCATCTGCTGCAGAACCTCCAGCAACTCACGAGCACTTTCCTGAATCAGATTGACCTCGACCTTCGCCGCACTCTCGGAAAACAAGACCAGTGAATTGAGGAGCTCCCCGTCTCCTCCGGCAAATTCGACGCTCGATGCACGAAACATCAGATCCGGCGCTTCCTCAAGGTCCCGTTGTTTCGTATTCTGCACCGTCGTCACCGGACCATCCCTTGTGATGCGGAACTCGACGTCACAGGCTGCGTGTAATGCCCCGCTGCCACGAGCTCTATCCTGTGTCGCATGGCCGGTGTGATGGACCACGAACACACTCGCATCAGTGGCTCTCTGCAAAGCCTCACATGCGGTGACAAATAGATTCATGTCTGCAGTGCTGTTTTCGTCCCCCCCGGCACCGAAATTCCGTGCCAGCGTGTCAATAAAAACCGCTTCGGCCTTGACCCCTTTCACGGCCTCTATCAGGTGCATTAGATGTGCGTTGTCGAGCATCGCCAGACTGCTCTCTGTTACATGAAATTCTAGCTCTTTTCCGGACATTTGATGGTGTGTTTTCCACGCCTTCAGACGCCTTCCGAGAGCGTGTCTGCCCTCCCCGTTCACATAGACCACACTCATTTTCCGCACCTGTTTTTCTGCCCACATTTTTCCGGTCGCGAGGTGCATTGCTAGGTCAATCGCGAGAAAACTTTTACCCGCTCCGCTTGGTCCGAAGAATTGCACCAACGATTCCTGTGGGATCAATCCTTCGACGATTTCCGGTTTCTTGACAAGGTTGTCAGTAAGCTCCGATTCGCGAATAAGACGCAAAGATTTGGGAGCTCCCTCGGGACTGGTTCGGTCGAGTTGGTTTCCAGAAGGCTCAGAGACAGAGCTGTCGAAAGCCACCATGTGAGGAGGTATGACTTTCGACCCTTTTGCCTCCCGAGAAAGGGTTCCCAACCCGACCGATTTTAAACCGTGTTTTTCCGGATAGACCTTGAAAGTTCTCCATCGTCTTTCGCATTCCCCCGGATTGAATTTTCCCGCTTCGCTCAAAGATGACCAGTCGCGCCAGACTTCGAACCCGCCCTGCCAGCAGTTGATGTGGATCGCCATCCCTGCTTTCACCCAAGTGTCGCAATCACAGTCGGCGGTAGGATGAATCGCATTTAATTGTTCTTGGATGTTTTCAAGCGCTCCGGGAGGAGCCGGGGAAAGTGTGATGTTCTGCTCACCGGCCAACACCTGCTCTTGAGGCTGCTCCATTCGCATCAAATAAGCCTCCGGGAGCTCGGGAATGTCGAACAGTACGCTTGGATTCAAAACCGGGTCGGAGCTCGCTTCCCACTCGTATGTTTTTCGGGAACGATGTCGAGAGGGCGGCATGATCACATAGCCGGTTGCACTAATAATATCGATGCCGCTCCATTTCGCGAGCTCGGTCTTTCGGGGCTCGCAACGGAACCACAGGTGTCGCCCTCCGCCGCCAGTAAACGACTCCATTGTTTGCGGTAGAGCACCAATGGTTTGCTCGAGTCTTTCGAGCCAGACATGTCCGTCGTTTTCCGGGTCGGATGTTTTCGAGTCAACATCAATCACTAATCCGATACTCCGTGGTCGAGCTCCGATACTTGCGTCCGGCCACCGAGCCCACCATGCCTCAATAGTCGATTCGTGTGTCGTCGCATCTTTGTATCCGTTCTGCGTTCTCGGATGCTTCCCCGGCTGCGTACAAGCGTCTGTCAGGGCGCAGGTACACAAACCCTCATCATCTATCGTGTGAACAGGTAAAACCTCTATACCGGCCCGAGCGTAAGCCAGAGCAGCCTCTATGACATCGCGATGATGATCCGACCCTGTACGAGCCCAAACCACAGTCACCGGGCTCCCTCAAAATCGTCAATAGTCACCCGGCCTTCACTCAGGGCAACAACTCGCTTGATTCTCCCTGGCGGAATTCGACTGACCTGCAACCAATTGTGAACTGCTTGTCGGCTTACAGGAATGCGACGAGCGAATTCACTGACAGAGAGCTCTCCAATCGCTCTGCGTAAAACCTGTTCGTGATTAGACAGATTGAGTTTCATCGCTGTCCCATGCTTGATAGAAATCTTTGACGTCCACAACCCCGTTCGAGAGTTTCGCGATTTGCTCTCGGCGAACTTCCGGAATGAAATTTTTTTTCCTCCAAGCAACGCAAGTGAATCGAGACACGCCTAGCCGTTCGGCGAACTCCTTTTTTGAGAGGCGCGAGTACTTTTGAGAAAGTGCCAGCAAATCAGCGTGATTCGAGCGGAACATGAAAACCTTTAGGAACATTTGTGTAATTAATTTACACAATGTATCTTAAGAGTATCGTTTGATCAAACAGAAAAAACATTTGGCATTCTCTGGAAACAAATGTAAGGTGCGAAGTGTGTAATTTATTTACACATCTCATAAAACGAGTACACATAACAAAAAAACGAGTAGACGCAAAGGAAATTTACATGCCGAAGTTAGACACTGAAAATCTGCGGCGTGCAATTTATAGGAAATTCGGAACAGGCAACATGGCGGAATTTTACAAGGCAGTTGAAATGACCCGGAGCGGAGCGGCGAAAATGATCGCACGAGGCGGCTTCATTTCGCAGGAACGCTTAGAGCAGCTATGTAAAATTTTTGACGAAGATGAAGTCTATTTTGACGAGAGCCAACGCCACATCGACCAGAGAATTTTGGATCAGGCAATCAGCACTGTCCAAGCTCAGGTCGAACGCAGTGGCAAAGAAGTCTCTTTCAAAATCGCTCATTTTTGGGCAATGAGGCTATACCGATATCTGATTGCACAGAGTAGAAAGGAACAAACAAAAACTGAATATAGCTGGAACGAGCTTGAGGAGTACTTGTCGCAGCTAGAGGGGACACATGATGACAATTGAAAAAGTAAAACTAGAGGAGCTCATAAACAGTAGTGAGCGCGGGTTCTGGAAACAGGTCAAATCAGAAATTATTCAAAACCCGAAACTGATCAGCAGCCTGTCGGATTTTCCGATGCTCGACGCGATGCCCATAGGCTATGTCGTGGTCGACCCGCAGACAACCGAATACTTATACGTCAATCGCTACTATGCGCGAATGCTGGGATATGAACCGGAAGAAATGTTGGGAACTATGGACAAACCGGGGATGTGTGCAATCGATGTGTCGGTCGCGACAGACAAAAGCGCGAAAAGCATTCAAGATTTTGCTGCTTCCCTAAACTTTGGACTCGCGACCGGCATCAGAAAAAAATGGTTGCAGAAACCCGATGACCAAGGAGTTCAGGGCAGAATCAAGGGAACCGTGACACCGTGGGCGGTCACTTGGGAGCAACTGAGATTCACTGCCTTGACGAAAAATCTCAACCAACTCTCCGCCTATGTGCTGGACGATCGTGACGGACTTTTCAATTTTATGCTCTTTGGAATCATTGAATTTGACGGGCCAAAACGAATGGATTTGCTAGACGATGACTGGTCTCAGAAAAAATACTACAAAGAGAACGTGCACCAGATGTTCCACACGCAAAAGACAGTCGGCTTACAGATCCCGCTCTGGAAAAAGAAAACAAGAGCTCAAAAAATCGAGCATCTTGAAAGCGAATTGAAAAAGCTGAAAGCAGAGGAAGACTAAAAAAACCTTAAAAAGGCTGGGTGTTTCACTCAGCCTTTTTTTGAAACAGAAATGCAACTGACAGGACACATTGATTCTTTATAGGAGGCAAAGATGACTTGTAGAACCAATAACGTACAACCGCTGAAACCGCGAAAAGAGGAAAAATTCATTTTACTGAAGATCCCGGAACGTAAAGCTGACGAAGTCATCGCTTTGCTAGCGAACAGTGGACACCGGGTCAAAGTCGTACCGGAATGAAATGAAAGATGACGACTGGCGTCTCGATATCGAATGGAGTGGGGACGACGAGCTCTGTGAAATCTATCTCGAAGCGCTGGAACAAATCGCAGAGAGCAATGAAAACATTCGCGCAGTGGAAGATGAATTGCGGAAACGCTACCGCATTCACGCGACTGTTCCAGTTGAACTGCTCTCTGCGAAATACCGCATCGAAGTTTCAGACATCGTGGTAATTGAAAAATTCAAAGAAAAGGAAAGGACATGAACGAAGCAGTGAAAGAAAAACAACAGCCGAGGACCGCGCTCGACTTCATAAAGAAAGGAGTCGAGTTCAAGCCTCCGGTCGTACTTTTGTACGGCACGGAGGGCATCGGCAAAACAACGTGGGCAACGAGCTCGGAGAATTCGATTTTGATTCCAATCGAAGAAGGCTGGGGCCATCTCGATGTGAATCGATTTCCGCTCATTACAAATTTTGAGCAGTTTGCATCGGCCATACATGCATTGGAAGTAGAAGACCATGACTATTCAAACATCGTCATTGATTCTGTCGACTGGTTAGAGCGCCTTGTGCATCAAAGAACGATTGAGTTGTTTCCGCAGGGGGGGATTTCTGAAATCTCGGATTACCCATACGGTGGCGGTTATGCGAAAGCCATCGGGGTATGGGAAAAACATGTGTTGCAGCCCCTGACCAGAATTCGCAATGACCGGGGCATGGGAATCATCCTCATAGCCCATAGCGAAATCAAACCATTCGCCGACCCGGTCAATGAACCGTTCGACCGTTATCAAATCAAACTCCACAAGAGCTCGGCTGCAAAAATTTCAGAATGGGCAGATTGTGTTCTGTTCGCCAACTGGGAAATGCACACCACGAAAACATCGAAAGGAATGTCTGAGCACACACGGGGAGTCGGTCAGGGGAAACGCAAACTGTTCTGTGAAGAACGTCCGGGGTGGCGAGCAAAAAATCGTTATGGCTTGCCGCCAGAGCTCGATTTCGAATGGTCAATTTTTTTCAACGCAATTAAAGAAGGAATGAAAAATGGAAAATGAACTAAACATCCAAGCCATAGAGCCAAACGCACCGCTACCTCCCGGATGGTATCCGGCAGAGATTCGCGATGCGGAGTTCGCTGTCAGCCAAGCTGGGAACGACATGGTGGTTGTCACGTTTTCGACAGAGCCACAAAAGAAACGTGTCAGGAGTTGGTACAACACCGGACATCCGGACACAGAGGTCAAGGCTCGGGCTGAACGAGATCTCGGACACCTCGCTTTTGCCATTGGTTTAAAAGTCTTGAACAACCCGAGTGAGCTCATCGGTCATCGTTGCGAAATCGAGTTGGAGCCGGACGGGAGCTTTGACCGGGTCAAAGGTTCGCGAGTTCTGCAAACGAGCACTGCTCCGAATATGCATGATCAATCCCCCTCGCCAGTAGCTAACGAATCGAAAAAACAAATTTGGCAATAGCCGAAAGGAGTTTCACATGAGTGCAGTGCTTCGACTGGATTCTCTGGAAGATCTGATCTTCCGGGCGCTCGAGGAAGAAGGTGAAAAAGAAGGTCCCCGAGAACATCTCGGGGCCTCTGAAATCGGCTCTCCATGCGAACGTCAAAATTGGTACAGCTTCAGGTGGGTTGGTCGCAGTCGATTCCCCGGAAGAATCAGACGGGTTTTCCGCAGGGGGCAACTCGAGGAAGATTTGTTGTCGCGAGATTTAAAACTTGTGAAACACACTGTGCATGAGGTTGATCCTGCGACCGGCAAACAATTTCGAGTCAATGCAATCGATGGACATTTCGGCGGCTCAATGGATGGAATCACACAGAACGTGTATTCCGCGAAAGACAAAAGTCAGTGGCATGTTCTCGAATACAAAACCGCAAGCAAAGACAGTTGGCGAAAGCTCAAAAAGAACGGCGTTAAGGAAGCAAACCCGCAACACTATGCACAGATGCAAATCTATATGTATCTGTCAGGGAAGACCAATGCGGAACGATTGACTCGCGCTTTTTATATCTCGGTTTGCAAAGACGACGAACGCATTTACGACGAGCGAGTGAAGCTCGATGTTGCCTTTGCGAAAGAGCTCGTGGCGAAAGCAAAAAAAATCATCGAGTCTCGAGCTCCGATGGAAAAAGTGAAACATGCTGATGGTCATGTCATCGATGATCCAGACTATTTCATCTGCAAACATTTCTGCAATTTTTCACATGTCTGTCACGGGTCGCAGGACGGAAAGATCACAAACAATCAATGGCCGCTCGTGAATTGTCGAACCTGTCTCCATAGTGCTCCCGGTCAAAACGGAAAATGGAATTGCGAATTAAAGGGAACGAAGTTAGGAAAAGCGGAACAACTTGCTGCTTGTGAAAGTCATTTGTTTCTTCCCGTTCTCGTCCCGACCGGGCGTGAAGTTTCCCGGAGCTCCGCAGAGAACTGGATAAAATATGTCACGCCTGACGGTGTCGAATTTTCGAATGGGATTGACGGAACTGGCGTATATGGGTCACGAGAATTGAGAGCTCTCGACCCTCGACTCTATAACGAAAAGAACGTTGAAAAATTGCGTGAAAAATTCGATGCCAAGGTCGAGGAAAAATATCCATTCAATGACCCGATTCCGTTTTGAAAATGGAATGCAGCAAGTGCCAGGGGGAAGTGATCCCGGTTGAAGATGGTCATCGCTGTCCCGTCTGTGGACTGTCCGAAATCACGATTGATATGGACAGATATAAAATCGATGAACTGCACGAGCTTGAAAAAGAACGACGACGCAAGGAAGGGGAAAACTTGCTGCGTTATGTTGCAACAAGCACTTTAGAGAGAGAGCTCAAGAAAAGAAAAAAGAGTTAACCATGAACAACGATGAACCATTCACACCCCGACTAGTGCGACTGAAGGATGCACCAAAATACCTTTCAATCGGTAAAAATCTTTTCAATGAAAAGGTTCGACCGTTGCTGACAGAAATTCGAATCACTGACCGTATCGTGTCTTTTGATAGACAAGAGCTTGACCTGTGGGCTGAATCACAATTACATTCGGCTAGTAGGTTGGGCTCCAAACAAAGCTGTGAGGAGCTTGAAATATGGAAAAAAGGAAAAAAAGGAATAACACCGGGTTGGAAAAAAGAAACGGCGTCTATTGGATCAACAAAAGTTTTCAAGGCAAACGCCTTCGCGAGTGCTGTTGGACGAGTGACAAAAAAGAGGCGGAAGAAGTCCTAGCGAATCGACTCCAAGAGATCAAAGATTTCGCAGTCCTCGGTCGCCCTCGCCAATTCGTTTTCCGAGACGTCGCACTTCGCTACATTGAAGAGAATCGTCATCTCGACAGTCATCCAGATATTGTTTGTGCTCTGATGATGCTTGATACATTCATTGGCGAAATTCCGATTCATCTTATAAGCAACGAGACGTTGCAACCATTCATTCGGAAAAGGAAAAAAGGAGGCTATTTCCGAGTGTGGGACACACGCAATAATTGTTATCGCTCAAACGAAAAATTCCTTGGTCCAGCGAAAAACTCAACCATCAACCGTGCGCTCGCCTATGTTGTCGCTCCGCTGAACGCAGCGGCGAGACTTTGGCGAACGGACGACGGTGGCCCGTGGTTGCGGCAAGCTCCACCGCTGATCAAACTGCTCCCGGAAAAAGTGTCGGTTGATAAAAGACCGCCCATGTCCTTGAGCCGTGAAAATCAAGTGCGGTTGTTTGCAGAACTTCCTGCTCATCTCGCCAATCCTGCGCTGTTCGCTCTGAACACCGGGACTCGCGATGTGGAAGTTCGCAACTTACGCTGGGAGCACGAAATCACATTGCCGTCAGGCGATAGCGTTTTTGTGCTGCCGAGGGAATTCGTGAAAAATGAGGAAGACCGCCTAATTGTTTTGAATGAGGTAGCTCGTCGTGTGGTTGACTCGCAACGGGGTAAACATGAAAAGTTT